>LFEF01027678.1_pt1 | contig 45517 bp, 40 predicted proteins | sample 619371 | NCBI WGS metagenome assembly LFEF01 (sample SAMN03014291, study PRJNA259931) | freshwater metagenome | biome: lake; feature: waterbloom | place: China: Taihu Lake | collected 2006-08 | depth 0 m m
GAACTAAAAATTCAAATCTGATCCCTGATAGCTGTCCCGGAGTCCCCGTCTCCTGACGACCGTCTCCTGACGACCGTCTCCTGTCTCGACTAGGAAATTAATTTTGCACGACTACTTAAAACTATTTCCCCTAGGAAAACAAAATTCTCTCGCTTGCGTCTAGATCGATAAAATAAATGCAAGTACGATCTCCATAACAACGCACTCTATTTATGAATCTAAAATCATCCTTAAAATTTACCCTACTGTTTTCACTTCTGGGGGGTTGTCTCCTGACTACACCTAGTCAAGCGACTCTCTTTGAACAACGAGAAGTTAATCAAGAGGATTTTATCGCTATTGCCCGACCCTACGGTAACGGTAAATACGATTTACTGATTTTGCAACAAATCCCAGGAAAACGCCAATGTTGGGCGGTAAATGGCACAGAACCGACCATTGTTCAGCCTCTGCTCCTCGATTTCGATTTTACCGGCAGTTGTGAACGGGCCACCGACAGTAACGGTTATTCCCTTCGCATTCAGGGCAAAGATTACGGTTTAGAATACCTGCTGCGTATCGTACAACGCAACGGGGAATTAGTCCTCGTGGGAACCCCCCGCAATCCCAGGCAATCGGAGGTAATTATTGGACGGACAAAAGGTTTAGGGACCGGTTTAATGCAAATTTATCTCATCGATGGCTGGCGCTTTACTAAACGCAGTCTAGCCAGTCAAAATCTCAGTCATATCTATCTAACTGCCGATAGTCCCAATTTCAATCCTCCCCCGGAATTACTCGCGGGTACCCAATCGTCTATCCCCCCCACACCCCTCCCCAGAGAATCCGTCAAAGCAGAAACACCGGTTAATCCTGCTGCTAATCCCGAAGTGCGAGAATATACCTTTACGGCTGCAGAAACAGCAGTACAGAGCAATCCTCGGCCAGGGGTCACTAATCCAGTACCAGAGCCAAATTTTACGCCACAGACCCCTGTTACCCCTAATTTACCTCCCCTGACTCCTCCCCTTCGACTTGGCTCAGGGCAAGCCAATGCTCAGAATAATAATGCAATTGTACCACCCCCGCCGCCGCGCAACCTAGGCAATCAGAGAAGTTTATCGGATGTGATTACTTTTAATCGACCGGCTGCTAATCCCAGTAGTGGTAATATGAGCAATAGTGGCCGCAAAGGCTTTAAAGTAGTAATTGAAGCTAAAACCGAAAGCGATCGCACTAAGGTTCGTTCTCTCTATCCCGACGCTTTCCCCACTTCCCACCAAGGTCGTCGCGTCTGGCAAATAGGCGCGTTTAGCAGTCGCGATAAGGCTGAAAACGCTTTACAAACTCTTGCCCCCCTGCGCGGATCGATCGTACCATTTTAGCCTTTAAAAATTGTTAGATGCCCCCCTTATTAAGGGGGGATTAAGGGGGGATCGGCACCCCCCTTATCAAGGGGGGCAGGGGGGATCGAACCCAAAATCTATCGTTTAATTAGAACCACTTACTTAACTGATAACATGGAAATATCGGAACTAAAAAAAGGTATCGAGATAGTAGGATTGCGCCTGGGTAAAACCCAGGACTATCTTTGACTTACCCACTTTAAGGGCGAAAATTAAAGACTTAGAACAGGTGGCAGCCGTCCCCACTTTTTGGGATAATCCCGATACTGCTCAAAAAACCCTGCAAGAACTAAACGAATGTAAATCTTCTTTAGAAACCTATCAGGGTTGGTGTGAACAATTAGAAGATACCAAGGCAATTATCGAGTTATTAGAATTAGAGTCCGATCGAACTTTACTAGAAGAAGCGACGGACAATTTAACTCATTTACAGCATGACCTCGATCATTGGGAATTGCAACAGCTTTTAAATGGTCCCTACGACCCAAAAGGAGCAGTTTTAACGATTAATGCGGGGGCCGGGGGAACCGATGCCCAGGATTGGACAGAAATGCTCCTGAGAATGTATTCTCGCTGGGCCGAGAAACAGGGTTATAAAGTCACTTTAGCGGAAATATCAGAAGGAGATGAAGCGGGAATTAAATCGGTGACAATTGAAATTGCCGGAACTTATGCTTACGGTTATCTGAAAGGAGAAAAAGGCACCCATCGGTTAGTAAGAATATCCCCTTTTAATGCTAATGGTAAACGTCAAACCAGTTTCGCCGGGGTGGAAGTGATGCCAATTTTGGGCGATGATGCGGTGAGGGTAGAAATTCCCGATAAAGATTTAGAAATTACCACCACTAGATCGGGGGGAAAAGGTGGACAAAATGTTAATAAAGTGGAAACTGCCGTGCGTGTAGTTCATCTTCCCACAGGTATCGCTGTGCGTTGTACCCAAGAGCGATCGCAATTACAAAATAAAGAAAAAGCCCTAGCTTTATTAAAGGCGAAATTGTTAATTATCGCTCGGGAACAACAGGCTCAAGCGATCGCCGAAATTCGCGGCGATATGGTGGAGGCCGCTTGGGGCAATCAAATCCGTAACTATGTTTTTCATCCCTATCAATTAGTTAAGGATCTCCGCAGTAATGTGGAAACCACTGATGTTAGCGGGGTAATGAATGGGGATTTAGATAGCTTTATTGAAGCCTATTTACGTTTGGGCGGGAACAGTGCGGGTTATACTGATTCCTAAGATGAGAGCAGCTCTATTTTCTTGCAAATTCTGTTCTTATTGCTTGTTAAGCTATTTGTCCTCTACTAAGAAGAAAAATCAATGGTTATTATCGAGATTACCAATGTGGAAGAAATATTGAGCGCAAAAATTGGCTCTTTCGCCGCTAAAATCGTCCAAGCTCTAGCAGATGATGAAGGGAAAGTGGAAGAGGTTCTCATCAAAGAATTACAGGCTAATTTTCAGGAAAGGGGGATTAAAGCTAATCTGTTTAGCGTCACTGGGTTAGATATGCTCGGCAATGGCAGGCTAGAAGTTAACGTTAATGTTCGTTCTGCTAATATGATGTCCTAAGAGATAAAATCGCCAATGGTTGGGTTAAATATAGTTAAACCCAACCTTATTTTGGTAGTTACCATCAAAAGCAATGGCAGCGAAGATCGAGGTTATAATAAACCAACAAAATGTAACGGTCCTTGACCGGTAATTAATTCGATAATAATTGCCAGAAAACCGATCATCGCTAATCGACCATTCCACACCTCAGCTGCCGTTGTCATCCCCCATTCCCAACGCTCCTGGGGATACATTTTCATATTCGCTTTCGGATGGGTAATTTGCTCGAAAGTGGTGGGTTTTTCCTCTAAGGATTTGACCACTAACTGGGAGAGAGATTCGATAAACATCGGGTGAGTGTTAAGAGCCGGTACTCGCTGAAAATGTTCAATTCCCGCTTCTTCCGCCACTTCTCGGTACTCTATATCAATTTCTTGCAGAGTTTCGATATGTTCCGAGACAAAGCTAATCGGCACGACCAGTAAATGCTTAATTCCCTGCTCTCCCAACCCTTTTAAAGCATCTTCAGTATAGGGTTTTAGCCATTCCACCGGACCGACGCGACTTTGATAGGCTAAAGTGTACTGATTGGGTCGGTTTAGCGTACGCATGATCGCCCTAGTGCATTCTTCAATTTCCCTTTGATAAGGATCTCCCGCTTCCTCCACATAACTTTGGGGGACACCATGGGCGCTAAAAAAGATATGTACTTGGTCAGGATTAGGACACTGCTCTAATTCTCGCGCAATCAGATCGGCCATAGCGCTCAGATAAGTGGGATGATCGTACCAAGAGGGGATGAGAGTATATTCCGTCAAACGCAGATAGGGATCCTGCTGCCACATTTCCTCCAGTACACGAAAACTGGAACCACTGGTGCTGATGGAAAATTGGGGATAAAGGGGAAGAATAACCAATTTTTTGATATGATCCCGTTTAATCCGCTCGATCGCCTCTTCGGTGAAGGGATTCCAGTAACGCATCCCGATATAAACGCTCACCTCGCGCCCCATTTCCGCGAGACGTTGTTGCAGTGCCGTGGCCTGTGCTTCCGTAATCTTGAGTAAAGGGGAGCCACCACCAATCTGACGGTAATTTTCTTGGGATTTACTCGCTCTTAGCGTCGATATTAACCAAGCTAACGGTTTTTGTAATCCTTTGATCGGTAAACGGATGATCTCTGGGTCAGAAAAAAGGTTAAATAGAAAAGGACGCACATCCTCTAACCGCTCCGGCCCACCCAAATTTAATAATAAAACGCCAACGCGACCCATAGTGTTAACAGATAATTTTTAAATTTTCAGATTCTTTACCAAGTTTAACAATATATCGGTGGAACCGTTAAAACAAATTACAGGCTACAGAGAACTTAATCAAATCTTGGAGGTTGATCTTGGCTACAATTTTACGTCCCCTCAGTTATCAATATCAATGGCTTTACGATGGTATCTCCCGTCTGGCTGCCCTAGCGGTGGGTGGGGAGTCCTGTTTTCGGCAATTGGCCCTAGAAGGTTTAAAAATCGCTAAAAATGACCCTATCCTCGATCTCTGTTGTGGTGCGGGTCAAACCACCCGTTATTTAGTCCCCCTATCCGATCGCTGTACCGGTTTAGATGTCTCTTTCCGGGCCCTGGAGCGAGCTAGTTTAGCGGTGCCGCAAGCGCATTATGTGGAGGGATTAGCCGAAAAAATGCCCTTTAGTGCCGGAGAATTCGCCCTTGTGCATACTAGCACCGCTCTCCACGAAATGGAACCGGAGCAGTTACAGGAAATCCTTAAAGAAGTGTATCGAGTTCTCAGACCGGGGGGAATTTTTGCCCTCGTGGATTTTCATCGACCCACTAACCCGCTTTTTTGGCCTTCTTTGGCCCTATTTTTGCAATTATTTGAAACCCATACCGCTTGGCAATTTATCGATACGGATCTGATCCAATCTTTACAGGCGCTCGGTTTTCGTGATTGTCAACAAAAATTATACGCTGGTGGCAGTTTACAGGTGATTCAAGCGGCCAAGTGAAGGGATTGACCGGGGAAGATTTTCAGAGGCAGTCGGTCATTTATACTAAATAAGGCAACGGTTTTTTGATCAAGCTGAGTTTGATCGACTCAGTGCCAGTTATTTTTGAGAAGTTAATGACTAGAGCAAAAATTCTACAACCTGATTTAATTTTAGGGGATACGATTCTCGGTCTCAGTCTGGAGATTTTGAGTCAGCGTCAGATTAAGGGATTGATTCTCGATGTGGACGACACCCTTGTTCCCCTCCAGGAAACCACGGTTTCTGAGGATTTACAGCGTTGGGTCGATTCCTTGCGTCTTTATCTACCGATTTGGTTGGTCAGCAATAATCTGAGTGAAAATCGCATCGGTGCGATCGCTGATAATTTACAACTTCCCTACCTTCTCGGTGCGGTGAAACCCTCTCGACGCAAACTTCGGCAAGCGATGGCAGCCATGGGACTTCCCCCCCAACAAATTGCTATGGTTGGCGATCGCTTGTTTACCGATGTTTTAGCGGGAAATCGTCTGGGAATGTTTACCATTCTGGTGAAACCAATGGTAAATCCCTTGACGGGGGGGCAAGCTTATCCAATCCACGATTTTGAGGTGTGGATATCACAAATTCTCGGCGTTTCCCTCCATCCGCAGCATTACTTAATCAAACCTGACCAATCCTCACAAAAGTAAATATTAAAAAATAATTAAGTATAGAGGGAAATAGCGAAAAGTAGGAGATACTATAGATAATTTGAAATGAGGTCAGCCAAGATAAAGACCTTAAATATATGAAAGTCAGTAGATAGACGGTGCCAGTTTTTGCGGATATACGCCAAAAGCTGGTGCTACTGTTTTTTAGTTTTATCTGTTTGGATGTCATACTAAATCCGGTTATTAAAAACTGATTATTTATTCTCCGTTTTGCAAGAGTGCCTCTTGCCTCTTGCAAGAGTGCCTCTTGCCTGTCCTGATATGTAGCCTATACTCAACGGATTTAGATCACATTACCGTGCGGTCTTATCGAAAAAATCAATCATTGCCCGAAGAAGATCAAACCAGAGGATGATAGGCTGAAATCTCCCCCCCCTTGCCACCCCGACGTCGGGGGGGTTGGGGTGGTGTTGCCTCTTGCAAGAGTGCCTCTTGCCTGATCCCAACAAGCAATTTAAATTCTTAACAGCTTATGACCCTAGATATTATCCCCGAAGGGGAAGAACGCAAAGTGGAAGCTGTCAGTAGTGCCGCTATTGATGGTGCGCCGATCGCCTATATTGTCGTCTTAGCCGCCATTGTCACTACCCTTTCTTTTATTCCCTTCTCGATTGTCCTCGCTTCCGGCGGTAGTATGCCCCTCAGTCAAGCGGTTTTTCCCCTCTTGGGTTGGTTACTCGGCCCGATCGCTGGAGCGATCGCTGGTGGCATCGGGGCCTTAATTGGGGCTTTCCTCGCCCCCTACACGGCAGGAATTCCCGCTATTTCGGTCTTTGGGGCAATTATAGCCAGTTTTGTGGCGGGAACGATGGTTTTAGGCAAAAAACGCCGTTATTGGTGGTTAGGATTAACGTTAATTTTTCTGATTCCCCTGTTTATCTACGCTAACCGGGCGATCGGACTGAACGGCATTTCGCCACGAATCTTTATTGCTGGGGCTTTCGTCGATTGGTCGGCTTTGGTATTATTTATCCTACCAACCCGGACTCTTTTTACCCATTGGATCAAAGGTAGCAATTTTGTCCTAGTAGCGGCGGGAATTTTTGGGGGTACCTGGACCGCCAGCGGCCTCTCCCATTTAGGGGTCGTCGCCATTACCTACTCGATTTTTAACTGGCCCGAAGAAGTCTGGATCGCTTTAATTGGGATCGTTCCCGTAGAAAATCTGATTCGTTCCTTTGTCGGTATGGTGATCGGTTGTGGTGTGATTGCCGGTTTACGGGCGATCGGTCTGGTCAAATCAAGAGAGGCGATCTACTAAAATGGAAATAATCGGCTAACAGTTATAAATAAACTTTTGCGCCGAATCATCAAGAGTATGCCTAAGAGATTTATTTCCGTCATCCTACTCTTTGGTGCCCTCGGTTTCGTCACCGTCGGCGATATTTTTTTGCCTCGACCTTGGAGTAGCTATAGCCGCAATACCAGAGAACAAATTAATCGGTTGATAGTGTCCCTAATGCCCAAACCCACCCCGGAACCCCCCAGTCAGCAGAGGGAGACGCAACAGGAAGAATTCCTGCGTCGCGTCCAACCCTCCACCGAAAAAAAAGAGAACTAGCGTTTTAGCCAACTCATCATCGCCCGCAGATCTTGGCCGACTTCTTCGATCGAATGTTCTGCCTCTTGACGACGCATCGCAGTGAATCCAGGTTTACCTGCTTGATTTTCGAGGACAAACTCTCTGGCGAATTGTCCCGATTGAATTTCCCGGAGGATTTTTCGCATTTCGGCCTTAGTCGCTTCCGTCACCACCCGCGGACCGCGAGTATAGTCACCGTACTCGGCTGTATTGGAAATACTATCGCGCATTTTGGCCAAACCGCCCTCGACGATCAGATCGACGATCAGTTTTACCTCGTGTAAACACTCAAAATAGGCTAATTCGGGCTGATAACCGGCTTCCACGAGGGTTTCAAAGCCAGCTTTAATTAAAGCGCTTAAACCGCCGCATAATACTGCCTGTTCGCCAAAAAGGTCGGTTTCTGTCTCCTCGCGGAAAGTGGTTTCCAAAACCCCGGCCCGAGTGCCACCGATACCTTTAGCGTAGGCCATTGCCCGATCGCGTGCTTGGCCGGTAGCATCTTGATAGACGGCGAATAAACAGGGGACCCCTTGACCTTGTTCGTAGGTGCGACGGACGAGATGGCCAGGTCCTTTGGGAGCAACCATAACCACATCGACATTATCTGGGGGAACCACTTGACCGAAATGAATATTAAAGCCGTGGGCAAAAGATAACACCTTGCCTGCGCTTAAATTCGGGGCAATTTCGTTGATATAAATCGTTTTCTGCACTTCATCTGGTAAGAGGATCATGATCCAGTCGGCAATTTTAGCGGCTTCGGCCACATCATAAACCGGAATACCAGCTTCTTTGGCTTTGATTGCCGATTTACTGCCGGGATATAGACCAACAATCACATTAACGCCACTATCCTTGAGATTTAATGCGTGGGCATGACCCTGGGAACCATAACCAATAATAGCGATCGTTTTTCCCGCTAATAAATCTAAATTGGCATCCTCATCATAGTACATTCGTGCCATCGAACTCGCTCCTTAACTTCTTTTGTCACTGTGCAAACTCCTAATTATACGGGAAAATCACGCCCGTCAGAAGCATTTGATCGCCGGTTTCCTGAAGTCACGAAAAAATAGTGTCTAGAAAAAATGAACTAGGCTAATCCGCTTCGCGCTTGATTAGCTTTGGAAACGCTAATCTCACAGATTTTGTGCTTTTGACGCTTCCTTTGGCAGACTTACCGTTTGAGTCCTGACGGCTCGACTAGGCAACGGGAGTGTCAACATCCACGTCTGACGACGCTAAGCTGTTCGTAATTTAAATTGCTTGTTGAGACGAGGCAAGAGGCAAGAGGCAAAAGGCAACAGTAAAGGGATTGGGGGCGGTTCGGCTAATCTAAGAGTAAGCGGTTTAAATGCGTCTTAGCTTAGTTCCTAACACCGTGGCTAAATATTTAGTTTTAGCCAGAAATATCTAAGGGGACAAAACCTAATTGACCAATTGTCAATAGAGTTTTAGCTGCACTCACCCTGAGACTTTCTTGAGTATTTATATTTAGTGAATTGTTCGGCTTTTTCTGTCTTTTCCTTTGTCTTTTTCCACCTGCGGAATTTGGGTTGTATTGATTCGGACAATACCCGATGAGCCTTTTTCTGTTAAATCTTGAGGAGTCGTGCGTTTCATTTTTGAATTGGCGTTGTTTTACTCCCTGATGGAAAAAGTCCTGAGCAGTTGAGGCAGCATTGACTTAAGCGATCGCATTTAAAGGTAAAGATTAAACGGGCCGAATGTTTTAGGTTTACCTTGAGTTTATTGCTGTAATTCTTTCAACAAATCTAAGACTTTTTGAGCTTTTGCCGTGTCACCCTGTTGCCGATATAAATTGGCTGCTTTTTGCAAGTCGGCGATCGCTTTTTGACGGTTTCCTGACATTCCATAGACAAGCCCTCGCAGGTTGTAAGCATCAGCATAGTTAGGATCGAGGCGAAGAGTTTGGGTGTAGTCGGCGATCGCTTTTTGATATTCTTTTAATTGACCATAGGCATTACCTCGAAAAAGGTAAGCACTAGCATCGTTAGGATTGAGACGTATCACCAGGTTAAAACCTGCGATCGCTTGCACAAAATCTCCTTTTTTCCATTCCTCTATTCCCTTATTTAAAAAGAACTGGGCAAAGGCTAGTTTAGAATTAGGATTTGATCGAATGCTATCGATCAAATCCTGAGTTACTTTGATTAAATCTATGGTTGTCTGGTATATTTCCGTATCTGTATCTCCCTGTTTTTGAAGTAATTCTGCCGCTTTTCGTAGCTCTGTGATCTGATTTTCTAAATCTCCTAAACCCTTATATGCCATTGCCCTGCCCATGTAAGCTTGAGCATAGTCGGGTTTGAGTTGAATCGCTTGGCTAAAATCGACAATTGCACCATCAAAATCTGCTTTGTCATATTTATCCATCGCCTGAACAAAAAAATTCTCAGCAGTGCTTCCATTGGAAAAATATTGAGCGAGTACGTTAGTATTGGAGATACTTTGTTGAGGTGTTCTTAATTTATTCTGAGCAATTTCTCGGCCCCTAATTGCTTGAGTGAAATTAGGATTCAGTCGTATTGCTGGATCATAATCGGCGATCGCTTTTTGAGAATCTCCCAATTTATCATACAAAGTTGCTCGGTTATAGTAAGCTGCTGCTGAATTGGGATTAAAGCGAATAAATTGGTTATAATCAGCCAGGGATTGGTCATATTGCTGTAAACGACTATAGGCAATTCCTCTGTTGCCATAGGCTTGAGCATAGTTAGGATTAAGACGAATGGCTTCATTAAAATTATTAATGGCAGCCTCTAGATCACCTTGTTGTAATCTTTTTACTCCCTGATTGAAAAAGTCCAGAGCAGTTGAGGCAGCATTGACTTTAGCGAGCGCATTTAAAGGTAAAGATTGAACGGGCCCAGGGAGAGAAAGGAAGCCTAAACCGAGACAGAGGGTGATTAAGATAGAGAAAGGACGGAGAAACATGATTGATTTTCCCTGGCAATGTTTTAGGTTTACGTTGAGTTTATTTTTGTATTATTTTAATAACTTCTAAGATTTCTTGAACTTTTGTCTTGAGGAGTCCTGCGTTTCATTTTTGAATTGGCGGGCCGTGAAAATGCCTCTTAGCTTAAAACCCGATGCCCGACACCCGACACCCTGCCCCCACGAAAAACTTTTTGCCGCAAACCCTAACTAGGGAAAGCTGACTTGATCTAGTGGAGTAGAAAAAAAGGGGGGGGTAATGGCCGATTTTTAGCTTGGACTTGGTTCTTTCACCAAAATTGATTACAATGTCACCATCAATAGGCACTTCCTCTCCTCTCACCCCCTCGAGATTAACCTCGAGCTGAACAAAGATAATCGGGTTACGGCGGTTCCTCTATCTATCTGGCACAGACAACTCCTTATTGGATAAGCCTTGACCCTTAGAAGATGTACCAGACTGAGCCTGAATCCGCCGTAGCAGTTATCCTAATAGTGAAGTAGGAAGTTTTCCTTTGGGGGAGTTAGAAGCCGATCGCCGGTCAAGGAAAAACCCGAAATTCAACCTATTCCCTGGGATCAAAATCTGGCAGCGTCCCCAGCTTGCGGATGGTCACTTTAACATCCATAGACAAATAGTCATCGGCATCACCAAACCAAGAACCGGAAAGAGGTATGATTTGACCGGGATGACGAGCGATCGCCACTCGAATTAAATCAAAGCCGGCGGTAATTTGATTAGTCGGATCATAATTACGCCAACCGGCCCCCGGTAGATAAACCTGTAACCAAGCATGGGTAGCGCCAGAGCCAGTCATCCCCACTTCGCCACCGTCGAGGGCAGCATCGTAGAGATAGCCACTGACAAAACGACAGGCTAAACCCAATCTTCGCAAAGCTTCGATCATCAACCAAGCATAATCGCGACAAGTTCCCGACTTTAGCCGCAGGGTTTCTCCGGGGGATTGAGTTCCTTCACTCTCCCGGGCTTGGTAGGTAAAATTATCTTTGATAGCCGCCATCATTCTTTCCATGACATCGAGGGTATCATCTTGGTCCCCCGCTACAAAACTTTTGGCCCAAGCTGCCAGGCTGCCGTCGGCATCCTCGGCGTGGGGACGCATAAACGCCACTAGATCTAACCATTCATCGGGGGTGTACTGGATGGGAATTTCGATCGCCCGTTGATCCAGGGGAAAATCAGCGATCGCTTTTAAGCCAAAATGTTCCGCCCGTAATCGACAGGTAACGATTAATTCTGACGCTGCTTCGGCGAATTCAAGCCCTACCACGTTGTTAGATAGAGTATCCATAGTCCAGCGCGTTTTGGCGGCAATATTCGCTTCTACAGAATAACTGATAATTCTTTCACCGTGACCGGCACTAGGCAAAAAAATCGCCCGATGTTCCCCAAAAGTTACCGGTTTACGATAATGATAGGTGGTGATGTGTTCCAAGTCGTAGATGACACTCATCCTGATTATCCTTAATAAAGTAGCTGGTTATAATTAAATTGAAGATAAATCCCCCCTTGATCCCCCCTTAATCCCCCCTTAATCCCCCCTTAATAAGGGGGGAAATCTGACAATTGTTAACACCTACCCACTCAGTCACTGATAACCGATAACCGATAACTGAAATGACCTCTGACCCGTTCCTCGATCGAGCTTGGAATACCGAAGACCTAGAACAAGCGCTTCGAGGTGTCGGCACTATTCAAGAAGAACTCAACTATAATCAGGCACGCAATTCTCTGGGCAAACTTGTCGAGCGTCTGGATCTTACCTCGATCGAGAAAATTGGTCTAGAAGCGGAGATCGATCGCCTAGTGGCCCTGCTAGAAAAACTCGATCGATCCCTGATTCAAATTGCCGCTTTTGGACTGGTGGGCCGGGGAAAATCCTCGATTTTAAATGCTCTGGTCGGTCAAGAAATCTTTACAACCGGTCCCCTACACGGAGTTACCCGCACCATTAAAGGGGTAAATTGGCAGTTAAGCAGCGATGATACTTTCCCCAATCTAGCGCGTCTGACCCTGAACGGCCAGGGTAATGCTCAGGTGCAATTGCTTGATACTCCCGGTATTGATGAGGTAGATGGGCAAACGAGGGAAATTCTCGCCTGTCAGGTGGCGCAGCAGGTGGATTTAATCCTTTTTATCATCTCCGGTGATATGACCAAAGTGGAATTTTCCGCCCTGGCCAAGTTGCGGGAAGCAGGAAAACCGATGATTTTGGTCTTTAATAAAATCGATCAGTATCCGGAAGTCGATCGCCTCGCTATCTATGAGAAAATCGCCTCAGAACGGGTGAAAGAATTACTCTCCCCCGATGAGATTGTTATGGTGGCGGCCTCTCCCCTCCTGGCGGAGACGGTTAAAGGGCAGGATGGGCGGCTAAAAACGCAACGATTTCGCGGAAAACCCCAGATAGAAGCTCTGAAACTCAAAATTTTGGAAATTCTAGAGCGAGAGGGTAAATCGCTCGTAGCACTCAATTCTATGCTGTATGCGGACGAGGTAAACGAGCAAATTGTCGCCCGCAAAATGGCTATCCGTGATCGTGGCGCTAATCAATTGATTCAAAAAGCAGTGATGATCAAAGCATCGGCGATCGCTCTCAATCCGGTGACGGTGTTGGATCTGTTTACGGGGGCAGTCATCGATCTAGCCATGATTCTCGCTCTTTCTCGCTTATACGGCATCGATTTAACTCGTCAGGGGGCGATCGCTCTTTTACAAAAAATTGCCCTCAATATGGGTGGCATTAGTGCCAGCGAATTTTTAGCGGTTTTGGGCTTAAGTTCCCTAAAAGGATTACTCGGTCTCTCGATTCCTGCCACTGGCGGTATTTCTCTCCTTCCCTATACTTCGATCGCCCTGACTCAAGCGGGAGTTGCCGGTGTATCCTGTTACGCGATCGGCCAAGTGACGAAAACCTATCTCGCTAATGGGGCCACCTGGGGACCCGATGGCCCGAAGGCAGTGGTGACCAGTATTCTCGATTCCCTCGATGAAACCTCGATTCTCAACCGGATTAAGCGGGAATTAGGCTCAAAATTGGGGGTTGGGGGACTTTTCAGTGATCAGTAAACAGTAAACAGTAATCAGTGAACTGAAGGCAAGAGGCAATAGGCAACAGGCAATAGGCTCCCAGAAAGAATCTGGCAATTCTCCTACCTAAAAAGAAGGCTAGAAACTGAGTAGATTAAAGCTTTTAGCTTAACAAATTTGGTTTTAGATTCGGCCCTTGTGAACTGAAAACTCAAATCTGATAACTGATAACTGATCACTGATCACTGACTCGATCAATCCAAGAAATGCTTGCTATGGACGATCGCCGCTATAATAACTACCGCCCCTTGAATTTGATAGATCAGACGGTAGGCATAGGCAGACTTTTCTCGGATGGTATCATCGTTAAATTCGGCGCATTTTTTCGCTTCTAGGGGACAATTTTCTAAAGAATAGCTTATATCAAGAATTCGACGTACGACGGCCGCCGCGTAGGACGGGGAATCTCGACTAATATAAGATGCGATCGCATCCACGTCTTCAATTGCTTTGGGCGACCAGACAAGGCGATAATTCACTCGATCAGCCATTTGTTTAAAAGACCCTCAACTTCTTCTTGGGGGATTGTATTCTCCAGAGAGGCAGCGTTCAAACTTTGACGCACCTTCTCCAGAACGTATAAATGATACTGAATATCTTCAATTGAACAATCATCTGGTAATTGATTCAAGAGGGATTCAACTTTTTGTCTAATGCTATTCATACAAGTTTGACCGAAGTTTTTAAGGAAAAGTATAAATTTAAGTTATCTATCAACTATCATCTATCATCTATCATCGGATAGAAAATTATAGTTACGCATCCTATCTTATGCCATAGTCCCCAGAAAAGCGAGAAAAAGTTAAGAATAGATAAGGTGATTATCTAGCTTTTGTAACATTGGGGCGGCGATACTGTTAAGAATACTTAATAATTCTCCTATCTGCTCAATCCCCGCAACTTTTAGGGATTATTGACCGATAACCATCTAGCGGCCACAAGACCCCCCCCAATCGCAGCAATTTTTTGTTACATTAGTTTACAGTTCCCTCAACGCCCCAGTGGGTTATTAATTTTAATGTCTTCTTCGGTTCCTTCGTCGGATTTTATACCCTTAATCGGTCAAGAAACAGAAATCTTTAACTGGGCAAAATCCCATTATCGTAACCATACCTTTGCCAAAGATGAAAAAGTAGCCACGCGCCCCGGGCTATTATACTTTGTCGAATCTGGGGCGATTCGTATTGTTGGTAAGGCACAAGTTAACGTTATTGACCAAAAATCCTCCCGTCAACTACCTATGGCCGATAGTGAGGAAGTATTTCTTGGTTTTGTGGGTGCAGGTCAACCTTTTGAGATTGTTTCTCAATTTCCCTTTCAATTACAAGCCCAAGCTCATCTAGACGGAACCGAGTTAGTCTGGTTATACTGGGAAGACCTAGAAAAATGGCCGCAATTGCGATCGGCTGTTATGGAAACTTTTCGCCATCAATACCAGCGTAAGTTATTTTGGTTGAGTATTCTCGGTCAAAAACGCTCCCTCGATCGATTAATGGGGTTCTTGGTTATATTATTGGAAGAATACGGTCAACCCTGTGTAGAAGGCTATTATCTTCCCTATCCCCTAACTCACGCTCAAATTGCCAGCGCCATCGGCACTACCAGAGTCACAGTAACAAGATTAATCGGTAAATTGCGACAACAAAATTCGATCTTTTTTAAGCAGGATAATCTTATCGGATTGCCCAGCTTATTTTTGAGTCAGAATTAATTTTTCTGCGGTGTTGCTGACTCAAGCTACTTGCCAACCGTGCATCCTATCCAAAAGTTAAGTAGGTAGGCGTTAAAAATCATCAGATACCCCCCTTATTAAGGGGGGACTAAGGGGGGATCAGCACCCCCCTTATCAAGGGGTGGCAGGGGGGATCAAACCTAAAATCCATTTTTAATTTAATTATAACCAGCTACTTACTTTGGCTCTAGGTTTTAAAAACCCCACACAAGCAGATTCCCATCGCCAATCAGCAACCCCAGAAATCTATGACCCCTCTATCTGGCAACAAATAACCGAGGTAGCCCATGACTGAACCAATTCCTGATAAATTATCGGAACGAATCGATACAGGTGTTAGAGTCGCAATCGCAGAAGCAATTGAGAGACACCGTCTCTTAGGAGAATCTATCAGCATTTTCAAAGATGGCCAAATTTTCACCTTAACAGCCGCGCAAATTCCGCCAAAATCTGCCAAAAAAACGGAAGTGTAAAAAATTGGTTGACTGTCTCAAATTGCACTATTCATAGAAACAGTTTCACCTATCCGAGGGATTTATATAGATGTCGGTTTTAGCAAATTCCCGTTACGAAAATCAAAAGCACATAGTATAATAGTACTGTTCTTTACCTTTCGAGGTATAAATATGACCTTAACAGAAAAACGAAAAAACCTTTTGCGATGGATAGTTGAAGGAGTACGGGCTGGTTATTTTCCCGCCGAGGACAATATTTTGTGGGGTTGTCAGGTTTTCGGAGGTCCTAGTTGGCCAAATTACACGGGTTCTGATAGCTGTCCTGAGGTCGAATTCCCAACGCTCGGTGGATTAGAAAAATCTGGTTATATTAATTTGCAAAGTGCGAAACGTTTAGGCATGAAATAGGGTTGAAATGCCTGAAATAACCGCCTAGTAAGGTCTTCAGTCCCCCGACTGAATTTAAGAGGTCAACCCTGACCAACCTTATAACTGTTTATATGTCCCGACGTTTAGTATCCTTCGATACCAAACTAGGCAAGGGAACTCAAGGTCAATACACTTGTAATAAATCTTTACAAGGTGAGAGTAACGGCGATAGCCACCCCCAGATTCAGAAATCACAATTCTGGGACTGAAGCGGGGAACGGAAGGCTCCGAGGTGTAACCTAACACCAGAATCGAGACCACTGCCAACCATCCATGATTAGGCGTGAGCCGAATGTCTGACCTGAACCATCGTAATTAATAAGCAGTGAAATAGGTTGACACACTGCGTTCAAAAGAATAAGGGAAACAGTGAGAAAATTTTGCTTTTAACTCACACAGACCTTTAAAGTACCCCGGTGGAGAGGATAAATCTAAAGATGGAATGCCCATATAAACGGAACGTAATAAACCCCTTTAAGGCTCTGGTATCGGTCGAAATACCCAGTAGTGATAAGTGTAAGCGCAAGCCTTAAAGGGTGTGAGATGTAACCAAAAGCCAACGCTTGACGGTAATAGTCAGGATATGCTGACGGGTTACGGTTTGATTGTAAGGATAGAGTTCAGTAGGAGTCTATATGACGAAATCGAGAGAAGGTAAAGGGTTCGGGAAACCGAAAACCACTAAGACTACGAATGTATGGAAAGCTATCAACTGGGGTAAAATCCAAAGATATGTTTTCAAGCTCCAAAAGAGGATATACCAAGCGGCTAAATCGGGACAGGATGCAAAGGTTAGAAGGTGGCAACGTCTATTGGTGAAATCGTACTACGCTCGCCTATTAGCGGTTCGCAAAGTAACCCAAGATAACCAAGGAAAGAAAACAGCAGGAGTCGATGGAATGATAGCAATATCCCCAGAACAAAGGCTAAATCTAACCGAAGAAATCAAGGGAACACTTAAAGCAAAACCGCTAAGAAGGGTATGGATTCCTAAACCCGGCAGGGATGAAAAACGCCCATTAGGAATACCAACCATCAAAGACAGAGCTAGACAAGCGTTGATTAAATCGGCACTTGAACCAGAATGGGAGTCAAAAATGGAAGGAACCAGCTATGGTTTCCGACCCGGAAGGTCTGCCCATGATGCAATATCGAGGATATACCTCAGCATTAATAAAAGTAATTACTTTGTATTAGATGCCGATATTGCCAAGTGTTTTGACCGAATTAATCACAACTTTTTACTGTCAAAAATTCATTGTCCAAGCTCCCTAAAGAAAGACATTAAACAGTGGCTTAAAGCAGGAGTATTGGATAACGGCGTATTTGAAGAAACAGAAACAGGGACACCCCAAGGAGGGGTAATAAGTCCTCTACTAGCTAACATCGCACTGGATGGAATGGCGAGACTAATTGAAACGTTATTTCCCAAAAAGAAAGATACCAATCAAGCTGTTCTCATAAGATATGCCGATGACTTTGTAGTGATTTCACCATCACTCGAAATCATTGAACAGTGCAAAACTGCCATTTCTGAATGGTTAAAGCCGATAGGATTAGAACTCAAACCAGAAAAAACCAGAGTGTGTCATACACTTAACCCCATTGAATACAATGGGAAAACGGAAGAACCCGGCTTTGATTTTCTAGGATTCAATATCAGGCAATATCCAACAGGAAAATACAAATCTGGGAAAACAGGAGGGAGAGGAAGCCAATTAATTGGTCACAAAACCCACATTAAACCCAGCCAAAAAGCAGTTAAAACCCACACAGAAGCGATTAAAGGTGTAATCAAAAAACACAAAACAGCACCTCAATCAGCCCTGATTAGTCAACTAAACCCAATCATTAGAGGCTGGGTTAACTACTACTCAGGAGTAGTATCCACAGATACCTTCAACAAACTAGACCATACAATCTGGTTAATGTTAAGGGCATGGACAGTATCAAGATGCGGTAAAGCGAACTACGAAAAGCTGAAAAACTACTTTAGACCGGGTACAGTTAAACTCAGCAATGGGAAAGAAAGACACGAATCTTGGTTATTTCAAACCAAAAACGGTTTTTACTTATGGAAACATAATTGGACACCAATTGTCAGACATACCCTAGTACGCCCCGACGCATCACCATTCGACGGAAATTGGACTTACTGGGCGACCAGAAGAGGACAAGCAATCGACACACCGACAAGAGTAGCCAAACTACTTAAGAAGCAACAAGGCAAGTGTAGCCGATGTGGGCAGTATTTCACCCCATCGGATTTAATTGAAGTTGACCACATTCATCCTCTAAGCCTAGGCGGAAAGGATGAATATAAAAACCTTCAATTACTACACCGCCACTGCCACGATGATAAATCGGCATCTGATGGAAGCCTAAAATCATCTAGTTTGACAAAATCAGAAGTCAAACTAGATAATACAAGGTTAACCAAAGGAAGTCAAGCTGTATCCTTAACAAGGGAACAGTCAAACTAGGAGCCGTGTGAGGCGAAAGTCTCATGCACGGTTCTGAATGGGAGGGGAAGTCGGTGACGATTTCCTCGACCCCTAATCAATAGCCTCGGATGAATACAAGTGCGCTCTAACACAAAAAGCTTATGAAGCGGTTGATTCTAACTTTGCTGAATCCGACACCAGCCCAAAGCTTTACGTGGAAAAATATTACAACCATGTAGAAACTATGACAGAAAATAAAGGAAACGTCAACATCAGCGGCGTACAGGGAAACGTGAGCGGAATTGCCGCCGCAGGCGAAAACCAAACCATGACCGGGGTTGCACTCGGACAAATTAGCGGTGCGGTCACTAACAGCATCGGTCAACTGCAATCGACGAATACCCCTGAAGCAACTCAACTGGCCACACTGCTCGAACAGCTTCAATCTGCGATCAAAAATGAATCCCACCTAGCGCCGGAAGATAAAGCGGAGGCGATGGAACAGGTCAAAACCTTGGCAGAAGCAGGACAGAAACCTGAAGATAATGCACTCCAAAAAGCGGCAAAAACTGCTTTGAAAATTCTCAAAGGAACGATTGCCGGTTTGCCCGATGCTGCCAAACTGGCCGAGTCATGTGCAAAACTGCTCCCCGCAATCGCTACTTTGCTATCACTTTCTTAGATTGGCTAAATCTCCCCCGCCCCCCCAACCCCCCCGACATCGGTAGGGCAAGGGGGGGTTGCCTCTTGCCCCTTGCATGAGTGCCTCATCTCAACAAGCAATTCAAATGCGCGGGCAGCTTAATTGTCTTCTAGCTTCGTAGAGGATGACAGCAGTAGCGATCGCAACATTTAAAGATTCCACACCACCAAAGAGGGGAATTTTCACCGTTTCATCGGCTAAAGCCGCTAATTGGGGTGATAAACCGGCTCCTTCATTGCCTAATAATATTAAAGTCGGACGGGTAAAATCAATCTCCCAATGGCTTTTGGTGGCTGTGGGTAAAGTCGCAATCGCTTTTACCCCCTGTGCTTGATATTTTTTCACTAAAGCCGATAAATCCGATTCTACCACCAGGGGCGATCGAAACCATTCCCCGGCGGAACTGCGGATCACTTTGGGGTTATCGATTTCGACGCTATCGAGACTTAACCAGATACCCTGTACCTCTGTAGCCACGGCAGTGCGGATAATAGTGCCGAGATTACCCGGATCCTGCAATCTTTCCAAAACTAAGCCCAATTGTAGCGGATTTTGGGGGACTGGATGAAGGTGATCACGGGCAATAGTGGCAATCACACCATCGGGATTAACCGTTGTTGCTAGGGAAGCGAGGACTTCCGGGGAAACTATCTCGACTCGTTTCGCTTGATTTGGAAGCTTCTCTGCTAATTGTCCCTGTCTTTGCTGCCACTTTTCAGTATAACAAACCGTCTCTAGGGAACAATTCAGGGCTAAAGCCGTCTCTAGTAAGTGCGTTCCCTCAATTAAGGACAAATTCTGCTCCTGTCGCTCTCTAGTGCGGTGTAGCTTGCGAATTTGCTTGATTAAAGGGTTTTGAACACTGCTAATCATAGCCAATCGGATTTTTCACCCCGCTAGGGCTGCCCTAAATAACTACGTTTTGAGGGAGATAATGCGGAACTCGGGACTTGAACCCGAAAGTCTTTGCAGACACTAGAACCTGAATCTAGCGCGTCTACCAATTCCGCCAGTTCCGCATTTTTCTTTCACAATCTTTTATTATACTATCGGACAATCCATAAGTCAAGATAGTTCAGATAATTAAGACAAAAATCGCTTTTCGGGGTAGAATCACGAATAATTTCCTCAAAAATCTGATAAAGTGCAGTCTCATTTTGCTGAAGCTTTCCTTAGCCAAGACTCCCAACCAAGATAAATGAATCATCCTATGACCATCGATACCGAGCATCCCTATTTAGAAATTCAAGGTCGTCACTCTCTCAAGGGTGAAGTCAAGATCAGTGGTGCCAAAAATGCCGCTCTAGTGATTATGGCGGGGGCTTTACTCTGCTCCGACGAGTGCCAGATTAGTAATGTACCAGCCCTAGCCGATATCGAGCGGATGAGTCAAATTCTCTCGGCTTTGGGCGTGCAAGTCCGTCGCACTGGAGATAGACTAGAGATTGATGGCAGAGACCTCAAACAAGCTCAAGCGCCCTACGATCTCGTCTCCCAGTTGCGGGCCAGTTTTTTCGCCATTGGACCGATTTTAGCCCGTTTAGGAGAAGCAAAAGTTCCCCTCCCCGGCGGCTGCGCCATTGGGGCCAGACCAGTGGATCTGCACGTTAGAGGCCTACAGTCAATGGGTGCAGATGTATTAATTGATCGTGGCATGGTACACGCCCGCGTTAAGGGTAATGGTCGTCTGAAAGGGGCGAATATTTATCTGGATTATCCCAGTGTGGGAGCGACGGAAACCCTAATGATGGCGGCGACTTTAGCGTTCGGGGAAACCATTCTCGGTAATGCGGCCCAGGAGCCGGAGGTGATTGATTTAGCCAATTTTTGTGTTTCCATGGGGGCAAAAATTCGCGGTGCCGGGACCAATACAATTGTCATCGAGGGAGTTTCCCGTCTGCACAGTACCGATTACAGTATCATTCCCGATCGCATTGAAGCCGGGACTTTACTGATAGCCGGGGCAATTACCCGCTCAGAAATTAGTCTTTATCCCGTGATTCCCAGCCATTTAGCTTCGGTAATTGCCAAACTGCACGAAATCGGTCCGGAAGTGGTGGAAGATGGTCCCAATCGTCTCCGGATTATCCCTAGAGACTTAAAAGCCACCGATATCGAAACCCTGCCCTATCCCGGTTTTCCCACGGATATGCAGGCCCAATTTATGGCTCTATTAACTTTAGCCGAGGGCAGTAGCGTGGTTAATGAGACGGTTTTTGAAAACCGTCTGCGTCATGTGGCCGAATTAAAGCGTCTGGGAGCAGATATCAAGGTCAAAGGAAATGTGGCTTTAGTGCGCGGTGTGCCTTTCCTATCTGGGGCGCCGGTGATGGCCACGGATCTACGCGCTTCGGCAGCTTTGGTGGTGGCGGGATTGGCAGCCCAGGGGACTACTATTGTGCAGGGACTCCATCACCTCGATCGAGGTTACGATAATTTAGAGGGTAAATTAAGAGCATTAGGGGCAAATTTACGCCGGGTTGATCCTTTAGCCTTAGAATTGGCTACCCTGACCCAATCTTAACAGGATGATTAGTTATCGCTGTTCTATCAGTGTTGAGAATTCCCGTGAGCAACACCGATAGAACAGCGTTAATCGTGCTTAGTTGTTCTATATTGACGGAACCTTTCATCAGCGATCGCATTCACCAAATCTTAGCCATTACTAATACAAACCCCGGCAATTCTGGATCACCACTAATGGTTTCAGGAGCATTTAAAATCTCCGGTTCTTGATGGGGACGATAAATATAGACTTGGCGATTTTGGCGATCAATTAACCAACCCAATAAAGTACCATTGGCAATATATTCCTCCATCTTTTTCTGCAAACTGGATACCGTATCACTAGCAGAACGCAATTCAATGACAAAATCGGGACAGATGGGGGCAAAAGAGGCTTTTTGTTTTTCTGTTAAAGCATTCCAGCGTTCTAATTTAATCCAAGCAGCATCGGGTGAACGAATTGCGCCATTGGGCAGCGTAAAACCCGCACTGGAATCAAACCCAAGCCCCGTTCCATCTAGTTCTGACCAGTTTCCCAGTTGCAGAGCTATATTAAAATTGCGATTACCCGTATCTGAAAAAGCAGGGGGCATAACGATCACTTCTCCACTAGCGCTGCGTTCAATGCGTAAATCTCGATTGGCTAAACAAAATTCATAAAATTGCTCCTCCGTCATCGGCATAATCCAAGGAAGATCAATCATCAGAGGAGCAGAGGTCGCTTGTACAAGTAGTGTCGTCATATTTTCGCCCTACTCAAGAATTACACGAATTAACAACTGAATGCCCTTCAATCTTAACTTAGCTCTTGTCATCGGCATTATTGACTACTAAAAGATAGAAGGCGATCGCTCTTAACGTTGCTAAAGAAGCCTGACGGAGAGGAATGTAAATATTTATAAAAATGTAGCTTAGAATACAGTTCGGGGGGGGGGAATGTGTATTGTTTTGCTATCTCCTTTTGGGGTTGGGTTGGGTTGTTGCTTGACCTGGCTGCGAGGGAGGCGATCGCATTTAAAACAAAATTGTTGGGGGAAGTATAATGGAACTTAAGTCATGTTCTCAAGTAACCACTATAGCTCTTGGAATAAGCAGTTCGATTCTCTTTACTGTTAGTTTTGTATCACCTGCTTCAGCAGTTAATCTGATTATCAATGGTTCTTTTGAAGAAGGAGATTATGACTCTAATGTTGTAGATCCTAATTTTGCACGACTAAGTCAGGGAAGTTCTGCTCTTACAGGATGGACAATAGGTGGTGCAGGCGTTGATTGGCACAACAGTAATGACATGAAATTTCCAATCGAGGGAGATTTAATTATAGATTTAAATCTTGATGGGGGAAGTAGTGGAACTTTATCTCAAACTTTTTCTACAATTATTGGACAATTCTATACTTTAAGTTTCTCTCTAGCGGGACCAGACTTGAGTGCGACTAATCCTTCTTTTCCTAATCCTCGTCAAGTTAGTGTTCAAGTTGCAGCAGTTAACCAAATTTTTTCAACATCCGCATCTGACCACTTAGATCTTCAATGGCAACTACACGAATTAAGTTTTCAAGCCACTGGTAATCAGACAACTCTAACATTCTCAAGTCTTGACAACTCAGGATTTTGGGGTCCAGCTTTAGATAATGTCACTGTGGTGAGTAATGCTGAATCAGTCCCCGAACCCTCCTCCATCCTAAGCATACTAGCCCTCGGCACACTCGGCGCAGCCTCAACCCTCAAGCGCCAATTCAAATCATCCAAATCGACAGAAAAAGAAACCACAAAAGTCTCCTAATACCATCAATAAAATCCGACAATTCCCTTTCATTAATTAGAGGGGTTTTTATCAGTTGTCATACTAAATCCGTTGAGTAACGCACAGAAAACGGGTTTCTCGGAGAAACCCGTTTTCTATCCGCAAGCAAGATTTGAGCATAATTCAGCCGACAAACTACCATTAATGCTTGGGGATAGTTTTTCCTAGCTTAGGGGGATTGAAAGTTTAATTTTCCCTGAATCTTTCTAACAGTTCTGAGCGAGATAAATTAGCCAGAGAAAGAAGTAACCCGGTGCGTTCCGAGATAGGAAGTTGGGCAATCTGTCCCACCAGACTAGATAATTCTGCATCTAGGCTGCCAAAGCGTCCTTCCAGAAGACTGGTTATCAGGGAATACCGTTCTTCTAAACTGCCTCGTTGTATCCCTTCTTGCATCCCTTCTTGTATCCCTCGTTGTATCCCTTCTTGTATCCCTTCTTGTTTCCACTCTTCTCGTTGTTGTAAATAAGCTGGTGATAGGTTCATAATGTCCTCCTGTTCTTCGGCACTTAAATTATCTCTTAATTCCAAACTCTTGCGCCAGTTGGCCAGAATTTCCAGTAAATTCTCTTGGCAAGGATTACCTTCAGGTAATTGCACTAATTCTTCTACTGCTCGTTTCTGTGTCCCTCCTTTTCCTAGCACCCTCAACCATAAAGTCTCCTCATTGACTGGTAATTGATGGATGGCGACAATTCCTGTTTTGAACAGGCTAGGGGAAAAATAAACTCCTTTTCCCCACTCCTCTTTCATCCCCTCTTCTGGTAGGAATGAAGGGGGGATTCCCACGACTTCTTCAATCATTCTCGCCGAAAAAGTAGGCGTTAAAATCCAGAGAACTGGTAGTTCAGCTTCAGTTAGAGTTTTGTTTGTCCGTTTCGCCTTCCTCAAGACCTCGCCATGAACCGCATATAACTTTGAGATGCAACTGCGAATCTCTACCTCGGAGGGAGGATTACGGAAGGGTTCAAATAAGCAGCAAGTCGCCGCCATTTTAGCGAGTAAGCCCAAGGGTAATTCAGTCCTTGATGCTGAACTGTCTGGTTCAAACCAGACATCGATTTCTTGGACTTCACTCTTGACTTTCTTGCTCTTTTTAATCGTTCCCAGAGACGCTAAGAGTTCTTCTAAATATTCCTTGGCAAATTGGTCGTGAATTTGGCGAGTCATTGCAGGGGATAATTAAGCCGAGAAAGTGCATTAACAATCTTGTTAGATCATAGCAAGTTTTGAGAATTTATCGGCTCTTCTAGGTTCTGTGTGATAAGTTTAACTTAAGTAGCTGGTTATAATTAAATTAAAAATGGATTTTAGGTTCGATCCCCCCTGCCCCCCTTGATAAGGGGGGTGCCGATCCCCTCTTAATCCCCCCTTGATAAGGGGGGTGTCTGATAACTTTTAACGCCTACCTACTTATATAGTAGCGATCGGTCTTTGTGTCCTTTGTGTCTCTGTGGTTCTTTACACTCATTGCTTAAAGGCCCCTTCAAGTTCCCAGAGCTTAGTCACCAATATTCCGAAAGTGACGGAAAAGGGATAATCTTCCACTCAATTGCCCAAAATAAAGGCTAGAATCGAAATATAGTATCGATCGCTACGGATTTTTCATGAATTACAGAAAATTTTGCTTGGCTTTTTTGCTGTCCCTTATCCTCATCAACACCGGATTAGTTATGCCTAGTTACGCAAACGAAAGAGAATTGAGGACAATTACCGTAACGGGAGAAGGAATAGAAAATATCGCCACTTCTCAAGCAATAGTGCGCTTAGGGGTAGAAATTCAAGGCAAAGAAGCGGGTAAGGTGCAGCGGGAAACCGCCAATCGTAGCGATGCGGTGGTTAAATTTCTCCGTTCCCGTCAAGTGGAAAAATTGGAAACCACCGGCATCAGTTTACAGCCCAATTACGACTTCAGCAACAATCAAAGACGTTTAATCGGTTATATCGGGGCTAATTTGATTAGTTTTCAGATCGATATAGCCCAAGCGGGGATTTTAATCGATGAAGCGGTCAAAGTCGGGGCAACACGCATCGATGGGGTCAGTTTTACTGCCGGAGAATCAGCGATCGCAGCCGCCCAAAGAACCGCTCTCATCAAAGCCACGGAACAAGCTAGAGAACAGGCTACAATCGTGTTACAAGCCCTCGGTTTAGTGCCGAAAGAAACGGTTTCTATCCAAGTGGGTAATACCAGTAATCCCGTGCCAATAGCCCGCTCAGAAGCGGTTTTTCGCAGTGCCGATGCTGCCAGTAGCCCGGTTATCGGAGGGGAACAAACCCTGCGCGCTGCTGTCACCCTCGAAATTAGCTATTAAGATAACTTTCAGCTATCAGTTATCAGCCGGGGTTTTTTTGAGCGGAAATCTTGTATACAGACTGATAAAATCAACGCCGATGCTCGGAAACTCTAGAAAAAACTATCCCCCTCATCCGTGAATTATCCCAACTTTTTACCCACTGTTAGGGAGGGATTGAGTGAAGATACCTCCCTTGCTCTCCTCCAAAATATCCAACAAATTGCCATCGATAGCCCCATCTATCCCCGATCGATTCTAACCACCTATAGTCAACAAGGGCAAGGTCAACCGCCCTTTGTTCTCCTGCACGGTTTTGATAGTTCCCTGCTGGAATTTCGGCGTTTACTACCCTTACTCGCCCAAAATAGGGAAACTTGGGCGATAGATCTACTCGGCTTCGGTTTTACTGAGCGATACCCAGATTTACAAGTATCTCCGAAAACTATTAAAAGCCATCTTTACCATTTCTGGCAAACTGCGATCGCAGAACCGATAATTTTAGTCGGTGCTTCCATGGGGGGTGCAGTGGCCCTAGATTTTGCCCTCTCCTACCCGGAAATAGTGGCAAAATTAGTCCTGATTGACAGCGCAGGACTAGCTAACCCCCCAGTTTTGGGTAAATTGATGTTTTCTCCCCTCGATAAGTGGGCAACTAATTTTTTAGCCAATCCCCGCGTGCGTCAAAATATCAGTCGTACTGCCTATTTTGATGCAACTTTGGCCACTGTTGATGCTTGCACCTGTGCCAATCTGCACCTGAATTGTCCCCACTGGAGTGAGGCTTTAATCTCCTTTACCAAAAGTGGCGGTTATGGGGCATTTTTGCCGAAATTAAGCCAAATAAACCGAGAAACGCTGATTATTTGGGGAGAAAACGATCAAATCTTAGGCACAAAAGACGCGAAGATATTTCAGCAGGCCTTACCCAATAATCAACTGGTCTGGATTCCTCGCTGTGGTCATGTTCCCCACCTCGAAAAACCGGAACTTACCGCAGCCGCGATAGTTAAATTTGCGAGCTAAGAACTTATAATGGGATTATTTGACCCTATGGTGCCAACTTTTATGAAATTTTTGCCGATCACTCTCGCTGCATTCAGCCTTCTGAGTTTATCTGTCAATATTCCTGCTACCGTGGCCACACAACAGCTTTTTTGTCGAGGTCGCATGAATAACGGTTGGTCCTATTCGGCAGAATTTCTCAATGGACGTTTTGAACGCATTCGCTGGACGCGTTCCGGTCAACCCCCCCAAGTTTCTAGTCTTAGTTTTAAAAATACTAACAACAAAGGACAACCGATTTATCGTGGCAGTTTATTCGCCGCAGTCAGTGTGACTCTGATAGACTTATCGAAAGGAGATGTCCGTCCCGGTTCGCAAATTTCCGTGGGAGTGGAAGAATGGGGTTGGTCGCGGGGAAACTGCGCTCTTTCTAACCGATAATTCTGGTTGTTAGCGGACAGTCATGATTAAAATTATCCCAGGGGGACAAACTGGAGTCGATTTGAAGAGCTAAGTAGTCGTGCAAAATAAATTTCCTAGTGAAGAAAGGCAAAAGGCAGGAGGCAAGAGGCAAGGGGGGGTAGATATGTGTAATTAATTTTGCTTAGGTACTTACCGACTCCTCCGGGGTCAGGGTAAAGGCATCTCAAAGGCTATTGACAATTGGCTAATTTTGTCGGCTGCTTGCTGTGTAGGCATTTCAAATGCTACCAGTCAATCAGAATATTTACGAACTCGACCTATGTATCTTATGCCTTTGATAAAATCAAAAATAATGGCGTACATTGGTTGGATAAATTATCTTTTTTCAGTTATATTCAGGCTGCCTAGAGTTATTATTAACTACAGTATTAAGTTTTTTGAAGGGAGGGAATGCTCCAGAATCGCGACTATAATGAGTAAACAGATCATTCCTGTGTCGGCGAGAGCGAGAAAATATGTCTGCCACTGAATACGAAGCAATTATCGGTTTAGAAACCCACTGTCAACTCAACACCAAAAGCAAGATATTTTGTTCCTGTCCCACCAACTTCGATAGTCCCCCCAATACTAACGTCTGTCCCGTCTGTTTGGGTTATCCGGGGGTATTACCCGTCCTTAACCAAGAAGTCCTGGCCAGTGCCGTTAAACTGGGATTAGCTATCGATGGTAAAATCACACCTCATAGCAAATTCGATCGCAAACAGTATTTTTATCCCGACCTGCCGAAAAATTATCAAATTTCCCAGTATGATCTCCCTATTGTCGAACAGGGTCAACTAGAAATCGAGATCGTCGATAAAAAAACTAAGGAAGTTAGCCGCAAAATTATCGGCATTACCCGTCTGCACATGGAAGAAGACGCGGGAAAACTGGTTCATGCCGGCAGCGAACGTCTCTCCGGTTCCACCCATTCCCTCGTGGATTTTAATCGTACAGGTGTACCATTATTAGAAATTGTCTCGGAACCGGATTTACGCACCGGGGCCGAAGCGGCGGAATATGCCCAAGAATTACGGCGTTTAGTGCGTTATCTCGGCATCAGTGACGGTAATATGCAGGAAGGTTCCCTGCGCTGCGATGTCAATATTTCTGTGCGCAAAAAAGGCACTAAAAAGTTCGGGACTAAGGTAGAAATTAAAAATATGAACTCCTTTAGTGCTATCCAAAAAGCCATAGAATACGAGATCGATCGACAAATTGAAGCGATCGAAAATGGCGAACTGATCGTACAGGAAACCCGTCTTTGGGAAGAAGCTAGTCAACGGACGATTAGTATGCGGAAAAAAGAAGGTTCTAGCGATTATCGCTATTTTCCCGAACCGGATTTACCCCCCCTAGAAGTCTCCCCCGAACAGTTAAAAGCTTGGGCGGAAGAATTACCGGAATTACCCGCTCATAAACGTCGTCGTTATGAAGAAGAATTTGGTCTTTCCGCCTACGATGCCAGGGTTTTAACCGATGATCGCACCGTGGCCGAATATTTTGAAACTGCCGTAATTGCGGGGGCAAATGCGAAATTAGTCGCTAACTGGATCAGTCAAGATATCGCCGCTTATTTGAATAATAATAAGCTGACAATCACGGAAATTGCCCTGCAAGCATCAGACTTAGCCGAATTAGTTAAACTGATTGAAACGGGAACAATTAGTGGCAAAATTGCTAAGGAAATTTTACCCGAACTTCTCAGCCAAGGCGGTTCACCAAAAGCGCTGGTGGAAAAGAAAGGATTAATACAAATTTCTGACACTTCTGCGATCGAAAAACTGATCGAGGAAATTATCGCCGCCCATCCAAGCGAGTTAGAAAAATTCCGGGCGGGTAAAACCAATCTTAAGGGATTTTTTGTCGGTCAAGTCATGAAAAAAAGCGGCGGTAAAGCCGATCCTAAATTAACTAGCCAAATCTTAGATCAAAAACTTTCTGGTTAGTTATATTCAGTGATCAGTAAACAGTAATCAGTAATCAGTGGGGAGCTTTTTTTCAATGTTGCCAAAGGCACGGCGTAGCCGTCCAGTAAACAGTAAACAGTAATCAGTGAACTTAAAACTCAAATCTGATAACTGGTAACTGGTAACTGATAACTGATAACTGATAACTGATAACTGATAACTGATAACTGATAACTGATAACTGATAACTGATAACCGATAACTGAAAATGCCAAATTCCCCAACCACCTCGCAATTAAAGCCTAATAGCCCAAAAATTCTCGCTGTTGTCAACGGTAAAGGTGGTGTGGGTAAAACCACCACTGCGGTCAATTTAGCGGCAATTTGGGGGCAGAATCAGCGTGTTTTGCTGGTGGATGCGGATCCGCAGGGTTCCTCCACTTGGTGGGTGGAAAGAAATCAAGCGGGTATGGTATTTGATTTAGCCAAGCAAATTAATACAGAGAAATTAGGAGAATTGCGTCAAATTATCGAGTACGATCTGATCGTGATTGACACACCACCAGCTTTGCGTTCCGAATTACTTACGGCAGTAATAGCAGAATCAGATTATTTAATTTTACCGACTCCTCCCGCACCGATGGATTTAATGGCTTTAATTGACACGGTACGCACGGCAGTTAAACCCCTAGGAATTGCCTATCGGGTTTTATTAACAAAAGTGGATTCTCGTAGTCTTAAGGAAACTTTGGAAGCACAAAATACTTTATTAGAATTAGGTATTCCCGCCTGTCATGCTTTTGTCAGAAATTATAAGGCCCACGAAAAAGCCGTTTTAGACGGGGTAGCTATTACCAATTGGCGCGGTAAAAACGCCCAAGAAGCCAGCGCCGATTATCGTCGTGTAGCCGAAGAATTAGAACGGGATTGGTAGATTTAAGGACAGGTTTTCTAAGGACAATATTTTTGCAGTAAAGAAATCACTAAATTTAGACCATCGGGCTGAACTTGAACAGTATAGGCTTCCGCTTCAATTTGTCTGCTAAAACCCTCATAATTCATAAAAAATCTTCTAGTCATTGCCGGTGGTTCTATGCCTAAATTGAGTGCTTTAACTGTTTTGCCTCCATGACAAAGTTGAGCGGCATGGACAGCTTCATGAATTAATGTCGGTCGGGCAATACCTAAGTCAAAAACTAGGGGATGAATCCAAATAATTCTAGTTTTACTATCAAATAAACCATAAGCTCCTCGCACTGGTGGCGGGGAAATTTTGACGATAAAATTGTGTTTTTCTAAAGCTTTTTGCAGCTGGATAAAATCGGTATCTGCCGCCGCTAAATTTTCTCCTGTGGCTAATTGCATTCCTAGAAAAACAGCAGCGATTGTGTAATAAATGCCCATCAGGTGATAGTTCATATTAAAGAAAAATCAAAATTAAGTAGTCGTGCAAAATTAATTTCCTAGTAAAGATAGGCAAAAGGCAAGAGGCAAAAGGCAAGAGGGGGTTAGATATGTGTAATTAATTTTGCTTAGGTACTTAGCAGGAGGTTATTCATTGATGAATCGAACCATCGGGGAGAATTGTTCCTGTTAAAATTGCCCGGGTTAATTTCACCATAATACGCTTACCAAAGCCAATTTTTGCCCCGCGTAAATCTGCCCCACTTAAATCCGCCCCGCTTAAATCCGCCCCGATGAGATTGGCTTCCTGTAAATTTGCGCCTTTAAGGTTAGCTTCGAGGAGATTGGCGCGAAAAAGATTAGCTTTATACAGATTAGCTTTTTCTAGGTTAATTTTGTGCAGGAAGCTATCGCTTAAGTCGGCATGGCTTAAATCTGCGCCGATGAGACTGCGACTAGAGAGATCTTTTTCTTTCAGGTTGGCTCCCTGTAAATCGGCTCCGTTTAAATCCCGATAGTGAGGGCGCCAGGCGGCATGATTGTGGACCTGATGGTTATTCTGGGAGTGGCTGTGTTGACTATGGGTTTGTTGACTATGGGTTTTATGACTGTGGGTTTGGGAATTTTGGCCGGGTTGGCTAGGGTGAGGCTGATAGGGGGAAGCAGTTTTATAGGCGTGGGCGGGCTGTTTTTCAGTTTTAGGGGCGGAATTGGAGCGTTTAGGAGAATTTTGATGAATTTGCCGCAATTGTTCCCTAGCTTGGTTAATTTCTTGCAGTTTAGCGGTGGCTTTTTCCAAAAGACGCTGATTATCTTTGGGAATGCGATCGGGATGCCAAATAAACACCAAGTCTTTGTAGGCTTGATTGATCTCGTCGAGAGATGCCCCATGATCTAACCCTAAAACTTTATAGTATCGCTCCAATTCTTTCATCATCGAAGTCCTAGTACAAGGATAAAAGCATTAACGGCCACAATTCCTCTGAGTCTTGTCGGATTTTCTAAGATAGGATTTCTTTAGGATAATTTGACTCTGGGAGAGTTGCCATAAAATTTGAGAAAATGTCTGGTAATTAAGAAAATCTCGTTTTTCTATCCTGTTTTGATGTGTAACTGTATAGCAGATAACAGCAAAATTAACAAATTTTTGATACAAAACTTAATTTATGCTGTTGGGAATTATGAATTATGAAGTGGGGAACTGGGGGAGTGGGGAAGTGGGGAGATTTGGTCAGTTATCAGTGAACAGTAAACAGTAATCAGTGAAAAGACAGCACTGTTGTTGTCGTCCATATACTACTCACTTAACACTCCAGGTTCTTCGGTTTGTGTTATGCAATGGACGGGATTATAAGAGATGAAACCCTTATAGAGAAAGACATTTAGCGATTTTTGTCAATTGTTTTTGCTCTAGAACGAACTAATCAATTAAGTCTCTTGCCAGATAAGGATTTAGTCGATTTATGCCACCCGATGGAACCATCCCGAGTAACGAAGAGCCAGAGTCCCACTGATAACTGGTAACTGATCACTGATAACTGAAAAAGCTGACTCCCGACTGCTGTATGATAAAACTTGTCCCGATAGGATAAATCAAGGTCGTGAAATTTGGTCAGTGGGTGGGGTTTATCTGTTTAATAATGGCTCTCTATGTATTGTGGCAGATTCGACAGCTATTATTATTGATTTTTATGGCGATCGTGTTTACCGTAGCCTTAAATAGATGTGTGAAAGGATTGCAGAGATTAGGGATTAAAAGGGGTTTGGCTATTTTAATCACCCTGCTGACGAGTCTAGGAATTGTGATTTTATTTTTTATAATTATCGTTCCCCCCTTTATCGAACAGTTTCAAAAATTAATTGAACTTTTACCGCAAGCTTGGGATTTAGTCCGCAATAACTCGATTCAATGGCGACAACAATTCCAATTTGATTGGTTGCCATCGCTGCCTAATTTAAGTGATTTAGTCCAGCAGTTACAACCTTTAGGAACCTTTGTTTTTAGTAACTTTTTTACCTTCTTTTCTAACTCAGTTACGGCCATTTTGCAATTATTATTCGTGCTGGTGTTAGCAATGATGATGTTAGTCAACCCCCAACCCTATCGACAAGCTTTCTTAAAATTATTTCCTAACTTCTATCGTCGTCGTGCTGAGGAAATTCTTACCCTATCGGAAGCCGGTTTAGGTAATTGGTTGTTGGGAATTGCCATTAGTTCAACTATGGTAGGATTATTCAGTGGTTTCGGTCTTTTGGTTCTACAAATTAATCTAGTTCTCGTTCATGCTATCCTAGCAGGATTGCTCAATTTTATCCCTAATATCGGACCGACTGCTAGTGTGATTTTTCCGATCCTCATTGCTGTTATCGATGCACCTTGGAAAATTGTCGCTATTCTGATTCTCTATTTTATTATCCAAAATGTCGAAAGTTATTGGCTGACACCCACTGTCATGGCTAAACAGGTATCTTTACTACCGGCAATTACCCTAATCGCTCAAATTTTCTTTGCTCAAATGTTTGGCATCTTAGGTTTATTATTGGCTTTACCTTTGACAGTGGTAGTAAAAACATGGTTAGATGAATTACTATTCAAAGACATTTTAGATCAATGGGATCACGGCCATAAAAAATCTTAAATAACCTCGGCAAAAGTCATGAAATTAATCATTATTACTCTAGTTATTTTATCTAATTTTTTTGCTGCTCTCCCAGCTAAGTCTGAAACAGTTCTAGAAAAAATTAAACGCACGGGATTATTAGAAGTAGCGATGAGAGAAGATGCCATTCCGTTTGGCTATCGGGATAGTAATAATAATTTGCAGGGATTATGCTTAGATTTTATCCAATTGCTTAGAGAAGAACTCAAGCACAAATTAAACCTCCGAATCATCAGTGTCAAAATTTATAAATCAACTTTATTTAATCGCTTCCAGTTATTGGAAAATAAAACCGTTGATTTCGAGTGTGGTCCTAATAGTATCAGAAAAAATATACCCAATGTTGTCAGTTTTTCCCGTCATTTTTTTGTGACGGGAACTCAGTTTTTAGTTCGGAGTGATAGTCAGAAGAATTTTAACTTTTCCTCGTCCTTAGAAGGTATAAGTATTGGAGTTTTGCGAGATACCAGCACTCAAGAATTATTAAGACAAAAATATCCTCTTGCTACCTATCAGGAATTTCAAGGAGTGACGGGAAGACTGCGAGGTATCCAAAGTTTAAGAAGGAATAGAATAGATGCTTTTGCTAGTGATGGTATTCTGCTAATTGGAGAAGCTGTCATTCTCGGTTTATCCCTAGGAAAAGATTATCAACTTATCCCCCGCAATCCTTTAAATTGTGATTATTATGGTTTTATTCTTCCCGCTAATGATTCCCAATGGCAAGAGTTTATTAATGGGGTTATCGTCACCAGTGAGAACAGAAATATTTTTAAAACATGGTTTAATGAAGTTGCTTCCTATTTTATACATACCTGGCAGTATTGTCGTAATAATCCCGAAGAATCCAGGTAAAACTTGATAATTATGCACAAAAAAAATTATTTATTTTGGTTAGTTATTTGCGGCACAATAATCCTGTTTATTTGCAGCAGCATCAGACATATTTTATTTCAATCTAACGCTCTCGATCTTGGTTGGTTCGATCAGGGAGTTTACCTAATTTCTCAAGGTAAACCACCGATTATATCTTTTGTTGACTACCATATTTTAGGCGACCATATCGCTTTTATTCTCTATCCTATAGCCTTACTTTATAAAATTTATCCTAGCGTTTATTGGTTGCTTTTCTTACAAGCTTTTTCCCTTTCTATTGCCGTTTTTCCCCTCTGGCAATTGGCAATAGAAGCGGGATTAGAAGAAAAAAAAGCTTATACATTAGCCTTAGTTTATCTGCTCTATCCTTTGATTTTTAACGTTAATCTCTTTGATTTTCATCCTGAAGTTATCGCAGTTTCAGCCATTTTTTGGACAATTTTAGCGGCAAGATTAAATAATCTCTGGGGATTTTGTCTAGGAATCATTGTTATTCTCGGTTGTAAAGCAATTCTCTCTTTAACATTGTTGGGAATGGGTATCTGGTTACTTCTCTGGGAAAAGAAAAAAATCCCAGGAATAATTGCTATTATCACTGGCATTCTTTGGTTTATTATCGCCACGAAATTATTAATCCCTCTCCTGACAGGAAAATCAGCAGTTATTGAAATGGCTGATTCTCGATATAGTTATCTAGGAGATAGTTTACCGGCAATTATCTTTAATCTTTTCCTCAAACCCGATCTTGTCTTGGGAAAAATCTTTACTGGCAATAATCTAGAATACTTAATCCTATTAATTATTCCCTTAGTTTGGGGTTTATCCTGGCGTTATTCTGCCCCAATAATTGCCGCTATTCCCGCACTCGCTTTAAATTTATTGGCAGATCATGCCCCACAAAAAAACTTAACCACTCAATATTCCCTGCCAATTTTGCCCTTTTTATTTCTAGCGGTTATCGCCACTTTAGCCCATAATAGTAACTGGTTAAAAAAACCTAAATGGATAATTACTTGGGCAACTATTGCCTTTCTTGCCTTAGCTAAATACGGCTATTTTTGGTCACTATATTTAAATTCCCTCGATACTTGGTCCGCCACCCAAAAAGCTCTAACCCAAATTACCACCAGTGAGAGTGTCTTGACTACTTCTAGAATTGCCCCCCATCTTACCCATCGAGAAATGATCAAATTAGCGATCGAAGGTTCCCAATCCCTCGATTTAAATCAATTTAATTATATCCTACTCGATCGCCGTCATCCCGGTTGGTCTAGTTCACCAGAACTAATTGATGATCACTTAAATAAACTGAATCAAAATGAGAACTTTCAGTTAATCGTTAATCAGGATGATGTGTTTTTATATCGGGCCTTGACAACCCCTCAAGGAACAAAATAATTTGTCGTTCCACCGATTCCAATAAATTTTCTTTATCGATGGGAAACCAAACAATATCAGCATCGGCACGAAACCAAGTGCGCTGACGTTTGGCAAATTGACGGGTGTGGAGGATAATTAAATCGATCGCCTGTTCTAAAGAAATTTCTCCGAGGAGATATTGCTTAATTTCTGCATAACCCAAAGTCTGCAAAAGTGGCAAATCCCAACCGTATTTATCCCCCAAATGCTGCACCTCTGCTACTAATCCTTTTGCAATCATTTGATCAGTGCGAACAGTGATCCGCTTGTCTAAACTTTCTGGGGAACAATCTAAACCAATTTGTAAAATTGGATAAGTGGGGGGATTTTCTCCCTGCTGACTAGAGATAGGTTTTCCTGTCAGATAAAAAACCTCTAAAGCGCGTAAAGTCCTGACCTGATCATGGGGATGAATTTTTTTAGCGGCATCTTCATCTACCTGGGTCAGAATTTGATAAAGATAGGATTGTCCTAAAGCTTGTAATTGCCGTCTTAAATCCGCTTGAGGAGAAACCCTCGGTATTTTTAAACCTTTGACAATGGACTTGATATAAAGTCCCGTACCACCGACCAAAAACAGAGGAGAATAGTGGAGAGTGGTGATTAAATCCTCAGCTTGTTCTTGGTACTGTGCTAGGGTAAAATTATCTTGAGGATCACAAATATCAATTAGATAATGGGGAATCCGCTGACATTCTTCTAAGCTAGGTTTAGCAGTACCGATATTAAATTCTCGATAGATTTGTCGGGAATCGGCACTGAGAATTACTGAATTAAACTTTTCAGCCAATTGTAGGGCTAAACTGGATTTTCCTGTGGCAGTTGCCCCACAAATAACAATCAAAATAGGTAAAGAGGAAGTAGTCATCAATGCTACATGACAGTGAACAGTAAACAGTGAAAAGACAGGACTGTTAAGCTAAGTAGGTAGGCGTTAAAAATTATCAGACATCCTCTCATCAAGGTAGGGTTGATTCATGAATCAACCCTACTTATCAAGGGGGGATTAAGGGGGGATATATCTTCAATTTAATTATAAACACTTACTTAAGACCCATTTAAACAGGGTATTGTGAAGCTGATTAACAGCTTATCAGCAAGAAATTAAGTTTGTCATTTCACAAAAAAAACAGCACCCATCAGGATGCTGTTTGTCAAGAAAATGTTACAAAACTTAAGCTAAAGCCGCCATTTTCACATCGTTATGAGCGAGGATATTTTGTAACTCCTCTGCGTCCACGGTTTCTTTTTCCACTAACATTTGCGCTAACTGGTCCAAGATGGCGCGGTTATTGACTAAAACCTCTTTAGCGCGACGATAGGCCTGTTCCACTAAGTTACGCACCTCCTCGTCAATAGCTGCCGCAGTTTCATCGGAGAAATCTCGATCGGAAGCGATATCACGACCTAGGAAAACATTACCATTTTGACGACCTAAGGCCACCGGTCCTAGGCGATCGCTCATGCCGAAACGAGTGACCATTTGCCGCGCTACTCGTGCCACCTGTTGCAGGTCATTAGAAGCACCCGTAGTCACTTCTTCCTCACCGAAGATAATTTCTTCAGCTAAACGACCCCCCAAAGCTACAGCCATCTGATTTTGCAGATAAGCGCGAGAATATAACCCGGATTCCATGCGATCCTCGCTGGGAGTGAACCAAGTTAAACCCCCAGCGCGACCGCGAGGAATAATACTAATTTTCTGGACGGGATCATAATCCGGCATTAAAGCACCCACCAAAGCGTGACCAGCTTCATGGTAAGCAACTAAAGTTTTGCGTTTTTCACTCATGACGCGATTTTTCTTCTCAGGACCTGCTAGGACACGATCGATCGCATCGTTGACCTCATCCATAGAAATCTCGGTTAAATTGCGACGTGCCGCTAAAATTGCGGCTTCGTTGAGCAAATTCGCTAGATCGGCACCGGTAAAACCGGGGGTACGACGGGCGATTTTATCGAGATCCACGTCTTGGGCCAAAGTTTTGCCTCTGGAGTGGACATTAAGGATTTCCTTACGGCCAGCGTAATCAGGACGATCCACCACCACTTGGCGATCGAAACGACCCGGACGTAATAAAGCGGCATCCAGCACATCGGGGCGGTTAGTGGCGGCGATAATGATAATACCTGTATTACCTTCAAAACCGTCCATTTCCGTTAATAATTGGTTGAGGGTTTGTTCCCGTTCATCGTTACCCCCCCCTAAACCGGCGCCCCGTTGACGACCGACAGCATCAATCTCATCGATAAAAACTATACAAGGTGCATTCGCTTTCGCTTGTTCAAATAGGTCGCGGACGCGAGAAGCACCCACCCCGACGAACATTTCCACGAATTCCGAACCGGAAATGCTAAAAAACGGGACTCCTGCTTCTCCAGCTACTGCGCGAGCGAGCAGGGTTTTACCTGTCCCCGGAGGACCGACTAAAAGGACTCCTTTGGGGATTTTTGCCCCAATTGCCGTGAAGCGATCGGCATTTTTCAGGAAGTCCACCACTTCGTTTAATTCTAATTTTGCCCCTTCAATCCCGGCCACATCACCGAAAGTAACCTGGGTTTGGGGTTCCATCTGTACTCTTGCTTTCGATTTGCCGAAGTTCATCGCTTGGGAGCCAGGGCCACTTTGGGCGCGACGGAGCAAGAAAAATAGACCAACAAGAAGCAATATAGGGAAAAATAGGCTACTGAAGGCTCTTACCCATACTCCTTCTTCTCTTTGGGGCAGTACGGAAATATCAACGTTATTTTCTGCCAAGATGTTGATTAATTGCGGATCGTTGGGCAGGTTAACTAATACATTTGCTCCATCTTGGGTGGGTACGATCGCTCGTTGCCGGTCGGCACTTAAGCGCACGGTTTCTACTTTACCTTCCCGTACTTCCTGTAAAAATTCACTATACTTCCAAGTTTGTTGCACTGCTGGCTGGCGATCAAAGAAAGCTGAGGCCAAGGCAAGGACTACGATTAACAATAGGGCATATAGTCCCGCATTGCGCCATTTTTTGTTATTACCGTTTTTGTTCACGCTGTCGAACTCCTGATAAATTGAGGATGATCTTATCGGTTGTTAAGGGGTTGTTAATTTATGTTAACGTTTCTCAGGAACAGTGGACAGGTTTTTTTTTAATATGCCCGTTCTGGTCCGCCATGGGGGTTAGCTGTTGGGGGTGGGGGAGTATGTCAATGTGACTCTCCTAGACCGAGTATGATCAATTTGTAACAAAATGCCAAAATACTGCATAAAAGCTGCAAGTGGAACGATAGAGAGTTTAGTTGACCTCCACGGGGACTAGCTAGATGAAAAAACGAGAGACTTTGCTGGAGAAGTTTTGTTGCTTTTTAGTTTTGCAGCAAAATAGGACAAAATGGAATTGCGATCGGCGTTTGCGTCGTAACATGGAAAGCTATGGCCAAATCGATCCTAATGTCGATTCAGAGGAGTATTGGGCCCTATTCTTTCAGCAACAGTATCAGAATCACGGTTCCAAAAATCATCTTTGTCGTGGGCATTTATACGCTTATTTGCAGGAACCTTGCTACTGGGCTGCTGCCGAAATCTATCAAAAATATCAAGCTAAACTAGATTATCAGATCGAAGACTACTTTAACGAAGGAATTCTTGGTTTTGAGGCTATCTTAGCTGACTTTAAGCCTTTATTCTCCACTCGCTTCGATAATTTTGCCAATCAGAGGATTAAATATCGCTTAATCGATCGCATCCGTCAGATTAGTCAAGCATTCGGCCATAATACTTGGAGCCTACTACTTAATTCTACCGGAGCGCGTCTCAGCCAAGCTCTCCTGGCGAGGGGATTAGTGGGAGAAACTCTCGAAAATTACCTTTTAGCTTGGGATTACTATAAAGAAATTTATGCCCAGGCAAAAATTAAAACCGATGGTAAAATTCAGGAACCTAGTCCAGAAATCTGGCAAAAAATCGCCGCTGCTTATAACTCGGATAGCCACTCTACCATCAAAATCAATTCTTCGACAATTGCCCGATGGTTAAAGGATGCGGGACAAGCTATTTTTGATTATTTATTTCCCCAAGGAAAAACAATTTCTCTACAGCAACCTTTCGGGGATGGGGAAAGTAGCACGAGGGAGGAAATGATCGAAGATACTCTCCATGATACCCCTTGGCAGCAATTAGAAGCGGCGGAAAATTTTCGCGAGTCGCAACAAAACCACCAAAAAATTATAGCTTGGTTAGGAGCAGAAATTTCACAGATTTGTCAGCAGCCGCAACAGGCAAAACTGCATCCGCAAATTCAGTTAATTCTAGAGATGACTTATGGGTTGGGGTTGGGACAAGTGGCAATTGCCGCTAAGATTACAGAAATCACCACGGTGGTTATCAAACAATATCAGGTTTCTAGGGAACTGGATAAAGTTTATCGTCACCTCGCTAAAAAGTTTTTCCCCTGGGCCAGCGAAAACCTGCATATTCCTTCCCAGTCCCACGATAGAGAAGTTATTAGTAAGGCAATAGAACCATGGCTAACATACTACTATCAAACCAGCGCAACAACTCAGGAGGATTAATTATGGTTAATGATTGGTTAGAACTAACTCCTGATAGCATTTGGCTAGAAATACCCGCCGATATTCAAGAGATAAGTTGGGCAAAAAGTGCCAGTTTTACTGATGCCAGTATTCGTCAGAGATTTTATATTAATTATCTCTGTCAACAAGTTATTTTTAACTATCTACAGTCAGGGATGCCTGGGGTTAGCTTAGTAGAAAATCAAGAAGATTTCTGGCAACTAGGAGTTAATGGTTTTACCGTTAAATTAGGCGAAAAGTCAGTAATAGTTATTGCCAGCGAAACTCTGGATCTAGAAGCGATCGAAATTCCTCAAGAATGGGTAGATATTCCTCAATTAATTGGTGATTATTATCTAGCTGTACAGGTAAACACTGCCGAAAGTCATCTGAGAATTTGGGGTTGTACTACCCATAAAGATATTAAGGAAAAAGGACAATATATTAAGCGTAATCTTAACTACTCTCTACCGAGAAATCAACTGCAATCAGGATCAGATTCTTTAGATTTATGGGGAGAGTGTCAATTACAAGCAGTTAAGATTGAACGGGAAAAGATGGAGGAAAAACTATCTTTAGATAGATTGACAACCTTACTAGACATCTTAGCTAATCCTCAGTTAATCTTTCCCAGAAAAGCCGTTGCTTTTCAGGAATGGGCAGCAGTTATCGTCAATAGTAACTGGAGAAAAATTTTAATTACCCGTCGGCAAAAATCCCCCGTCAAGTTAACCAATTGGTTTACTGATAATTTCCCCATTGATTGGCAAAGTATCCTCAATTTTAGCTCACTGTCACTGGTTCCAGCTTTCAAAAATACAGAAATTAAACGCATCAAAGATTTAGGAGTAGAATTACTGGGAAATTCCCTCGCTTTGATGATTACTATCGCTAAAATTGAAGAAATATTTAGCCTGCAAGCGACTGTTTACCCCACGGGAGAAACAAGCACTTTACCCCCCCATTTAAAATTAAGTATTCTCACCGAAACTGGTCAGGTTTTTCGAGAAGTAATTGCCACAGATAACGATGAATTTATTCGTTATCGATTTGATGCTGAATTGGGGGATAAATTCTTCATTGAAGTGGCCTTAGAATCGGCAAGAGTCACCGAATATTTACAAGTATAAGCGAGGAAAAACTTAATGATTAAACTCTTAACTCTCGAACTAGATGGCACATTTGATCGGGGATTTAAAGTAAAATTAGAAATTCGTCCCGATCTTAATTCTCGTCCCCAAACTGTGATCAAAGCAAGGCTACCAGCTAATTTAGAGTTATTAACTCTTTACCGTCAATGGCAACGTCACTATAGTGAATTAGAGGGATTTTTTAAAGTCTTAAAAGATAGCAATCCCCAACAAATTACCAATAGTTCTCAGCAGAGTTTAGTTTTTAAAAACTGCCAAGAAAAAGCCAAATTATTTGAGGATAACTTAAACAGATGGTTGAATAATAGCCCAGAATTTGAACCGATCAAAACCGCAATTCTGCGCTCTGGCAATAACTTTCGTATCTGGTTACAAACCGATAATATTTGGCTGCAAAGATTCCCCTGGGAAAAATGGGAAATCCTCCAAAATACCGGCGCAGATATAGCCATTATTGTCTCGGAATACGATACCTTAACCAGACAATTAAAAAATCATGAAAAAATTCGGATTTTAGCCATTTTAGGCTATGCCACCGACTTAAGATTTCTCGAAGAAGATCGCAAAACTTTAGACGATATTGCGGGAAAAGCAGGAGCCGAAATTATCTGGGAAAAAGCCCCTCACCCGCAAAAATTAAATCAGTTATTGCGTCAAGAAACTTGGAATATTCTCTTTTTTAGCGGTCATAGTGCCAGTACAGAAGATGGCCAAGATTGCGAAATTCAACTAACAGAAACTCATAAATTAAAGATAGCTGATTTTAGCTTTTCTCTGGGAGAAGCCACTAAAAACGGGTTAAAGTTAGCGATATTTAACTCCTGTGATGGTATCGGTTTGGCACAACAACTATCACGGGAAAAAGGGATGGCATTACCCCATCTAATCTTTATGCGCGAGAAATTACCCGATCCCGTTTCTCCCAAATTTCTGCAATACTTTTTAACCGCTTTTACCAATAATAAATCTCTCTATAGCGCCGTACATGAAGCCCAAAAAAATCTCCACGATGACTGGGAAAAAGACTATCCCTGTGCCAGTTGGCTGCCCGTAGTTTGCCCCAATCCCACCGAAGAACCCCCCACTTGGCATAGTTTCAGTAACTCCCCTCAAAAACAACAAAATTGGCGACGATTCGCTCTAACTTTCGGTTTAGGTTTAGCCGTAACGATGACAGTCTTGGCAATAAGAGAAACAGGAATTTTAGAACCCTTAGAATTAAATATTTATGATCGCCTGATGCAACTAAAACCCAAAGATAAACCCGATGAAAGATTATTAATTATTACCATTGATCGCCAAGATTGGGCCTATCAAGATCGCATGGGTATGAAAAGACCAACAATACCAGGAAGCGATCGAAAACGTTCCCTCGCAGGAGAAGCATTATCGCAGCTTTTAAATAAATTACTGCCCTACGAACCGCAAATTATCGCCTTAGATATCCTCCGTCCCATCGCTGCCAGTCAAGATTATCCACCCCTAGCCAAACAATTACAAAATACTCCTAATTTTATCTCGATTTGTAAGTTTAATAATTACCCGCAACCGGACGGATTTCCCCCACCACCGGAACTGCCAAAAAATCAGAGTGGTTTTAGTAACATAGTCCCAGACGAAACCATTGCCGGAGTTCCCCGAATTCGTCGTTTTTTATATCAGGCAAAACTCGATCGCACCTCTCCCTGTCTTCCCCCGGATTCTTTGGCCAAAGTTGACTCAATGTCCTGTAATTTTAAAGATTATGCTCCTAGTTTTAGTCTCCTAATTGCCAAACGATATCTAGAATCCCAGAATCAAGATTTTGACTGCAATAAACTGGAGCGGGGAATTCTAGAAATTAATATCGGGGATACTCATCTCGGTGACTGGCTACAATCCAACCGCGGCCCCTACAGAACCAGTCAATCCGATACCCGATCCGGCCGTCAAGTTATGCTCGCTTACCGTCGAATCGCCGATAATGGCATCGATGCAATCATAAAAATTGCCCCGAAAAAATCTCTCCGACAGGTTTTAGATCCGGGTTTTAATTCCGAATCAGTCCGGGAAAAAATTGTCCTGATTGGAGTAACAGAACCCGGGATCGATGATTTTTTAACCCCCTTTAGTCGCAACCCATCGGAAGCAATTCCGGGGGTTTATTTGCACGCGCACGCAGTCAGTCAAATTCTCGATACAATGGAAGGAAAACGTACCTCGATCGCTTTCTGGAATCCCCTACAGGAGGCTTTCTGGGTGCTGGGTTGGTCCCTGGTGGGGGGATTGTTAACGTGGCGTTTTCTTCGGGTAAAAACGGTACTTTTGACAGTGGCGATCGCTGTGATTTCCCTTACTGGTATCGGTTGGCTTCTCTTTAGTTATTTCGGTCTCTGGGTTCCGATTATTCCCCCAGCGATCGCACTTCTTACCACCTCCGGTATCTTCTTTTTTCTTCGTTCTTACTACTTAAAATAGCAAGGTAAGGCTTGCTGAAAAAGTACGGGCGAAGCATTCGGATAGAAAATCTCCGGTTTCACCGATAGGTTATTGCCCGAATGCTTCGCCCCTACAGGACCTGGGCCGATGAAGACGCAAGGTTTTGAAGCACGATTCTCTCAAAATCTTGCACCTGTTTCACGAGAAAAACGACAAAACTCTTACCTTGCCTACATTTCACATTTATTCAGCAAACTCTAGGTAACAACAATGATCAAACCTTCGATCGCCCTCATCCTTCTTTTCTCCCTACTGCCTCAACCCGGGTTAACCCTTGTCACCCCGGCTGCCGGAAATATTTCTAATCATCCCATTCTGACGGCACAGGGCGATCGGGAGCTTACCGAGGAGCAATTCCTACAACGAGTCACCGTTAAGATTACTAGCGAGACAAATCGGGGATCGGGGACGATTATCGCTAAAAAAGGCGATAATTACCTTGTCCTAACCAACGCCCACGTTACCCGCAACACGAAAACCCTACAGGTACAAACTTACGACGGCCACAGCCGTGCGGCCCGCATTGTCCCCAATTCCCTATCGGAGAATCAAGATCTCGCCCTGCTGGAGTTTAGCGATACCAGGAATTATTCGATCGCCACCATCGCGGAGTTTACCATCAATCAAAACAGGATCGGTTTAGAAGTGGTGGCCGCGGGATATGTTGCCGAAACGGGACAGTATCGGACGACAAAGGGAACCCTCGAACAGGTGAGCGATCGACCCCTCCGGGAGGGCTACAGCGTCGGTTATAGTGGCGATATCGTGCAGGGAATGAGCGGCGGCGGCATTTTTGTCGATGGGGAGTTAATCGGCATTAACGGGCGATCGGCCCATCCGATTCTCTCTAACTACATCTACGAAGACGGTACAAAACCCACAGACGCGGAAATCCAACAGATGAGAGCGGTTAACTGGGGCATTTCCCTTCATACCCTATTAACCTACATCCGTCCTGAAATCCTCAGCGCCTATAACCTACCCCTACCGCCGGTGAACCCCGATATAGAAACCACCGCCCCTACTGTCTATATCGCCGAATTAGAAGCGAAAGCCAAGGGTTTCACCGTGCGGATTGATAGTACGAGCGGTGGAAACGGTAGCGGTGTCATTATCGCTAAAGAAGGGAATATTTACACGGTTTTAACCGCCGATCACGTCTTCTGCGAAAAAATCAAAGGCACAAACACCTGTGCCAATTTCACCTACACCGTCGTCACCAGCGACGGCAAAACTCGAAACATCGAGAAAAGCACCATCATCCGGCAGGAAGGGGTAGATTTAGCAGTTTTTCAGTTTGAAAGCCTGGACAATTATCCCGTTGCGGAAATAGCGAATTATAACCCAAATAGCGGTGATTTTGTTTTTGCCGCAGGCTTCCCCAAAATTGGCGACAATCCCTCGAAATGGTTGTTTAGTGGCGGTACAATTAACGAGAAAGAACGGGGATTAATACAAACCCGCCAAAGTGACTTAAGCAATGAACAAGGAGGAACATTACAAAGTGTTGCTTCTTTAACCGGAGGCTATGAATTAGTTTATACCAGCATCACATTTGGGGGCATGAGTGGCGGTGCAGTATTAGACTCCCAGGGGAGAGTAATAGGGATTCATGGACGTTCAGAAGGAGCAGGGGGAGGGAAAATTCAGTTAGGGTTGAGTTTAGGGATTCCCATTAGCACTTTTATCGGATTGCAAGAAAGATTCAAGGTAAAACCGCAATTATTAACCACTACTCAACCCCAAGTTAGTCAGCAACAACAACAAGAAATTATTAAAGCGATTGATAGTATTATTGTTCCTAATACCAATGCGAAGGCGGATATTTGGATAGAAAGGGGAGGACAATTATGGCGGTTAGAAAGGTATGAGGAAGCAATTAAAGCCTTTGATGAGGCGATTAAGCAAAATGACCCCGATAATGTCTATTTAGC
>LFEF01018863.1_pt1 | contig 44470 bp, 47 predicted proteins | sample 619371 | NCBI WGS metagenome assembly LFEF01 (sample SAMN03014291, study PRJNA259931) | freshwater metagenome | biome: lake; feature: waterbloom | place: China: Taihu Lake | collected 2006-08 | depth 0 m m
CGGGCGTTGGGTTTCATGCTTCAACCGTTCGGACCTCGGCGTGAGCTTTTGTCGAACGCAAAAGCTCACACCCCACACCCCACACCCCACACCCCCGATGTCGGGGGGGTTGGGGGGCCACACCCCACACCCCACACCCCACTTCCTTGGCAAAAATCCTGTTTGCGTCCCCTCTTAGCGATAAAATTTCTACATCTCGACTGCCGAAAAGCATAAGTTTTGTCAAGTAAAATTAAGAAGGGAGACAAATTTAAGATAGCCAACTTATGGAAGTAACTTTTACCGCTGCCGAATCCCTAGAAATTGTTGTTGCTGAACAAACCATCCCGATTCAGCATTATCTGCGCCAACCGCAAAGATTAGTACAGGCTATCGTTGAGACTAGCTTAACAGAACAATTGTCTGAGAACCAGTTTCGCCTGAAAATGCGTCCCCTCAACTTCTTGGATATGTACTATTTTCAGCCCACGGTTATTCTCAATGTCTGGGCCACCTCTGGGGGGACGATATTTTTGCAATCAGAAGACTGTCAGATCAAAGGTATTGATTATATTAATGATCGCTTTAGTCTCGATGTTCAAGGCAAACTCGCTCCTGTGGAGAAAAATAATCAAACCTATCTAGCGGGAAAAGCCAATCTTGAGGTGAAAGTCGCCCTGCCACCGCCATTATGGTTAACCCCGCGTCCGCTGTTAGAAATCGCCGGCAATAGTCTCTTAAAAGGGGTTTTATTGCGGATTAAACAGCGTTTAATGAGTCAATTGTTGCAAGATTACCAACAATGGGCTAAACAGGACATTATTGGCCAAAATTACCCCGAAACCATTCTCGATCTCTCCCTTGGTTAAATAAAAATATGAGTTGGACAAAAGTATTATCTGTAGATTCCCTTGCACCCGGCGCCCGTCAAGTGGTAAAAGTGGGGGAGAGTTCCATTCTCTTGATTAACAATAACGGTCAATTCCACGCCGTCGGCAACCGTTGTCCTCATCTCAAATTATCGATGACGAAAGGCAAAATTACCGAGGATGGCGCGATCGTTTGTCCCTGGCATCGTAGTTCGTTTGATCTCTGTACTGGTGCTGTCAAAGACTGGATTACCTGGCCCCCTGTGGTTAACAAAGCGATGGCGACAGTTTCTCAACCCCAAGCTTTACCCGTTTATCCCCTTCGCATCGAAGACGGCAGCATCTGGATAGACGCATAACTGATCACTGAGGGAGGTTTTTGGGCAACCTAAAGAGTAGTTGCGTTAACCGACAATGGGTTAATCTTTGAGAATGCCAAACGCCACCTCGCCACCGCACTTCGACAAGCTCAGTGACGCTTGCTCCTCCCATGCACCGTTTCCCCCGTCAGTGGCTATCCGATATTCGCTCACCCCAGAGAATCCACTGGTTTCGTCGCACTCGCCCCCAATGGCAAGGTTTATCGGTGCTAATTTTGGGGGATATTTTGGCTCTAGCGGCGGCTTGGTTTGGCGCTCGTTATTTTAATCAATTTTTCTCCCCCATCCCTTCCGGATTAGTCTGGTGGAATTGGTTGGGATTGCCTAGTTTATTCTGGATTTTTGCTGGGGCGATAGTATTTTTGTTCGCACAAAATGGCTTGTATAGTCCTTCTCCAAAAAGCCAAGATTATCTAAAAACCGGTCAATTAATTAGCATTGTTTACCTATGCTCTCTAGTTGTCGGTTATTTTTACGATCCGAAATTAGATCCACCTCGATCGCTTTTTTTCAGTGCTTGGTTTTTTAGTGTTATTCTCGTCTTCGGATTTCGTCTGATCAGTACCCTAATTATCCGACAAATACAGCCAAAAAATAGCAAATTAGCGGTTTTTATTATTGCTCCCGCCGCTAGAATTCATAAATTAGCCTCGATCTTAGAAAAACGCTATCATTATGCCGTGGTTGGGGCGGCCTTGGCTAAGGACGCTAACTCACCCATTACCCTAAAAGCGATCGCCGATTCTGGGGCGGTGGAAGTATTGGCCGATGATATTCCCAATACGGACCTAGCGTCAAAATTATACTGGCAATTGCGGCGATCGAGGATTACCCTGCGTCTTCTCCCCTCCAGTCGCGAAATTCTCTATCGTCGCGGTCAACCGGAAATCATCGCCGGTTTACCGACTTTGCGCGTCCAGGCCTCTTTACTTTTAGGATGGGATTATCGGATCAAAAGAATGATCGATTTTATCGGGGCTTTTTTGGGTGTGATTCTTCTATCACCTGTATTTATTGTTATTGCTCTATTAATAAAATTTTCTTCTCCAGGACCGGTCTTTTTCCGACAGGAGAGGGTGGGTTTACAGGGAAAACCCTTTTTTATGTGGAAGTTTCGCACTATGGTAGTCAATGCTGATCAACTACAAGAGCAGTTAGAGTCCGCTAACGAAAATCAGGATGGAGTTTTATTTAAAATTAAAAACGATCCGCGCATTATTAAAGGTGGTCATTTCCTCAGAAAAACTAGCCTCGATGAATTGCCGCAATTATTTAATGTTTTATTAGGTCAAATGAGTTTAGTCGGTCCGCGACCTTTACCCCTGCGGGATGTGGAAAAATTCGCCCAATGGCATCATATCCGTCATCAAGTTTTACCCGGAATTACCGGACTATGGCAGATTTCTGGGCGATCGGATATCGATGATTTTAACGATGCAGCCCGCTTAGATTTGTATTACATCGATAATTGGTCTTTGAATTTAGACCTATATATCTTAGTGGAAACCCTGCGAATTGTTCTTTTTGGCAAAGGTGCTTATTAATCAATGGAAATGAAGGCAGTAGAAATAATAAGCTGGCTCTTATTTAATACAAGTGTTTGTCTATTTTAGTTCCGTTTAAAAGTTGAGAACGAAGCAAATCGATCGCCTCTAAATAACTCGGCATCGGTTCATCACCTAACAGACAAGCACTGCGATCCACGCTAATCATATCATCACCCCAAAACACTTGACCGAGAGGAATAGATTTTCCTCGATCCGGTCGCCAATTACTACTAAAATATTTGAGATTAGCGTCCACCACTGCCCCATCAAAAAGATGACCGATACAAAAATAAACATCCTGTAAAATTAGCGGTACGGAGGGGCGATGTAATTGCCCCCGCGAGTTGGGACTACGGGCCTTATAATGACTACGGGGAAAGAGTCCATAGAGATTTTTTAAAGAAGCAGAAATCAGGGGTTTATCCTTTAAATGGGTGCGTTTTAAGGTTCCAATCGTGATCCGACAATCCACTTCTTCGATAATTTTAGGGGCAAACATCGAGGAAAAACGGACAGGAAAAGGGGAAATATTCGGATATTCTTGCTGTGGTAAACTATCAGCATCAAGAATAGTTATTCCGGGATCGAGAATAGATTTTACTCCCAAAATATCGATAATTTCTCTCAAAGAAATAGCCGAACATACTCCCTCTACCAAGATAATTTCTGCCCCAGTATTTACCCCTCTCAATCCCCGCAAAACTTGACTTAATACCGGCAGACTAACCGTTACGGGTGGTGGCACAGGATAACCTAAATTAGGTTTAATTAAAATACGTTTAGCCGTGATAGCTGCCGGGGGAGGTTGATAAACAAAATCCGCCATAGCTGAATTTTTTACCCCGGCAGTAATTGAGGATTGGGTAATCATAGAGAGGAAAATAAATCAATGGGAAGTGGACAGATTAGCCAGATCATTTAGGGAGTTTACCTGCTGTAAAGCTTGCCAGATTACCCCAGAATCAGCCCCAGGAAAATGGCTATTTTCACTAATATAACGCTTCCAGGCCTTAGTTCCGGGCTGACCGGCAAAAAGCTGTAAAAGATGTTTGCTGATCTGGTGTAATTTATAACCTTTACTCACCCATTCATCGATGTAAGGAAGCATTTTTTTGATTACTTCTTCCCGGGTAGGAGGAGTAACCGATTCCCCATAAAAATCTCGATCGACTGTGGCAAATAAATAGGGATTATCGTAGGCTGCCCTACCGATCATAACTGCATCTACTAATTGTAAATGTTGTCTAGCCTGTTCTAAATTAATGATACCGCCGTTAATTTCAATAAACAAATGGGGAAACTGATTTTTTAGGCAATAAACATCATCGTAACGTAAGGGGGGGACGGTGCGATTTTCCTTGGGACTTAATCCCTGTAACCAAGCTTTACGCGCATGGATGGTAAAACGTTGACAACCCGCATCCGCAACAATACGGACAAAATTCGCCATATTTTCGTAACTATCCTGATGATCAATGCCAATTCTCTGTTTTACAGTCACGGGAATCGATACAGCTTGATTCATTGCCGATATTCCCCTAGCGACTAATTCCGGGTTAGCCATTAAACAAGCGCCGAAATTGCCCTCTTTTACCCGAGAACTAGGACAACCCACATTGAGATTTACCTCGTCATAACCCATATCTTCGGCTATTTTAGCGCATTCTGCCAAAAGATAGGGATTATCACCCCCTAGCTGCAAAGCTAGAGGTTTTTCTGCTAGGGAGAACCCCAGCAACTTATAGCGATCGCCGTGTTTAATCGCCATCGTCGTGATCATTTCCGTGTAGAGAAGGGGACGACGGCTAATTTGTCGCAAAAAATAGCGAAAATGGCGATCGGTATAATCCATCATCGGCGCCACACTTAAAATATTGCCCATCTTTCCCTTGATTTTCTCCTTGAGGGTAGCCATCGATCGCTTATCGGGACATTCTCTGGGTTTCCCCAGAGAAGAACCGGTCTTCCTCTCAACATATTTTAAAGCTTTTTGGTAAGTAGGTAGGCGTTAAAAATTATCAGACACCACCCTTATCAAGGGGGGACTAAGGGTAGGGTTGATTCATGAATCAACCCTACTATGAATCAAACCTAGTACTAAGGGGCGATCAAACCTAAAACACATTTTTAATTTAATTATAACCAGCTACTTAATAACCAGATTTAGTATTATAGAAAAAGAAAGCAAGCTAGGGCGACTCTAGTGGGCAAATTTTCTCCGATAATTGGTTGAAAATATCGATAAAAATAGGTGAGTTAGCAAAGCGTAACCCACCCGATATCTATTTTGGGTTTTAAACCGTTTCTACCAAGGGACGGGTTAACTTATCCAACTGTTGGGTTAACAGACTCAGGAATAAACCCACATCGGTGACGATACCGACGGATTCTACAGAACCTCGATCGCTTAATTTTGTCACCACGGCCGGGTTAATATCAACACAGACCATTTTCACCCCCGCCGGTGTCATATTGCCCACACCGATGGAATGGAGCATACTAGAGAGCATGAGAATCATGTCTGCACCTTGAATTAAGCGGGAATATTCTTCCTGTGATTTAATTAAATCCATCTCCGTATCCGGAAGCGGACCATCATCGCGAATTGAACCGGCCAAACTGAAGGGGACATTATTCTTGACGCATTCATACATTACACCTTTTGTCAATACCCCGGCCGATACAGCTTTAGCGATGCTGCCGTGGCGACGGATGAGGTTGATAATCTTGAGGTGGTGACGATGGCCACCGCGCACGGGGATGCCTTTCTGCATATCTACCCCTAAAGAAGTACCCATGATCGCCTGTTCCATGTCGTGAACTGCGATCGCATTTCCCCCCAGTAAAGCGTGAACGTAACCATCGCGGATTAAACGGGAGAGATGTTGCGCTCCTCCAGTGTGAATGACCACCGGACCTGCCGTTACTACCACTTTACCGCCCTGGTCGCGAATTTGGCGCATTTCCCAGGCAATCTGCTCCACGGTTAACTCGACTCGGCGCTCGCTGGAAACCCCCGCACCCATAAAGGTAAATTCCTGGGTGCTGTTGCGTTGTTCCCTGGATTCCGCCTGTCGGATAGTACGGATGCCCTCAACTCCCACCATGACGCGATCGCCAGCTTTTAAATCCCGCAGCAGAGTACATTTTGCCGTTTTGCCTTCCGGACTTTCAGTGACGACGATGGCTGCATCCATGCGTTGATTTTCCACCCGCACCCATTCACAGTTAACCCGCACTTCCGTGGGATAGATGGTGCTGACATAAAAATCATCGGGAGCGACCCCATCTTGTGCCACCACTGCGGTATTGACATCACAGATTTCTTGAGGACGAGCGGCCGCACCGAGGTCGATCAATTGTACCATGATCTCCTCCATTACCTCGTGAGAGGGTGCAGAAACGCGCACTTCGGCCGAGGAGGTACTTTGGCGCTCAATCCCTAAGGTGAAGTTTAAAACCTTGAAGCTGCCCCCATTTCCTACCACAACATCGAGAGCTTTATTCATAATTCCCGCGTCGAGCAGATGACCTTCTAACTGGAGAATGCGACTTTCAATGGTGACATTAGCGTGATGGTCTGGAATTAAGGGTTCGGTGGTACGCAGGGTTAAACATTTAGCGGCTCCTCCTGCTTTTAAGAACTCCGTTAGGGGAGTTTGTACCACTTCAAACCCTTTTGACGCTAACTTATATTGTAAATCGTCACTAATTTTATTCATGACGATTACTTGACCGATATTCACTGCATTACAAGCAAAGTTAACCGCATCGGCTTCTTCAACGATAATGCGTTTTTCTTCGGGAATTTTTAACTCAATTAACCGATTAGAATAGGCATCGAAAGCATCGGGATAGTAGAGTAGATAACCGCCACTAAGGGGACAAAAACAGGTATCAAGGTGATAGAAACGTTCATCGATTAAACGTAGGGATAAAACCTCGATATCGAGCCATTTAGCGATTAAAGGGTGGGAATCTAACTCGGTTCTGAAGCCATATCCTGCCCATAACCAACGTCCTTCCCGATCTAATAATGCGTCTCCTGCACCTTCAAAGGGTAAATCTTTTGGCAGTTCGTGAACCGTAAAACCGTTATCTTCAAACCACTGCTTAAAATAGGGTTCTTCTCCCTGTCTTTCTTTGTGTAAAAAGCGACTGAGAACGACAGTTTTTTCCAGAACTAAACCTGCATTAGCGGTAAAAACCATGTCAGGCCAGCCTTTTTCTGGTGGGACTAAATCCACAAGCGCCCGATCTTTGAGAACATGATAAAGCTGCTGCCATTGTTGCCTAGCTTTTTCCTGGGAAGATTTGTGAATGTTGCCCTCCATCCAAGGATTAATCACATAATCCACATCGTAATGATCGGGAGAACACATCAAAAAGCGAATAGTTTCAGTCATATTTTTTGACAATGAATATTCAGTATAAGTAGTCTGGAGATAAGTTTAGACCAATCTTCCATTATACTCCACTTTGCCCCAAAATATCACTAAGCCTAAGATTAGGACAATTTCCACTCTACAAGCTAAAAACAGCCTGATTCTAGCCGATAACTGACGGCTAGAAGCTTAAATTATTGTAAATCCTGATATTTAAATAACCCCATAAATTTCGATTTGCGTCCGTGTTCCTTAATTAAATTTTCTCGATAGGTTTGCCATTCTTCTCGTCTTCCCGACATATAAAAGGCATTACGAGCTTTTTTTAGCCATTTAATCGCTTCTTCGTAGCGATCAGCCTTTTTTTCGTCGAGTATCTTTTCCGCAGGAGGACGTGCGCGATCGATCACCCAGTTAGGATCGACGGTAGCAGCCGCATCCATTATCCGCCAAATTAGGTGAGACTGCACATAGGAATTATCAGAAACGACTTTAATTGCATCTCTAACTAAATTTTCGTGGAGAAATATATCGATTTTAGCCTCTGTGGAACGTCCACCGCTAAACTCGCGCAAGTAATCTAACAAGTCTAATTTTAAATCGGGCCAATCTTCCCCCGCTAAAGACTCAATTTTTTGGTAATGGGAAAAGTAAGGTTGGTCTTGAAATGCCTTAATTCTAGCAGCCAAAGCTGTATCTATATCCCCTAAAGATTGCGCTAGTTCACTTGTCCAGAGAGCTAATTGATAATGATAATTACCTGGGAAATTTAGACCAGTTCGGGCAATTATTAAGGCCGATTCTGGTGCGGATTCATCGCGTAAAGCTTTGGCAAAAAAGAAGGCTTCATCGTTTTTAGTTATCATGTTTTTTGCCGATGCAATCGCTTCGTCAATGCGATCAAGATAGACTAACTTAGTTAGGTATTCTACCACTTGTCCTGAAGCTAAAGCTAGATTCAAATATTCCTGATCTTTTTCCTGTTTCTCGAAAATTTCTAAGCGAATAGAGGTCAATGTTTGGGCATAATTGGGGATATTCCCTGACCACATTTCTGAAAAATTAGCCGATTCTCCCCGTAAAATCTTCTCTAAAATTGGATCGTCCCATCCCTGTTGTAAGGCTGCTAAACTCATCTCAAAATCGGCACTCCATTCATGCTGCCATTGCTCGATCTTTTCCCTTAAATCTTGCTTTTCTTGGGGATTAAATTCCTTGCTTAAAATTGCTGCCGTTAGAACTCGATCGATTCTAGCACTTAAATCATCATTAACAGCACCGTAATCTTCTAAATCATCCCATTCCTCGATACAGGCGCTAATAATTGCTTCCAAAATAGCGATCGCGTTATCCGGTTCGCCCTTTTGATAATAATCTTGGGCCTCATCCACCAAGGCATAAATTTCATCAGAAATTGGATCTTCTTCGTAGTAATCTTCTTCGATCGCTCGCAGGGATTGCCGCAGTTCATTACGGACAGTATTACGATAAGCTTTGATATTAATAGTTATCTTCCCTGCCGCTTTATTAACTGGGGTAGCTGGCACTAAAAACTTATCAATTGTCTCGATAATTTCTGGGTGTTTAGCCACTAAATGATTAAGCAATTTTCTTATTTTACTTTCATTGATTGGTGTCAATAACTCCTCTAGAGAGGCTTTTTTGATAATTAATTCTGGTTGACGAGAACAGGTTAATAAAACTGCCACAATATGCTTACACCAACCTTCATAATCGTAGGGACAGGAACAGGAGATATTCTCAAGGTTTTCTTGGTTAAAAGCGATAGCAACTCGATAGGGTTTAACCTCACTACCACGGACTAAAGCTTGCAGGTTTTGCCCCCGTTGCCAAAGAGAAATAACTGCACCGCTATCGTAATAATCCCGACCGCGCTGATAGGAAGCATTGGTGGTATTTTGCCGGATAATTTTTTCATTGATAGGAGGAATAGTCATAGTCAGAAAAGGAGAGGATTGGGTGATAAAATCTTGTCTGTGGCAAGAAAACTACCGGCAGCGAGGCGGACCACTGCATCAGCAACCGAGTCCACTTATCTTCAGTTTAGCCTAAATGTGCTATAGTAAAAACACTATGGAAATTAAAAACATTCCTCTGTCCCAAATTCGTCGTCCTTTACCGCGACAAACCGATCCCGAAAAAGTTAATCAGTTGATGCAATCGATCGCTGAGAAGGGATTACGAGAACCGATCGATGTTTTGGAGGTGGATGGTAACTACTACGGTTTTTCCGGTTGCCATCGCTTTGCAGCTCATCAGCGTCTCGGTAAAGAAACAATTCTCTGTCGAGTTCGTCGCGCTCCTAAATCTGTTTTAGCTAAACACATCGCTTAAGCTGAGAAGTCCCATGAATGAGTCCTTATATAAATATCATCGGCAAAAATTAGAGCAGTTAATGGCAGAAATTGGCTGTAAAAACCTAGAAGAATTGAGTCGGTTATCGGGTCTATCTTCTTGGCAATTGCAGAGAGTTCGCCATGGTTTAATCGCCAAATTATCCTCTGAATCTTTGGTGAAATTAGCTAATGGGCTGCAGCTGCCAGTTAGCGATCTTCTCGCTCATTTTCAAATCCCGACGATGGGGACAGAGGATCGTTCAGGGGAATCAAAAATTCTCGAACAAGAGTATCAAAATTTACAGCAAAAATTAGACAAGCAAAAAGAAGAATTAGCCGCAGAATTTCAACGTCAAAGCATCGAAGCGATCGAATCTTGGTTAGTTCAATGGCCTACGGCCGAGGCCGTTGCCCGCAAAAATCCCGACCTAGCAGCCGTCAAAATCCTCTCCCTAGTTAAACCGATTATGCAGTTACTGGAGCGCTGGGGAGTGCAACCAATTGACAGTGTCGGTGATCATGTGAGTTATGATCCGCAAATCCATCAATTGATCGATGGTCAAGCAGCAATCGGTACACCCGTTCTAGTTCGTTATCGGGGCTATCGTCATGGGGAAAAACTACTTTATCGTGCTAGAGTGAGTTTAATTAAAGTAGAAATGCCGGAAATTCAACCAGCAGAAACAGAAAATGTCACCGCTTAAAGTGATAATTCTTACATAGCTTCAGCGCCGCGAAAACGTCTTCGGAGAAGTTCTCTGAAAACGATATCGATAATTGATCGCAAAGGTAAAGAAATTGTTTCTGGCATCTTGACAAATTTGCTTATATGTGCTGTGAAAACTTCTCTCACGGTCTGCTTTTATCTCATCGGTAAAGATTGCAATCCAAAACAAAGACCTTGACACACTCGTGTTAGGAAATTTAAGTCTAAAGTAGCGATTGTATCCCGAGAACTATGATAATAGGGATTACGCATATTAGCCGTATCTGTCACCATAATTGCCGAATAACCGCGACTCCAAAAAGGAGAATGATCGCTGCGTCGAGTATCGGGGACGATATAACCTCCAAAAATTACGGGCAACCACTCGCAGGGAGTCTGATTTTCCCGCAGGACTCGACTGAGAAAATTTAAATCCTTGCGGGTTTTGAGATTGCCAATCAAAGCGATAAAATCCCCAGTGTTGGGATAAAAATATTCTAGAAAAGCCGGATATTTTTGAGAATGGGGATTTTTATCACAGTAACCGAGCATTTCTAAGGATAACATTAACCTTAAATCCTGCTTAGTTTGTTTTAATTTTTCCGCGTAGGCAATGCTCCCCAGTAATCCGTATTCTTCTAGATCGAAGGCAAGTAAACGAATTGGATAATTAGCATGATTCTCCCCAAAAAACCTCGCTAATTCTAATAATACCGCTAATCCCGTAGCGTTATCGTCGGCCCCCGGCGACCCCGGCACCGTGTCATAATGAGCGCCAATTAAAATCGGAGGTTTTTGACTGTTGTTAGGCAAATCCAAGATTAAATTTTCGTAAGCTTTTCCCCGAAAATGGAAAAAATGTGATTCAACCTTTCCCCACTGTCCTAACTCTTGTCGCAGGTATTCTCGCACATAAAAATGTCCTTGACTAGAGAAAAAAGGGTTTCTTTCTCGGACAATTTGTTCTAGGTGTTGGCTTAAGCGATCGCTAAGAAGATCAAACATTGATAGCAGCAGATAATTTAATTAAAAGAGCCAATGGATAGAGAAACTGAGGCAAAAATCGGAGAAAATAACAATTGTTAATGATCAAGTATTCTGTGGAGCTAAAATCATGACAAATCTCCAATTGACTAGCTATGAGTGTATCGTGATCGGGGCGGGATTAGCGGGATTAATCGCCGCGCGTAATCTCCAGAGGCGAGGTCATCAAGTTCTGGTAATCGAAGCGCGAAATCGTTACGGTGGCAGAATGTCTGGTCAATATCTCCCCTCCGGACAGTGGATCGATCGAGGTGGTCAGTGGGTGGGCCCAACCCAAGAGCGTTTTTTAGCCCTCCTTGATGAGTATCAAATACGTCGTTTTCCCTCTCCCAATCAGGGAAAAACCGTCCTAGTCTTTAACAAAAAACGCTATGAATTCAACGGTTTTTTTCAAGGTTTCCACGAGGGAGAAATACCGGATATCGGCCCGGCAGAATGGCAAGATGCGATGTCAGCATGGGCGCGTTTTCAAGAACTAGCCAAAACCCTACCTTCCGGTTATCCCCAAAGCAACGATCACACCAAAAAACTAGACAGTAAAACTTTTGCCCAGTGGATTGAAGAAAACACCACCACAGATTTTGGTCAATGGTATTTTGCTTATATGGCCCGTGCAGTGGGGTTTCTCGGGCCGGCCGAACCCAACCAAGTATCACTGCTGCACGTTCTTTGGGGACAAAATTGCGCCGCTCAAGCTGAACATCCAGAAGCCGAACTGATCCATGGCGGAGCGGGACAAATTCCCGACAAGATCGCGGCGGAGTTAGGAGGGCGAATTCGACTGGGGGAACCGGTTTTTCGCCTTAATTATGACTCGGCCGGCGTGACCGTAGAAACCAGCCAGAACACTTTTACCGCCAAATTTGCCATCATTGCCATGCCGCCCCATCTTGCCGGCCGCATTATTTATCATCCCCCGCTGCCACCCCAGCGAGAACAACTAACCCAACGAGTACCGATGGGATGCTGCGCTAAAGTCCTGATTTCCTATGAACAACCTTTCTGGCGAAAACAGGGACTAGCGGGACTTGCTCAAGGGAATTGTCAATGGTTGGAACTCTGTGCTGATAGTTCCGATCCCGAAACCGGCGTCGGGGTAATGGCCACCTTCCTAGTTGGCGATCGCTATAACCGTTGGCGCTCCATGAGTAGTCCGGCGCGTCGTGCCGCCGTCCTCTCGGATTTAGCTATTTATTTCGGTCAAGAGGCCCTTTTCCCAATCAGTTACGATGAGGTGGATTGGCCCGGGGATCCTTGGACTGGTGGCGCATATTCCGCTTTTATGCCCCCCGGCGTCTGGACAAGTTTCGGCGAGGCTCTTTTTACTCCCGTCGGACCGATTCACTGGGCCGGCACAGAAATGGCCGATCGCTGGCCGGGATTTTTTGAGGGAGCGATCCGCACCGGTGAGGCAGCGGCCGATCGAATCGCCTTGCTTTTCCGCGAAAAATGAGCATCTACAGGGCTACGCACCTCCTTAGGTCAAAAAAGTCATCATAGTCAATTTTCGTGGATAATAGGGCAGAAAAATCCTAAATCATCACTATTTCGCCCTGGTAATGTTCGACGAAATATTGGACACGATGACGATATTCTTTAATTGTCCGATCGACCCATTCCCGATGTTCACTGTTAGCGTAGATATGCACTAAAGGTTCTCCGGCATCGGGTAAAATCAATACCCAGTCATCATTAAGGGGATTAATCACCTTCACCCCATCGATCAACTCTAGATTATCGGTAGCGTGAGTTTCCACCAGATAGCGCATCAAGGATCCCTTTACTTTCCAAGGACAACGCACCGCCGTATTCTTATTATAAATGCGCGGTAACTCGGCCCGCACCTGAGCTAGAGAACGTTCCTGAATGGTTAACATCTCCAAAAGTTTCGCCACGCTGAACATGGCATCGAAACCAGGATGTAATTGCGGAAAAATAAAGCCAGTTTGCCCTGATCCTCCTAAAACCACATTAGGATTGGTTTGACATCCTTCCATTAAAGCGCTAGGACTGGCTTTTGTCCGCACCACCCGGCCATCGTGACGACGCGCGATCTGTTCCACGGCACTAGAAGCATGAACCGGCACTACCACTGTACCGCGAGGATGGGCGGTCAGAATTGTATTCACCATTAAAGCGGTTAATTGTTCCCCGCGAATCGATAAACCACTCTCATCGACGAGGACTAATTGTTCTCCGTTGGCCGAAACTTGTACGCCTAAGTTCGCTTTCAGGGCCTCCACCACATGGCCCAATTGATGGATCAGTAACTCTCTTTCCTGCATGGAAAGGGCATTCTGACGTAAACTGGCATTGAGAACCACGGCATCACAGCCAAATTTGGCCAGTAATTCTGGTAAAATTGCCCCTGAGACTCCGTAGGCGTAATCAATGACGATTTTGGAACCACTATTGCGAATGGCCTCCACATTTAGCTGAGTTTCAAAGGTTTTGCGGTAATTATCGAGAATATCAGCCGGATAGGACATACTGCCGATTTCCTGCATTCCCACCCGTCGCAGATCTTCTTTGAAATAAGCACCTTCGATTTTCTTTTCCTTGGCTTTGGAAACATTAATCCCTTTTTCGTCTAAAAACTCGATTAAGAGAAAATCCGGGCGATCCGGGTGGATACGAACGTGAATGCCACCGACTACGTTTAATTTAGCCACTAAAGTCCTGGAAATCGGTAAAGCATTCGCTTGTAGGTTTTGGATATTCACCCCCACGGACATTAAACCGGCAATCAGCGAGCGACTGACCATGCGCGAGACACTACGTTGATCCCGGGAGACGATTACCGTTGACCCCGGTTTCAGGATGGAACCGTAGGATGCCCCCAGTTTAACGGCGAATTCGGGCGTGATATCGATGTTAGCGAGGCCCGATACTCCTCGTTGACCGAAGAGGTTTTTATGGGCAGTATTTCCCCAAATCAGGTTAATATTGAGGATGGCTCCCGATTCGATCTGTTTACTCGGCCAGACTCTGACCCCAGAATTGATCTGCGCTTCTTCCCCCACGATCGATAATTGTCCGATCACCGCACCTTCGTGTACCTGGGACCGTCGATCGATTCTGGTTCCCCTAGCGATCGTACAAGCGGCTAAATTGACCTCATCCCCGATCACCACACCATTCCAGAGGATGGGACGTTTCAGATCGGAACCAGCACCGATGGTGACATTATCGCCGATAACCGAACCCCTCTCGATCAGAACATTTGCACCAATACGGCAATGATTGCCGATCATGGCCGGTGCCTCGATCTGGGCGCTAGGATCGATATAGGTATTAGTGCCGACCCACACCCCGGGGGATTTTTCTCGATAGGGAAATTCTAGGTTAACTTTGCCGGATAAAGCATCGTATTGCGCTTCTCGGTAGGCCTCCAGATGACCGACATCGCACCAATAACCATCGGCCACATAACCATACATAGGTTCGCCCCTTTGCAGCAGCAGCGGAAACAAATCTTTAGAAAAGTCGGTTTCTTCTTTGTAGGGGAGATAATCGAGGACTTCTGGTTCGAGAATATAGGTTCCGGTGTTGACAGTATCGGAAAAAATCTCGCTGGTGGATGGTTTTTCGATAAAACGGCGAATTCTGCCTTCTTTGTCGGTAATCACTACCCCAAATTCGATCGGATTGGCAACCCGCGTCAGGACGAGGGTTGCTTTCGAGTTTTTACTTTTATGGAATGCGATCGCTTTTTGCAGGTCAAAATCGGTGATACTATCGCCACTAATCACCAGAAAGGTATCATCTAACCATTCGGCAATATTTTTCACACATCCTGCGGTGCCTAGGGGTTGATCCTCCTCGACAGCGTAGGTGATTTTTACCCCAAAGTCGCTGCCGTCTTGAAAGTAGTCGCGCATGACATCGGGAAGATAGTGCAGGGTGGTGATAATTTCGGTAATGTCATGTTTTCGTAGTAAATTGATAATATGTTCGGCGATCGGACGGTTGAGAATCGGGACCATCGGTTTGGGAAGATCACAAGTAAGCGGACGTAATCTTGTCCCCGAACCACCTGCCATTAATACCGCTCGCATAATTTCCTCCCAAGGCTATCTTTTCGCCGTTTTTAAATATTTTTTTCAAATTCTGGCTTGAGTTTCCCGACCTCGATCGAGCTAGTCCCTAACCGGCATTCTAACACCGTCCCCCCGATTCAGAACAATATTTTCTTTTCCCAAGCCAGCAAAACCAAAGCTTAAAATAGGAGATGTGAATTGTCTAAATCTAAGGATGAGATGGCATGAGACTGGTTATTTTTCTCTTAATAATTGTTTATGGTGCCGGTGGTTGGAAATTCTGGAATGGATACAGAAGCACTAATTTTAGTTCCAGTTTACCCAATCGTTTAGCTCTAACGCTGTTCTGGCCGCTTCTGTTGGCTGTTAATCCCGCCTATCGCAAGAATTTTCAAAAAGCCCTCAAGGGCAAATAAAATTAACATACTGCCAAGGTCACGGCCATAAAACAGAAAGTGGGTGGGTATCGAGGCGTTTTCTGCCGGATTAGTCGAGATTACCCCCCCCAAAAAACCCTAAATAATCCATGGCAATCGGCAATTTAGCTGTGGATGGCTTATTATGGTTAGGGAAAAAAAGGGGTCGTAGCTCAGTTGGATAGAGCGAGTGCCTCCTAAGCACTAGGCCGCCGGTTCGATCCCGGCCGATCCCGCCTTTTTCAGTGTTGCCAAAGGCACGGCGTAGCCGTCCAGTGATCAGTAAACAGTGAAAAGATGCTGGGAAACTGCTATTTAATACTGCTCACTTAAAACTCAAAACTTAAAACTGATAACTGATCACTGATCACTGATCACTGATATTTATCTTCTCATTCTGCCCTTAACTTGATACCAAAGCCTTCTTAAACGTAGATCGAGAGAAAAACCCCGACTGGTGGGAATAACAATCGTGCCACCGATGCGATCGTGGAAAGCGCGGTTAAATTGCTCATCACCGATCGCCATACCACAGTCGGCGAAAAGGGGCGAAGATAATAAAATCAAACTTAAAGGATTGCCAAAAAAAGTATTTAACCCTACCATCATTAAAGCTGCCCCGCCACCAGCGATCGCCTCTCTTTTGCTTAACTCCAAAATTCCGGGTAAACGCTGAAGTCGTAGATCGATGACCTTCATATCCAAGGCCCAACGTCCTAAACTCTGACCCTGATTCTGCGCTACTAATAACACCCGCCAACACCACCAGATCAGGAGAAAAAGGAAAAATTGCAGTACAGGCGCACTATTAGCAAAGGAGCTTAAAAACCAGATCGAGGCAAAGTCGATCAGGAAAGCATAGGCGCGACGATCTAAGGGAATTTTCGGAAATTTTTGCGGTAGATTATCTTCAGGCGGGATGGGGTAAACCATAAAAGACCTCTTGTAAAAATCAAAAATTGTTGTTAGGGTTAGGGGTCAGTAGCCAGTAGTCAGGAGTCAGGAGAATTAAGAATGAATGATAATCAGTTAAATAATCTATTTACAGACTTTATGCCATTTAATTCTTATTTTTGCCGTTTTTGAACCCTGAAAAATTAATTATGCAAGAGATTTAAAGTAAATTCTCGGAAAAATCCTGCTGTTTATCTTCCACTTTAATCGGGAAATTGGCAATTCTAGGATAGTTGTCTCTTGTCTTTTTTCTCCCCCCGTCTCGGAGTCTTCTGTCTGGGGGTCTCCTCACCTAAGGTCAGATTTTTGATTTTTGCAGGAGATATAATTATTAATCGACTCGGAGATCTAAGCTACCATTGAGCAAAGGTAGCCCAGAATACAGGGATAATCATGGAGCAAGATTCATTAACAACGGAGGTTATTCTGACCCATCCGCGGCAAAGTTTGGGAGAGATACAGTTGGATTGGATGCCACAACCGGGTAATTATTTGGCCTTAAAAGGACAAACCTATGCGGTTTTGGAACGTCACCACCAGTATCAATACAAGATTGGTGGCTATTGTTTACGCAAAATATCCCTTTATGTACAAACTGCTCCCACTCCTAACGAAAAAAGTTTTATTGAAGGACGTTGGGTGATGGGGGATGCTAGTTGTCGTTTTAACGCCAGATCCGAACTGTTACGCTGTGCGATTAACCCCTCCGGTCCCTGTCAAGATTGTCGTTTTTACGAAACTATTAACCCTTAAAAGAGCCTTTTTCGGCAACAATCTGGCTATTTTCCCCAGCTAAGCTAAGACGCATTTAAACCGCTTACTCTTAGATTAGCCGAACCGCCCCCAATCCCTTTACTGTTGCCTTTTGCCTCTTGCCTCTTGCCTCGTCTCAACAAGCAATTTAAATTAAGAACAGCTTAATCGCTATATTGATCAATCGCCTATGAATCATCCTTATTCTTGGATCGAGGATAGCTTAAAAACCCTCCATCGGGCCAATTGGTATCGAAGGGTTAAAACCATTCAAGGCCGGGGCGGAGCCGTTATAGAATTAGAGGGTCGATCGCTGCTCAATTTTGCCAGTAATGATTATCTGGGATTAGCAGCCGATGAAAGAATGATCGCGGCAGCCATAGCAGCAACACAACGCTATGGAACTGGAAGTACTGGCTCGCGTCTATTAAGTGGACACCGAGATCTTCATCGAGACTTAGAATTAGCGATCGCATCTTTTAAAAATAGCGAAGACGCGATCGTTTTTAGTTCGGGATATTTAGCCAATTTGGGGACAATTACCTGTTTAGTGGGGCAGAAAGACCTGATTTTAGGCGATCAATACAATCACTCTAGCCTCAAAAATGGAGCCAAGTTAAGCGGTGCCACGGTGAAAGAATACCAGCACAATAGTCTCGAAGATTTAGAAAATCAGTTATTAGCCCACCGTCATCACTATCGTCATTGTTTACTGCTCACCGATACAGTGTTTAGTATGGATGGGGATATCTGTCCCCTAGCGGGAATTCTCGCTCTAGCCGAGATTTATAATTGCATGGTTTTGGTGGATGAGGCCCACGCTACCGGAGTTATGGGGGAAAATGGCACAGGTTGCGTGGAATATTGTGGTTGTCAGGGACGGGAATTAATTCAGATGGGAACCCTGAGTAAAGCTTTGGGCAGTTTAGGGGGCTATGTGACCGGAAACGCCAAAATTATCGATTTTATCCGCAATCGCGCCGCCACCTGGATTTATACTACCGGTTTATCCCCCGCCGACACCGCGGCCGCTAGAATGGCTTTAGAGATTATTCGTCTGGAACCGGAACGTCGCCAACGTCTACACCAAAATATTAATTTTGTCAAGAGTAAATTAAATAATCTTAATATATTGCCTTCGGAAGCGGCCATTTTATGTTTACCGGTAGCCAATCCGGGTCAAGCCCTAGAATTATCGCAAAAACTGCTAGAAAAAGGGATTTTTGCCCCCGCCATTCGTCCTCCTACCGTTCCCACCAGTCGTCTGCGGTTTACTGCCATGGCTACCCATAGCCTCGCCCATCTAGAGGTTCTTGTCCAGTCTATTGGCGAATCTTTCCCCACATAGGGAAAAAGTTTTTGGTGGGAGCAGGGTATGGGAACGGCTTATGCTGCGGCAGGTTTAGGGACTCTTGAAAAGATCTCTTGCAAAAGTAATCAAGATATATATTTTTGTCGGTAACGAAGTTCGTAATTGTAGATACCAGCAATCAAATTCAATCTCAGACCAAATCGCCGTCTGCGATTTCTGTATCTTGATGAAAGTATCCGAAATATTTTGAGACGACGATGAATATGTTCTATAACTATGCGCCGTTGTGATAACTGACGATTGGCTTTTTTTTGCTCTTTACTTAGTTTTTCTTTTTTCTTTTTTTTATGAGGAATCTGACTGTTTTGATGGATTTTCTGAATCCCTTGATAGCCTTTGTCCCCTAATATTTCTATTTCCTTATTTAACCCTATTTTGCTCTCTTTCCACAGTCGAAAATCATGGACTCTTCCTTTCTCACAACGGACACAGATTACCTGCTCGCTTTTTTGATCGGCAACGACTTGCGACTTTAATGTGTGGTATCCCTGCTTGCCACTATAGTATGATTTCTGTTTTTTTTTGGGTCTTTCTATCTCCTGTTCTGACACATCCACCACTATTACTTCTATTTCACTATTACTTTCTAAGAGGGCTTTTTTTCCGGGTAGATTAAACAGACCTGATTTGATGAGAATATTCTCTACTTTCCTAACAATTCTATACGCCGTTGATTCGTTAATACCCCAGCTATTTCCCAGATGAAAATAGGTGCGATATTCTCGCCAATACTCTAATGTTATTAGTAGTTGGTCTTCTGTACTCAATTTGCTCGGTCTACCTGTCTTTTTTTGCCAAACTTTTTCTGCCTTTAGGACTGTTACCATATCCTTAAATGTATCTGGATACACGCCACACAAGCGTTTGAACTCTGTTGGCTTTAAAGTTTTTACTTGTTCGTAAGTCATCTTTCAATCTTAACTCTTGGACTATTTTATCCTATTTTGTCTAGACTTATGCAAGAGATCTAAAGGATTGACAATTTTCAGCCCATCAATGTCTGAATAGCCAAAGTCTTCTGTATAGAGAGTTTCGACGTTTGCTTCCAAACAAGCAGCAACCACCATCGAATCCCAATGAGACAAACTAAAACGGCTGATCAAGTCCTCAGCACGATTAATCACAGCCCAAGTTGGCAAAGCTGTGTACCAAACCTGTTGCAAATCTCGAATGTACTGATAGGCTTGCGCTCTGTCATACCCAAATGGCTCAAGTTTGCGGCTTGCCGCTAAATATTCGCAGGCAACCCGCCAAATTAAAACTCCCTCTGTCAGATTAGCTACTAGAGAAGCTGCGATTGCCTGCTCACTAGGATAACGCGAATCATTGACGTAAATTAAAACATTTGTGTCAACGGCGTTCATGCAACATATCTCTCGTAAACTGGGGAGCATTAGAGGGAATGGGGCTGACTGACGGACACAAGTGGGTCAAAACCTGACAAGACAAGGGTTGCCAAAAAGAAAAATATCTGGGTAGATAGGGAAAAAGCAAGAATCCCTACAAGATGAAAACCGAGAACAGAATCTTCTCCCAAGTTTATTCCTATCTAGAACAAGGAAGCCGATTTGTGGATAAAAGACATTTAACCGTCCTCAGTTGGATGGTGACAGCCCTACTCAGTAGTCAAAGTCTCAATCAAGCCAGATGGGAACCCTTTGTACAAAGCAGAGCCGAACAAGCCAATAGTTATCAGAGACGGTGGAATCGCTTTTGCCAGAATGGAAGAGTAGCGGTGGAAAAGATATACATCCCCTTAATATTGAAAGCCATCGAGACTTGGAAGGAGAAGGGGGAAAGACTGTATCTAGCAATAGATACCACTCTGTTGTGGAATCAATACTGCTTTGTCTATCTAGCGGTGGTCTGCGGGGGGAGAGCCGTCCCCTTGATGTGGATGGGATTAGAACATGGTAGTGCCAGCCTAGCTTTTGAGAAATACGAACCCTTGTTGGACAGAGCCAAAGGCTATCTTCAGGGCTTTGAGAATGTCATGCTGTTAGCCGACCGAGGCTTTGCCAATCAGCAATTAATTCAATGGCTCAGGAAAAATACTTGGCATTGGTGTCTTCGCTTACCTTGCGATACCCTCATTTACGGTGTTCGCCGTCGGGGTTTTGGCTATGAGGTCAGAGAACTCTATCCTCCCAAACGGCAAGCCTGCTTTTATCGCAACGTTCAAGTCTGGCAGGAGGCTAGAATCACTGCTCATCTTGCTTTAGCCTCTGTTCCAGGGGTTAAGGATAATTGGGCAATTCTGAGCCATGAACCTCCTACCCTTGACACCTTCTGGCAGTATGGTCTTCGTTTTCCCATTGAACATCTCTTTCTCGACAGTAAATCGGGCGTTTTTGACTGGGAACATTCTCTTGTTCGCTCTGCTGCTTGTTTAGAACGTCTCTATCTCATTGTTGCCATTTCTATTCTCTTTGCTACTTTAACTGGCATGGCGGTTCAACAATCTGGCTCTCGCCGTCAGGTTGATGCTCATTTTCGGCGTGGTTTGAGTTATTTGAAAATTGGTTTACGTTGGCTGGCGGGAGTTGTTCATAAGGCGCGTCCCTTCTTGCGACTTGACCACTTATTTTCTGTTGACCCTTTTCCCTGTTTTGCTTCTCGCAAAGCTCGTCAGGATTATTATGGCAAAATTACCTTTTCTTTTATTCAGGAGTTTGAGGCTTTCACATAACAGTACTTGTCTTTGTATTGAAAAATGTGTCCGTCAGTCAGGGGAATGGGGTTTTGTTGCATTCGCTCAACAAGCAGCCTTAAAAAATTCTGCCTAGCCGCAATATCGGTAATCTTTGGGGGAATAATTTGAGGTGATTTTACAAAAAGCTCCACCTCAGTGCCTTCAGGTAAATCGTAAGCTGTTTGAAGGATGAACGTACCACTATGATAAATCGCTTTCAAAGCTTGGGGCATGGGGAAATCTCTATCACAAGAATTAGGGGTGATTTAGTTAGCTGCTTACAGTCTAGCCTACAGGATTGCCCCTCTATTTTAACCAAAGCTAACATTCCTCAACTTGGCCCACCAGATCAGCATTGCACTTTAACCCACAGCTTCAATCAATGTGCATGGTGCGTTCCCCCAAAAATCGATCGGTGAAGCAGTAGGAGCCACATTAGGGAACGCACCCCACCAGATCAGCGTGCTGCTACGCAGTGCCTTCGGCATCGCACTTTGTAAAATGGGTTGAAATATTGCAATAGACTCATTCTCCCGCAATTGTCAAAACCTTTCTGTAGAGTGTTTCGCTAATTCGGAATTCTGCTTTTGAGATTAGCTGATCAACAATCGGTTTAATATTCATAATCAATTCTTTTTGCTTGGCTTCGAGTAAAACGCCCAATATTCCAGTAATATTTAGCCCAAGAGATCGTGCAACTTTGCGTCCTTTTCTTTCATCCAAAATTAATATATCTGCGCCTAATTCTAGCGCTAAAATAATCCCTTCTGATTCTCCTCGGTCTAATTTATTGAGTAGTTGATTAACTTGGTTTTGCTGGGTGACGGGCCGTGTTTCTATCCAAGATAAGGTCATGATTTCAATCGTGCCAGGAACGGCGTAACCTAAACTCGCCATTTCCTCATAAACGGCTTGAGGAATGATAATTGTTCCATAGAGTTGATGCAAAAGGGTTAACTGGTTAACGGCGGCTAGGTTGGTAATGGGTGAGGTGTCACTCACGACGATCATAGTCTGCCTAGTTTTTGTAAGGTTTGGATGTCTTCTTCTAATTCTTCAAGGTCATAATGGACACAAATCTCTCGTAGATTAAGTTCGTGTTGAAATTGGAGGAGGTTCATGCCTGCAAGATGACGGGCTTTGCCGATGCTGATTTTGTCTTGTTTAAAGAGCATGATGGCGATTTCTAGTTTTAGCTCGTCTTCGGAGAGTCCTGATGCGGTCAGTATGTCATTAGGAATAACTACGCTCATAATTTTTAGGGGTTGGCGATTGTCAAATCAGCGATGGTTTTATGATAGCTCGCTTGTGTCTAGTGCCTTGAGGGAGGTTTATGATTTCTCCAATCTCCGTTAAAAAGAAGCAAATATCAAATAATCCTCTTTTAAATAGCAAAAAAAGAGACCCTTGCGGTTCTCCTGTTGTAATACCTTCAATTAAAGCTTAGTTTTTGTCTGCCTGAGTGGGGCGGCGCTTGAAGCCAGCCCCCAGAGCGACGACAGCCCCCAGACCAACGAGGGCAGAGGGTTCCGGGGTTTGAGCGGGGGGAGCGGCATCGCACTTAAACCCACAGTAAATGTGCATGGTGCGTTCCCCAAAAATCGATCGGTGGAGCAGTAGGAGCCACATTAGGGAACGCACCCCACGGCTGCGTTGTTAGACCGCACCTCACCGAATCTCTTCTAGCACTGGCTCATAAGGCTTCAATCTTGACCTTACCGCCCTCAATGTTATCGACCTGCAACCGATATCTGTAAAGCAGCGCCATTCCTAGTAGAGGCTCTGTTTCTGATTCTGCAATATCAATCTCTTGGTACTGCCCATCCCATATCACAGTCCCAGTGTACAGATCAAAATAAGTTTCACTGCCATCACCCAGCGTGACAAAATCAGAACCACTCCAAGGTAAATTTAATGTAGCGATGATTGTAGAGGGCAAAGATAAAAATCCATTGAACCCGGTATCAATCACCGCGTCAACCGCTTGCAGTTGCCGATTTGAGTTTCCGACTACAATCGTTAGCGTGGCTTCACGCCGCCAATTGACAACACCTTCCATCATGGATTTTTCTTCAAACTCCGTGCCCCGAAATGATAAACAGCGCGATGTCCGATACGAATGATCCAAGGTTGGGCATCGGGGTGACGTTCAAAGAGCCGATTAGTTGCAGGCACAACGTTTTCATCGACTTCAAACTCTCCAGTTTCAATGTCGATCGCTACAATCTTACCTTCATTACCGGCTTCGACTTGCTGCCGAATGCCAGATTCGTAGAGTTTTTGCCCTCGCTCGGCTAACTCATCTTTGGGATAACGCCGTTGACGAACTGCCATCTGGTTGACCTCAACTCAGTATTTTGCCTTAATTATACTTTGATTTATTCTAACGAACTGCTCCCGCTCTACTACTGATGAGCCGCCTCATCGCAAGCCCCCCAGTGGTGCACTTCAAATTTGAATCGGCGCTTCAATCAATGTGCATGGTGCGTTCCCCAAAAATCGATCAGTGGAGCAGTAGGACTTGCATTAGGGAACGCACCCTACAAGATCAGCGATCGCACTTAACTACACGCTCCATAACACCCCCACCAAAAGCGGCAGCAACGTTGTAGCCAATTTTGATCCCAAAGAGCCGAGCATGGGGGTGTTTCTCGCTCAATAAGTCAGCAGCGTGTAAGCCATTTTTATCAACTTTGTAGTCACCTGTTTCAATGTCAATGATGACCATCTTGCCAATGTTTTCTTCAACTTCCACCTCTTGGCGGATTCTGCTTTCGTACAGTTTCTCTGCCCGTTGAGCAACTTCTTCACGGCTTAAAAGGATTGCTTGCATATACTAACTCCCGATTACGGCTTTTCTATTTAATTAATATCCCCAGCGAGTGGGGACTAAAACAATTATCTTTATTAATTCTAAAGGGATATGTGTTTCCATGCAATTAAGGTCCCCAGCGAGTGGAACGGTGGATCGAATCTAAACGTCGGTGGGATTCTAAGTGGTTTCCATTCAATTAAGGTCCCCAGCGAGTGGGAACTCCTATGGGTAGTATGATTGAAGATAAAGATAGCTTCAAATGTTTCCATTCAATTAAGGTCCCCAGCGAGTGGGAACAAAGCCATTAATCAACAATTACCCAATAAACAGATGGTTTCCATTCAATTAAAGTCCCCAGCGAGTGGGAACTTTACATTTCTTCAAATAATCAAAAAGGATTACTGATTAGATAGACTTAAAGTACAAACTCGTCGCAACATATTCTGACTAGCAATACTATCAGCGGGAACTAGAAAATATTGAGGCCAATAATCTATAAAAGTAGTGTAGGTTTTCCAGCTAGGATTAGCACTTAATTTACCATGATTACAGGACTTGGTATAAGCATTTCTTGTTCTGCCACCAATACTGTATTCAAAGATAACAACTTTTACCTTTGGGTATGTATCATTCTCGCTATAAAATCCATCTTCATTATTGAGAGTATCGTCAGCTAACATAATTTCAAATTTGACACTACGCTCATTTAATTTTATGATTTCACCGTTATTAGTTTGACCAAAATCTACCCACTTTTCTTGTTTATTTTGAGCTAATACAGGTGTTGTGAATATAGGTAGACAAGAAATTGCGATCGCTGTAGTGTATTTGATTAGTTGCATAATTTTAGAACCTCACAATGAATTAAATATAGTTTCCATTCAATTAAGGTCCCCAGCGAGTGGGAACTCAAATCACCTCAGTCTAAAAATAAGGGGGAATTAGTTGATGTTTCCATTCAATTAAGGTCCCCAGCGCGTGGGACGCACCCTACCAGATCGGCGATCGCACTACTTTTCAAGCTTTTTGTCCTTTACTTAGGTCTCAGACATGAGCTTTATTTTTACATGATCTAATCTTTCTGAAAGATTACCTTTCCTTATCCTTGCTTTATTATCAATTTCGTCTAAGTAGTCATGCAAAATAAATTTCCTAGTGAAGACAGGCAAGAGGCAATAGGCAAGAGGCAAAAGCTTTATCGAAATGTGTAATTAATTTTGCTTAGGTACTTAACTGATAACTGATAACTGATCACTGATAACTGATGCTGCTATACTAAAAAGCGTAGTCGTTATGAGTTGCATTTACGGTTATGACTGTCGAGAATTTAGTCGTTATTGGTTCGGGACCGGCGGGATATACGGCGGCGATTTATGCGGCGCGTGCGAACTTAAAACCCTTGATGTTTGAGGGTTTCCAAGCGGGAGGCATTCCGGGGGGACAATTGATGACCACCACAGAAGTAGAAAATTTCCCCGGTTTTCCCGAAGGAATCACCGGTCCGAAGCTGATGGAAAGAATGAAGGAACAGGCCGAAAGATGGGGGACCCAATGCTATACCGAAGATGTTATCTCGGTGGATTTAAGTCAGCGTCCTTTTACCATTCGTTCCACAGACCGGGAAGTGAAGGCCAATAGTATTATTATCGCCACAGGAGCCACTGCCAAACGCTTAGGATTACCCAGCGAGGCCCAATTCTGGAGTAACGGCATTTCCGCTTGTGCTATCTGTGACGGTGCTACACCGATATTTAGAGAGGAAAACCTCGCTGTCATCGGTGGCGGTGACTCCGCAGCCGAAGAAGCCGTATATTTGACTAAATACGGCTCCCACGTCCATTTATTGATACGCGGGGAAGCGATGCGTGCCTCGAAAGCAATGCAGGACCGGGTGTTAAATAATCCGAAAGTTACCGTTCATTTTCACACCCAAGCACTGGATGTGTTCGGTACAGGCAGTAAAATGGCAGGACTACGCATTAAAAACTCGCAAACGGGAGAAATCAGGGAATTAGCCGTTAGAGGGTTATTTTATGCCATCGGTCACACTCCCAATACTTCCCTATTCCAAGGACAACTAGAATTAGACGAGGTGGGTTATGTGAAAGTCAAACCGGGGACCGTTGCTACCAGCGTCGAGGGAGTTTTTGCCGCAGGAGACGTGCAGGACCACGAATACCGTCAGGCAATCACTGCCGCAGGTACGGGGTGTATGGCGGCGTTATTGGCAGAAAGATGGTTATCGGAGCATAATTTAATCCAAGAATACCGTCAATCAGCCACTTCTGAACATTACGAGACGAAAACCGTTAGCGAAACCCCGGCCGATACGGAGGAAACTTTTGATATTAACAAAACCCGTCACGTTGGGGGTTATGCTTTGCGGAAATTATTCCACGACGGCGATCGCTTGTTAATGGTAAAATATGTTTCTCCCACCTGTGGCCCCTGTAAAACCCTGAAACCGATTTTAGATAAAGTGGTCGATGAGTACGATGGCAAAATTTATTTTGTGGAAATTGACATCGAAGCTGACCCGGAAATTGCCAAAATGGGTCAAGTAACCGGGACTCCCACGGTACAATTCTTTAAGGATCGGGAATTAGTAAAAGAAATGCGCGGAGTCAAACAAAAAAGCGATTTTCGTCAAGTAATTGAGAGTTATCAATAATCAGTTATCAGTTATCAGTTATCAGATGTGAGTTTTCAGTGGACAGTATTAAATGGCAGTTTTCTGCTGTCTTTTCACTGTTTAAGTGGGTGGGTGGAATTAAATATAAGATGAACGTAGGTTGGGCTTCGGCCGTGAGCTTTTGCGTTCGACAAAAGCTCACGCCGAGGTCCGAACGGTTGAAGCATGAAACCCAACGCCCGCATAGTTGACGCTACCGCTAACCCATCCTACAAATAATTGTGCCTACCTATTTAATAATCTTCCGGTTGCCGTTTGCCAGGCTCAGAACTAGGATAGGAGGGAACGAGGTGTTAATGCAGCAAGAGAGGCTTATACTGTGACCAATGTAGCGATCGATGTCCGATTAACCAGGACTTCTCTGTGGCAATGGCAAACATGGCAAGGATTGCCCTATCTTACCTGTAATCTCCTAGAGGACTGGTCCCACGGCTTTTTTACCCGTCATTATTACCCCCAAACCCCGGAAGCTTTTACGGGTGCTTTAGGGGCAAATGTACCAGTTTATCGGGTCAAACAGGTACATGGCGATCGCTTATTAAATCCCCAAGGGATTACTAACCCGGAAATTGTCGAAGCGGATGGAATTATCACCGATGCTTCCGGTCAAGGGATTTGGGTGGCCAGTGCTGATTGTACGCCCGTACTAATAGGCGATCGCTCTACGGGTGTTGGGGTGGCGATTCATTCTGGATGGAGAGGGACAGCCAAAAGGATAGTTCCCAAAGCAGTTAAGCAGTTATTAAAATCTGGTAGTTGTTTAGATAACTTAGCGCTGGCCCTGGGGCCGGCAATTGCCGGGGAAGTGTATCAAGTAGATGGAGAAGTTGCCGCAGAAGTGGGTTTAAGTTTATTTCCCCAAGAAACCAATCCTGACCAAATTCTGGCGAATTTATTTAACCTGTCCCCTTCCCCCTTATTTGCTGACGAGGAAAAAGGAAAAGTGCGCTTAGACGTGCGAAGGGTGATTTATCATCAACTACAACAGTTAGGAATTAGGGATGAACAAATTGCGATCGCTCCTTTTTGCACCTATCAACAAGAAGATCATTTTTTCTCCTATCGTCGGGAAAAAGCCAAAAAAATCCAATGGTCCGGCATAGTTAGTCGTTAATGATTACTGCACACTGATAACTGAAAAATCACCCCTTCTCCCATGCGTATTGTTTTTTTCGGAACCCCGACTTTTGCTGTTCCCACCCTAAAAAAATTATTAGCCAATCCCGATATAGAAATAATTGCCGTCGTTACCCAACCGGACAAGCGCCGGGGAAGGGGCAATCAATTGACCCCCTCACCGGTGAAACAAATAGCCATAGAACAGCAAATACCAGTTTTGCAGCCCAAAAGTGTGAAAAAAAATGCTAAAACCTTAAATTTTCTCAGACAATCGCGGGCGGATGCTTTTGTGGTGGTTGCCTACGGACAAATCCTCTCCCCAGAAATTCTAGAGATGCCGAGATTGGGCTGTATTAACGTTCATGGCTCAATTTTACCGAAATATCGGGGAGCAGCCCCCGTGCAGTGGTGCATCGCTAGGGGAGAAAAAGAAACCGGCATTACCACCATGTTAATGGATGCGGGCATGGACACCGGACCGATGTTACTGAAAGCCTACACCCCGATCGCTCTTTTTGACAATGCCGAACAGGTGGGAGCAACCCTAGGACAAATGGGGGCGGATTTGCTCCTAGAAACCCTCTCTAAGCTCGATCGAGCAGAAATTACCCCAATTCCTCAAAATAACGACGATGCCACCTATGCCCCTTTAATTCAAAAATCTGACTATCTAATCCACTGGCAAGATTCGGGCCGGAGAATTCATGATCGAGTCCGGGGTTTTTATCCTCATGCGCTGACCACTTTCCGGGGACAACCCCTAAAAGTGATGGCCACTATTCCCCTAGAGGATCCTGGTCAACTTCCTCCAGAATTACAGACAAAAGACCTTTCTCATCTAAGCGGAGAAGTGGGATCGATCGTGGCTCTCTGGAAAAATTTCGGGCCGGTAGTGCAGACGGGAGAGGGTTTATTATTATTAAAAGAAGTGCAATTATCGGGAAAATCACCGCGTTCTGGTGGGGATTTGGTCAATGGTTCCCGTTTAACTATCGGTGAGATTTTCGGTCAATAGTTTTCGGGGTATGGCTTTCCTTTGCTCCTCTATGCTTCACCGGTGAAGATTTTTTTCAACTTGCGAAAGCGATCGGAATAACTTCTTAACACTTCGATCGCAAACATGGGGGTTTCCTGCACGGCAAATAAAAACTGCGGTTGATTGAGATAGGCTAATTTACAATCAGTTTTGGCAATAGCTGTGGATTCTCGCAGTTTATCGCCATGCAGGAGCGCTCCTGCTCCGAATACATCCCCTTTTTGTAGAGTTTCTATCAATTGCCCCTTGACATACATCTCCACCTCTCCCCTAAGAATACCGTACATCAACTCGCCCTCCGTGCCATCTACAAAAATAACTTCACCAGCTTGAAAAGTGCGATCGGGATGATTTTCGAGAATTTTAATCGTTTCTACGGGACTTAACATGATTTAACAATAATTTTTCGGGTTATCTCTCCCATTTTCCGATATATTGAACTCCCCGATCATCGTTTTTGTATGTAAGAATACTTGAAACTTCTCTACCTGACAAAGATTCGGTTTGACTCTCAGAAATGCTTTGTTTAATCCTTGTCGGGGAGAGAAAATTTCCGTCTTCATACCTTTATCCTCTTCCTACCCAACCCGATTTTTCAGTCTATTTTTTTCTCTCTTATCTTCGCTGAAAAACCATATATATATGGGCGCACGGATTCCCATTATACATAAAGTATAAAGCAAGTCTCGCCATTTGTCAAGGGTTTTCTGAAAATCTCCCCCTCTCCCCACTTCCTTGAGAAAATACCGGGGTTAAAACTGTTCGATCGCTGCTTGGGTGATTTCTGCGATCGCTGCTAAACTGGGACTAACTTGGCCGGTATCGGTGGACAACCAGAGAAGATACTCGACGTTACCCGCAGGTCCGGTAATGGGAGACCAAGTTAAACCCCGATAGAACCATCCTAGGGCTTCGGCGGCCTGTAAAACCTGAAAAATTGCCACTGCTTGGTCTTGGTAGTCGCGAACTACCCCTTTTTTGCCGACTTTTTCCCGTCCCACCTCAAATTGGGGTTTGACCAATAAAATCGCCTCTCGCGGTGGATTTAATAGCGTCCACAGGGTCGGCAAAACTTTGGTCAGAGAAATAAAGGACAGATCCATAACTGCTAAATCGGCGGGTTTTTCTGGTCCGTATAACTTTTCCGGGGTTAAATAGCGAAAATTAGTTCTTTCTAGTAAAATAACCCGTTCATGCTGCCGTAAACTCCACGCTACTTGTCCATAACCCACATCAACCCCATAAACCCGTTTTGCCCCTTTTTGCAAGAGACAATCGGTAAATCCCCCCGTGGAAATGCCTCCATCTAAACAAATGCGATCGCAGACATCAATGGCAAATAATTCTAAGGCCTTGGCTAATTTTTCGCCCCCCCTTGACAAATAGGGCAGTTTCTGCTTAACCTCGATCGCCGCTTCTGGATCGATTTCTGTGGCCGGTTTATCGATGATTTGATGATTGACTTTCACTTCTCCAGCGCGAATTAATCGCTGTGCCTGTTGACGGGAATCACAGAGATTTTTGGCTACTAATAATAAATCTAATCTTTGTTTCGGCAAGGAAGGCCTCCCAATAATCAGCGCCTAATTCTAAAAAATACCTTATTTTTCCGCCAGCAATCCCAGAAAGAAGATTATAAGTAGGGAGAGGGGGTAAGCGAAACCCATCAGCTAAATTTTCGCTGCCATCCCGATATTTTATGGATAAAGATACTCGATTCGCCATTTTAGTCATTGGCATCCCCTTTCTAGGACTAGCTTACTGTGGCTTGATTTTTGCCGTGATGATTTATTGGGTCTGGGCCCGGGAACATCCCGTAACCATGGCCACTTTTTTTGTCCTTGCTCCTTCTTTGATTTCTGGCTCTATTTGGCTGTTAGCTTCCTATAAAGCCCGTCAAAAGCAGCGTTTGGGTTTATAGTTCAATGTAGAGGCCGATGGCATTCGTCCAAAAAGAATCAATAATCAGTCTTTAGTCAGAATCAGAGCAGCACAGGGCTGACATTTAGGGGCTGGGCGCGATAGGATGAAAAAGTGCTAGATAAAAACTCCCCTCCCTTACAGTCCTTAGTTGCGGGTCACTGGTTCAAGCTCATCTGTGGAGCTAGTTACCAGGATTTGCCCACGATTCGCAACCTCGCATTGACCTATACTATCGCCGGGGCCGATTGTATTGATGTGGCCGCCGACCGAGCCGTGATCCTTGCGGCCAAAGAAGGCATCGAAACCGCCGCCAAAATCGCCGGACTCGCTCCCAATCGACGACCTTGGTTGATGGTCAGTCTCAATGACGGGGAAGATCCCCACTTTCGGAAAGCTGTCTTTAACCCGCAACTCTGTCCGGTCGATTGTCCCCGTCCCTGCGAAAAAATCTGTCCCGCTTATGCTATTGATGGGGGGGGAGTGATTGAACAGCGCTGTTATGGTTGCGGTCGCTGCTTACCCGTTTGTCCCCCGCAAATAATTGAGACAAAATCCCGTGTCTGTCAACCCGCAGAAATTATCCCCTTAATTATCGAAATGGGAGTCGATGCGATCGAAATTCATACCCAAGTCGGTCACGGAGAGGAATTTGCTCGACTCTGGCAAGCGATCGCACCTCTAACTAAAAACTTAAAAATCTTGGCTATAAGTTGCCAAGATCATGAATATATCATTGATTACCTCCACTATCTGCGAGAAACTATTTCACCCCTAAGCTGTCCTCTGATTTGGCAGACTGACGGCCGACCGATGAGCGGCGATATCGGCAAAGGAACCACCCACCCGGCCATTAATATGGCCAAAAAAGTCCTTTCCAGCAATCTAGCCGGATTTGTGCAGTTAGCCGGGGGAACCAATGACCATACCGTGACCAAATTACAGCAACTGGGACTGAGAAAAAAAATCGCTGGTATTGCATCTGGAAGTTACGCCCGTTCATTGATTTTGCCAATTTTAGAGCATTTAGACCAGCTTAACCTTGAAAATGACCCCCAAGCCTACCAAGAAGCCCTTAAAGCCGCTTCTATGGGGGTTGCTCAATTAAAAGCCTAGCCTTGGTCAAAAAACTATAATATTTTTTTAATTGACAACTAACCCATAAATGTGTTAGACCCCAAGAAAATCTTGGAAATAAAAACGGCCAATTATCGCCAAAACCCTTTACTATTAATGCCAGAAACCCTACCCTCCTCTCGGATGCCAGTGACCGACGATTTAAACAAACTCTTGGCAATTCTACCCGCTCGGATTCGCGGCAAGATCGAGGAACACCCGCGGCAGCATCAACTGATCGAAGTGGTTATGGATTTGGGACGCATACCAGAAGCGCGTTTTCCCGATGGGGCGATCGATCTGGGGGACGAACCGATCTCAAAAGAAGAAATCCAGTATTCGATCGCCAGGGTGGGCAGTTTTAGCGGCGATAATCGCGCTGGGATTGAACGCACCCTGCACCGCATCAGTGCCATTCGCAATCGAGACGGCGAAATTATCGGTTTAACCTGTCGTATCGGTCGGGCCGTTTTCGGTACGATCACCCTGATTAACGACCTGGTGGAAACAGGAAAATCCCTGCTGCTGCTCGGTCGTCCGGGGGTGGGGAAAACCACCGCTCTCCGGGAAATAGCCCGAGTTTTAGCCGATGATCTCAATAAACGGGTAGTGATTATCGACACCTCCAACGAAATCGCGGGGGATGGAGATATTCCCCATCCGGCCATCGGTCGCGCTCGTCGGATGCAGGTGGCCCGTCCGGAATTGCAGCATCAAGTCATGATCGAAGCGGTGGAAAACCATATGCCAGAGGTGATCGTGATTGATGAGATCGGTACGGAATTAGAAGCTCTGGCCGCTCGCACGATCGCCGAACGCGGGGTGCAGTTAGTGGGAACCGCCCACGGCAATCAACTGGAAAATTTAATTAAAAACCCGACTTTATCGGATTTAGTCGGGGGAATTCAGGCAGTAACTCTCGGAGACGAAGAAGCGCGCCGCCGGGGTTCTCAGAAGACCGTTTTAGAACGGAAAGCACCGCCCACCTTTGACATTGCCATCGAAATGTTGGAACGTCAGCGCTGGGTCATCCACGAGGACGTATCTACTACTATCGACCAACTGCTGCGGGGACGGGAAGCAATTGCCCAAATCCGTTGGGTGGACGAGGAGGGAAAAGTACAGGTCGCTCAGGAAGAACCAAAACCGGAAAAGTTGACCCCTTTGCGCGGCAATTATCTGCCGGAAATGGATAAACCCAAGGGATGGCGGGCCGATGGCCGGATGACTCCCGTGGCCCGTTTCCCTGCGGGCCCTCTCAACCGGGAAAACGATTTTGATCGCCTCCTCGAACAATCCTGGCTGCAGGAAGAACCGGAAACGGAAAAAGTCCGCGTTCCCGGTCCCAATGGCGAAGATTGGCCGGTTTATGTCTATCCCTACGGAGTCAGTCGCGCCCCGATCGAACAGGTAGTACAGGCCCTAGATTTGCCGATCGTTTTGACCAAAGATTTACAGGGGGCCGATGCGGTGCTGGCCCTGCGTTCCCACGTTAAAAATCAGTCAAAATTGCGGCAAATTGCCAAAGTAAGACAAATCCCTATACACGGCATCAAATCCAATACCCTGCCCCAAATTTCTCGGGGTTTAAAGCGGATTTTGGGCATTGATGACCCGATGAATCAGGAGGGTGCCGACCTGCGTTTATTTGCCCGCAGCGGTAGTGATGACGAGATCGAAGCTTTGGAGGAGGCCCGGTTAGCGGTGGAACAAATCGTTATTCCTACCGGCCAACCGGTGGAGTTACTGCCGCGATCGGCGAAAGTGCGGAAAATGCAACACGAATTAGTGGAACATTACCGTCTCCAATCCGATAGCTTCGGAGAGGAACCGAATCGCCGTATTCGCATCTATCCAGCTTAGGAGTCAGGAATTTGCAGCGACGCACTCTCATCATTCTAGGTACGGGGGCGGCGATCGGTGCGGCGGCCGTCCGGATTATCCATCGTCCCGAATCGGCGGCGGAATTGCGCGCCAAAATGCCCCTAGCTGAAAGAATTAAGCTCTGTCTCGATCTGGCTAAGATGAAACTAGCCACTACGATCGATTATCTCGATCGTTATGCCCGTCGGAGAATTCTCTATCCCTATCTTACCCATCCAGAGCCATCGGGTTTTAACTTCTTCAATTGGCTACGGAGGGGGAATAGTCCCACCCCCGGCACTTGGAAGTTAGAAAAGGCCAATTTTTGGGCAGCTGGAGCTTTTGCTGCTTTGTTATGGAAAATGGCTGACTTGGAATCAAACCATATTGATGCGGGATTTTGGGCGGCTGCGGCGAAAAAATGGAGCGATCCCTTAAAAGAAGCGAGTTTGAAGAACAAAGACATCGCTCTCAATAACGTACTAGTGTTTGCTCCTTGGTTTCAGTCAGGACAGGGGCAGGAAAAACAGACAGCTTTAGATATTACTTTACAGGGAGCCAGACAACTAGCGCAACCTTTTCAGGATGGTAAAGGGAGTTATCACACCGATATCGGTACTTTTGGCTGGTTACGCAAGGCCGATCGCACCGATCAGCAAGAACATTGGCACGTTTTTATGGACCATACGATCAATATAGAACAGCTGCTCTGGCCAAGTCTCCACAATCCTGACCCCAAGGAAGCAAAAGATTGGCAAGAAAAGGCCCTTTCCCACATCCGCACCATTAGCCGCACCTTTGGGGCTAATCGTCGCCCGGGTAAAACGGGAACTTGGCAAAGAGGGTATTTTGATCAAAATGTCAACTCTCCCACCTATACAAATTTCTTATTTAATGAAGGAAAACAGGGCTGGCGCGATGATAGCACTTGGTCCCGGGGTCAAGCTTGGTTTATTTATGCTGCCACGACGGCCTATATTTACACTGGCGATCCGGAAATGTTAACCATTGCCAAGGATGCCATTAATTATTATCTGGAAAATTTGCCTGATCGCTGGCCCGGTGGACAAAGACGCGCCGGAGATTTTATCCCCCCCTGGGACTTTGATTATGCCTTGCAAAAAAATGCCGCTACGGAAAAGGATTCTTCGGCAGCTGCGATCGCAGTAGCGGGTATGATTCGCTTATTAAAAGCTTTGCCCAGCAGTGATCCTAGTTATGGAACCTATCGAGAGGCGATCGATAATATTCTCTTGAATCTGACTTCTTTTGAGTATTTTCCCGACGCAACCGCCCCAGAGATGAGTCTATTGCGCCATGGCTGTTATCATCATCCCGCAGCGATTCGACCCAGCCAAATCTATGATACGGGTTTAATTTGGGGAGACTTCTTTTTGATCAATGCTTTGGCTGAATACCAAGATTTACCCGATACTTAATAGACTACTTAATTCTTATCCTTTTTGAGGGGGGAAGTGGCAAACTATTAACTGTTACCGTTGAATGGGAAAAGACTGTGGATATTCGCTTAATCGTTGTCGATGTGGATGGAACGATCGCCGGTGATAACAATCAGGTTAATCCGGCTGTGGTGCAAGCTGTCTCAGCCGTCCAAAAAAAGGGAATTCCCGTCGCTATCGGTACTGGTAGGATGTACCGCTCGGCTTTACGCTTTCATCAACGCCTTAAATCCACTTTACCTTTAATTGCTTACAATGGCGCTTGGATTCAAGACCCTGTTTCCCAAGTTCACCATCGACATACCCCCATTTCCCCCGACTTAGCGATCGATCTTTTAGATTATCTCGAACAACCCCAATGGAAGGAGAAAATCTCCCTTAATTTTTATATGGACGATGTGCTTTATGTGCGGCAATTAAACGCGGAAACGGAATTCTATCGCCAGCGATCGGGTATTATTGCCGAAGCCGTGGGAGATTTACGCAAAGTTGCCCACAAAACCACTAAAATCCTGGCCATGGGAGAAGATAAGCAATTTATCGCCGAGATTTGGCATCATTTACAGCAACGCTATCAAAATCAAGATTTATACTTTACCCAATCGAGTCCGACTTTTTTTGAAGTTACCCACGTTGATGCCACTAAGGGAAGCGCCACCCAATTTTTGGCCGAAGATATCCTAGGATTACAACCGCAAAACGTTATGGCGATCGGTGATAATTTTAATGATGTTTCTATGCTCACCTATGCGGGTGTCGGTGTTGCCATGGGTAATGCTCCCCAAGCTGTTAAGGATCAAGCCGATTGGGTTGCCCCCAGTGTAGACTTAAATGGGGTGGCCGCAGCCTTAGAAAAGTTTGTTTTAATTTGATTTAGGAGTCGGTCGTCGGGAAAATTTTGACTTTTTACTTTAAAACCAAAAAACCAATCCGCTTTTCATCGAGAAAATTATGACTATTAATACGCAAACTGTTACGATTCCTAACAAAGATATTGACATAGATGCCTATTTAGCCATTCCCGATCGAGTGGGAATTTATCCAGCAATTATCGTGATTCAGGAAATATTTGGCGTAAACGACCATATTCGCGATGTCACGCGCAGAATCGCCCAAGAAGGCTATATAGCGATCGCTCCTGCCATTTATCAGCGATTCGCTCCGGGTTTTGAAACGGGGTACAGTATGGCAGATATCGAAATCGGTCGTCAGTACAAAGAACAAACCAAAGCAGCCGAATTAATCAGCGATATCCAAGCCACCATCGATTATCTTTATAGTTTGCCACAGGTGCAAAAAACCGGTGTCGGCACGATCGGTTTTTGTTTTGGTGGTCATCTGGTTTATCTTGTCTCCACTCTAGAGGATATCAAAGTTACTGCCTCTTTTTACGGTGCGGGAATCACCACGGGAACCCCTGGGGGTGGCCAAGCGACAGTGAAGGTGACTCCCCAAATCAAAGGGACAATCTACGCATTTTTCGGGGTGTTAGATGCCAGTATTCCTCAAAAGCAAGTGGATGAGATAGAACACGCATTAACCCGTTATCAAATTCCTCATCGAGTTTTCCGCTATGAAAACGCCGACCATGGCTTTTTCTGCGACCAAAGAGCTAGTTATAATGCTAATGCGGCCAAATCTGCCTGGGATCATGTGCTAGAGTTATTTAGCCTTCTTAAATCTTAATGGTCTGACTCCTCAAGCTTCAGCTTACACTGGAAGCAGATCGAAATTATACTTGTAACCATTCTATTTATCATGACACCGAACCCTGCCTTTTCCATGGACGATTTTGCCAAAGCTCTTGATCAATACGATTATCAATTTGAAAAAGGGCAGATCGTGCGCGGGAGAGTCGATCAACACACCTCCGATGGAGCATACATCGATATTGGCGGCAAATCCTCCGCTTTTATTTCTTTAAGGGAAATTTCCCTGGAAAATGTCACTTCCATTACCGAAGCTTTACCCATAGGTGCAGAATTCGATTTTCTGATTACCCGTGGACAGGATGCGGAAGGACAAGTTACCCTGTCTCTGCGGCAATTATTACTACAAAAAGCTTGGGAAAATGCCAGGGAAATCTCTGAAAGTGGCAAGTCGGTGCAGCTGCGCGTCACGGGAGTGAATAAGGGAGGAGTGACGGGAGAGGTGGAAGGATTAAAAGGATTTATCCCTCGCTCCCATTTAATCGAAAAAAATGATTTAGATTCCCTGATCGGACAACTTTTAACCGCAACTTTTATTCAAATCGATCAAGAAAATAATAAATTAGTTTTATCTCAACGAGAAATTGCTCGCGCTAACGCTATCAGTCAATTAGCTGTGGGTAAATTATTAAGTGGCACCGTGGTTAAATTACAACCCTACGGTGTTTTTGTCGATTGCGGTGGAGTGACGGGATTACTCCATGCTAAACAGGTGACGGGAGCCTCTTTTAATTCTCCCATGACTTTCTTTAAAGTTGGTCAAGCAATTCAAGTGGTAGTCGCGGAAATTGACGAATATAAAAATCGCATTTCCCTATCCACAAAAATCCTCGAAGCGCACCCCGGCGAAATTCTCGAAAACTTTGCAGAAGTCATGGAAACAGCAGCAGAAAGATTACAACAAGCTCAGGGAAAAACCCCAGAAACTTAGTGTAGGGTGGGTTAGGCGACAATAACTTAGATATTTTACCACCTATTTAGTATTCGCCGTAACCCACCATCAGTCATCAGGTGAATTTGTCTCCTGTCTCCTGTCTCCTGTCTCCTGTCTCCTTTTTACTTGACAAAGATGTTTCAAGATCGGATAGCAATTTTAGGGACTATGCACGGAAAAGAGCGGGTGATTGCACCGATTTTAGCGCAAGAAATAGGCCTTAAGGTGATTGTACCCGATAATTTTGATACCGATCGCTTTGGCACTTTTACCCGGGATATTAAGCGCATCGGGACACAAATTGAAACCGCTCGCAGCAAGGCACAAGAAGCGATCGATCTGTCGGGATACGATATTGGAATTGCTAGTGAGGGTAGTTTTTATTCCCATCCCAACTTGCCGCTAGTTTCCTGTAATCGTGAATTGATTTTATTGCTCGATCGAGTCCATAATCTAGAAATAATTGGTCAAGCAATAGTCACGGAAACTAATCACGCTCACCAAACTGTAACTAATCTAGCAGCTGCTTTAGAATTTGCCGAAAAAATCGGGTTTCCTAGTCATGGTTTAGTGGTGATGTTTGATAAAAATTCTCTCGACTCTGAGCATATTTTTAAGGGAATTACTGACCAGAAAAATTTAGTTAAAATTGTTGAAGATATTCTTGACAAAAACGGCAAAGTACACCTAGAAACCGATATGCGCGCTATGCACAATCCCACGCGGATGAAAGCAATTGTTGCCGCGACAGCAAATCTTGTTCAAAAACTTAATCAATTATGTCCTAATTGTGGTTGTCCGGGGTTTGATATTATCGAAAGAAAAGCGGGTTTACCCTGTGGTTTATGTCACTTTCCCACCTCTTTAATTAAACTGGAACTATACGGTTGTCAAAGGTGTGATTATCGAGAGGAAAAACTCTTTCCCAACGGTCAAAAAACTGCCGATCCAATGTATTGTGAATATTGTAATCCTTAAAGATAGCTTTTCTATGGAAAGAATTTTAGAACCAGAAGTAATGGATGATCGGGAAGAAGCGATCGAATATGATGCCATGTACTTCACCGAAGTTAATACTAATTTCGCTAAAGAAGCCGTACAATTGGCTGGTATTAATGCTAGGGTGTTAGATGTAGGAACCGGTACTGCACGCATTCCGATTATACTCAGTCAACTACGTCCCCAATGGCAAATTATCGCTATTGATCTGGCCGATTCTATGTTAGAAATTGGTCAAAAAAATATCCTTAATGCTAATTGTCAAGAACAGATCAAATTGGAGAAAGTTGATGGAAAAAATCTTCCCTACCAATCCGAGCAATTTGATTTAGTTATTTCTAATAGTTTAATCCATCATCTCAAGGATCCTCTGCCTTTTTTACGCGAAATTAAGCGAGTTTTAAAACCCAATGGGGGCATTTTTTTAAGAGATTTATTCCGTCCCGATTCCGAGGAAATAATCCAGGGGATGGTGAGGGAAATCGATCCTAATTTTTCTCCCCGACAAGCGCAATTATTTCAAGACTCGCTGCGAGCGGCTTTTACCCTAGCAGAAATCGCCGATTTAATCCAGCAGTCGGGCTTAGAAAATGTTAAAATTTATCAGTCTTCTAATCGTCATTGGACAGCCATAAAAATAAGTAAAAACTAATCACTAAATCAGGAAAAATCGAGTTATGAAAGTTGGATTTTTGGGAACGGGATTAATGGGAACGCCAATGGTAGAAAGATTATTAAATCAGAAAATTCCTGTTATTGCCTATAATCGCACCTTAGAAAAATTAGCACCTTTACAGCAGTTGGGAGCCAAAACAGTTAGCTCTCCTGAGCAAGTCATTCAAGAGGCAGATTGTCTGATTTTAATGTTAACTAATGCCGCCGCTATCCAAGAGGTTTTAGGATTAAATTCCGAGCAATCCAACTTCAATAATCGTACTATTATTCAGATGGGAACCATTGCCCCTTCTGAAAGTAAACAACTGCGAGATCAAATTGTGGCTAAAGGGGGAGAATATCTAGAAGCACCCGTGTTAGGAAGTATTCCCGAAGCTAAAAATGGGACTCTCTTAGTTATGGTGGGAGCAACGGAGAAACAGTTCCATCAATGGTCAAATTTATTAGCAAATTTTGGCCAAGAACCGATGTTAATCGGGGAAGTGGGAACCGCTGCGGCGTTAAAATTAGCTTTAAATCAATTAATTGCCGCTCTAACCAGTGCTTTTGCTTTGAGTTTAGCTTTTTTATCCCAGCAAGGAGTAGATATAGAAAAGTTCATGACTATCCTGCGTCAAAGTGCCTTATATGCGCCTACTTTTGACAAAAAATTAACTAGAATGTTAGAAGAAAATTATGCTAACCCTAATTTTCCCACTAAACATTTACTGAAAGATGTTAATCTCTTTTTAGAGGAATCGGAGAAGTTAGATTTAACCACTTTTCCCCTAACAGGAGTACAGCGCCTTCTTGAAAAAGCTTTAGAAATGGGATTCGCAGAGGACGATTATTCAGCTTTATATGAGGCACTGAAAAAAGAATTAAGTAGGTAGGCGTTAAAAATTATCAGACACCCCCCTTATCAAGGGTAGGGTTGATTCATGAATCAACCCTACCTTATCAAGGGGGGATCAAGGGGGGATTAAAGGCAAAATCCATTTTTAATTTAATTATAACCAGCTACTTATAAACCGCTTACCCACATCAAAAAGACTCTTGGTTTGTCTAGTCGGACAACTGATAGAAGAAAAACCGATAAAAGGCTTTAAATTTTCCTTAAGCTTTGTTGAGGTGGCCAAAAGAGGGGGTTAGAGTGGGAAGTGATGGAATTTTGGGCATATTCTCCTATGACGCTGACTGAATTTGGATTATTAGCGGGTTTACTTGTCCCCGGTATCCTGCTCTCGATTTTGGTGATGGTGAGTTTTGCCAAAGGGGGCTAAAAACCGATAGAGACACCGATGAAAGTGTCTCTATCTTTTTGGGGTGAAGATTAATCTATTTTTGGTTTTTTGCCCAATTTAATTGATTCTGTAGCTAACAAAATTGATTCTAAATGATGGCGCTTCTCCACTTGACCGAGGAAATAACCTGTCATCATCGCTGAAGCGAGAAGATTAGCCAAATTCTCGCGGTCGGTGGTAATTTGTACCGCAAAATCCTCTGAGGGCAACATTCCCACCAATCCCTTGACGTTTTGCGAGATAATATCTTTAATTTCGCTACTGACCGATTGGGCTATTCTCTCAAGGGTTTCAGGATGCTGCTGCTGGAGATACTGCATCAGACAGTTATCATTTTGTTCTTCGGTTTCCCAGGGAAAAAAATCAGGATTAAAAGTCATCAGAACTCCCACGCTGTAGTGGTTATTAGATTTAGGTTAACAAATCGCTCTTCTTGATTGCCCGAAGTCCCCCCTATCTTCTTCAAGTTTAGCTCAGTGATCAGAAACATTCACCCCTAATATACCCTCTCTCTCCTTATTCCTGATCGGTAGCTTCCAGAATACCCTGTTCCCTAAGATTGTCAACCTCGAAATATTGATGAAATTTATCGGTTACTTCTAACCAGTAGGATCTACCTTCGTTTTGCTTGCGTTTTCTCACAAATCCTCGTTCTACCAAGTCCTGAACCTGTTGATAGGCCGTACTGCCCCGTAAATTAATTAAATCCGCTTGCAAAATCGGTCCTTTGAGCGCAATCGCTGCTAAAGTGCGGAGGGTTCCTGTGCCTAATTCGGCCGGGATCAGGTCTTCGATCAAATTCTGATAAGCTGACCGCAATTGTAAACTATAACCGAGGGGGGTTTCCACCACTTCCAAGGCACTATCCCGGTGAGCATAATCGGACATTAACTCGATCATGGCATCTTCCACCGTCAAGCGATCGCTGTTGGTTAATCTCACCATCTCGGTTAAGGGGACAGGCTGCCCTTTTAGGTAAAGTATTGCTTCTAGACGGGTAGCTAGTCTGATCTCCTGGTGGGCTTCCGCTCTCAATCTCGACTACCTAAGTTTAGACAATGATTTAATATTCTACTAGAAGACGAACGAGAAAATTATGGAAACTTTTTGGAGTCAGGTTTTAGACTTTTGTTATCAGGCTACTGGCCAGGTGGGCGATCGCCTACTAGCTGATTTTGGCAAATTACAGGCCACCAATAAAGCAGACGGGACTTTAGTGACGGCTGCCGACCGTTGGTCCGATGGCGAATTGCGATCGCTACTTGCCCGCACTTTCCAGGATCATGGAGTCTTAACCGAGGAAACTACCCATATTTTCCCGGATCAAGAATGGTGTTGGGTCGTGGATCCGATCGACGGCACGACTAATTTTACTCGCGGTCTTCCCATCTGGGGCATTTCCCTGGGACTTCTCTACCGGGGGACTCCCGTGTTCGGATTTGTTTATCTCCCCTGCCTGAAACAGTCCTATTATGGTTATTGGTACGGTGAGACGGGTTTAACCGGTCCGCTAGGGGCCTACTGCAACGGTCAACCGATTCACACCAGCGACGATTTTCCCAGCAAAAATCATCTGTTTAATCTCTGCGCTCGTAGTACAGATCTATTAAAAAAACCCTTTCCCTGCAAAGTGCGGATGATAGGAGTAGCTAGTTATAATCTGCTTTTGGTTGCCGATGGCACGGTTTTGGGAGGAGTGGAAGCAACCCCGAAAGTCTGGGATATTGCTGCGGTTTGGGCAATTCTACAGGCCGCGGACGGAGTATTTATCTCTTTAGGAGAAAAGATTTTTCCCTTGCGGGTAGGGGAAAATTATCGTGATCGATCCTATCCCTGTTTAGCCGTGGCTCGATCGAATTTAGCACCGGTTTTCTTGCCTTTAGTCGGTTTTCTCAAGGATGTTGCTTGAATGGAGAATTGCTCAGGTTAGAATAGCTGCATTTATTGGTTTTATCTTTATTTAGGGCTGGCTGAATAAATCTAAAAACCTTGTTGGATAATATCTTTAAGCTTGTTTGAAATCAAAAACTGCCAGCCCTTGGAGTGATCAGGGGGGAAATTTAGGCACTTTTTGCCTGAAAATTAGGTAATTGACCCCCTGAAAATCGGTAAAACCCTACACTCCACACCCTACACCCCACACCCTGCCCCCACGAATTTATTTCATGAGTTTTGATACTTCCTCTCTCAGCGAACGCAACGATAAAGCCGAAGTCTATCAGCCGGTAATTATTCGCCTCGAAAATGTGTCTAAAATCTACGGCAGTGGCGAAACCATGGTTAAAGCCCTTAATAACATCAATTTAAGCCTCAAAAAAGGGGAATATTGCGCTATTATGGGGGCATCGGGTTCGGGAAAATCCACAGCCATGAATATTATCGGCTGTCTTGATCGTCCCACCTCGGGGTCTTATTATCTAGAAAATCTGGACGTTTCCACGCTGCCGGATGGGGATTTAGCTCAGATTCGCAATCGTAAAATCGGCTTTGTTTTCCAGCAATTCCATCTTTTACCCCAGATGAGTGCGCTAGAAAATGTCATGTTACCGATGATTTATGGTGGGGTTTCTCCCCAAGAAAGAAAGGAAAGAGCGATCGCTGCTTTAACGAAGGTAAAATTAGATAATCGACTGCACAATAAACCCAATCAATTATCGGGGGGACAACAGCAGCGCGTCGCTATTGCTAGGGCAATTGTCAATCAACCCATATTATTACTTGCTGATGAACCGACGGGGGCGCTAGACTCGAAAACTACCCAAGAGGTGATGGCTATTTTCTCGGAATTGAATAACAGTGGCATTACTATCGTCATGGTAACTCACGAGGCTGATGTGGCGCGTCACTCTCAGCGCATTATTTGGTTTAAGGATGGTGAAGTGGTTTATCCTAATCTCGCACCGACGGATTTACACGAGGTGATTGGGTAGGGTGGGGATTTTTCAGTTATTAGTGAAAAGAAAACGACAACTTCCTATATAACTGATTCAAAGCTGATGGCTTACTGCTATAGGTTTGAAACTATTTAACTAGGACTTGCTGAATAATGGTAAAACCCTTTGAAAATAAGGCTTTTGACCTGTTAAAATCTGATGTTAGCCTGCATTATTCATGAAGACTTTGGAAAATCCTCGAAAGCCTTGGCAAGAAGTTCATCTAGCGATCTGGCTGAAAAACAGTCTGTTTTTTGAGATGTCCTCACAATCAGGTTTTTGCCAGTTGGTGAATAATGCAGGTTAGTGCAAGAAAATAGGATTGGGACATTCAAAAACCTTGCATTATTCTTCTCGTAGTACATAAACTGGTACAAAAAAAGAGGGCAACAAAGCCTGAAACGACCGACTCCTGACTCCTG
>LFEF01017102.1_pt1 | contig 43914 bp, 38 predicted proteins | sample 619371 | NCBI WGS metagenome assembly LFEF01 (sample SAMN03014291, study PRJNA259931) | freshwater metagenome | biome: lake; feature: waterbloom | place: China: Taihu Lake | collected 2006-08 | depth 0 m m
TCTTCGGACGGGATGGCAGCGACGGCGACCGGCTGGAAGAAGCGGCGCACCATGTAATGCATGGCCTTCCAGTTTCCGCCGTAATCGAGGCTGGACCAGGAGGCGACCGGCCAGGTGTCATTGAGCTGCCAGTAGATAGTACCCATGCAATGGGGCTTGAGCGAGCGCCAGTATTCGACGGCGGTCTTGATGGCCAGCCCCTGCTGGATCTGGCTCAGATAGACGAAATTGGCGAAATTCTTGGGGAAGCGGAAATAGCGGAACATGGTGCCCGCGATGCGCTCATTGCCGCCGGCATTCTTCTGGTGCAGCTCGATCACCGGCGAGGCAATGTTCATGTCGGCCTTGTCGGCGAAACTCTCGATGACCGGCAGCGAGGTATAGGACTGGAAACCGAATTCCGAGCAGAAGCGCGGCTTGACAGTTCGGTAATTATCGAAACTCTTGTTTTCGTGCCAGACCGACCAGTAATGCATGTCGCCGGAGCCATCGGCATGCCAGGCGTCGCCATAGTCGAGATAGCCGGAGGCCGGGCTGGACGGCCACCAGATGCCTTGCGGGAATACGCGTTTGACGCCCTGCTCGATCGTCCGGTTCAGGCGGTCATAAGCGACGAGATAACGGTCGCGATTGGCAATCGATTCCGGGAACCAGGTGAGCGCGCCGACCAGTTCGTTGTCGCCGCACCACAATACGATCGAGGCGTGGCTCGACAGCCGCCGGACCTGGTAGTCGACCTCATTGGCGACGTTGTCGAGGAAGTCCTCGGTGCAAGGGTAGAGATTGCAGGAGAACATGAAATCCTGCCAGACCATCAGCCCGAGCCGGTCGCAGAGATCATAGAACCAGTCCGGCTCATAGAAGCCGCCGCCCCAGACGCGGATCATGTTCATATGCGCGGCGACCGCCGAATTCAGAAGATCGGTGGTCTTCTCCTCCGAAGAGCGGGAGAACAATGCATCCGCCGGGATCCAGTTGGCGCCACGGCAGAAGATCTCGCGGCCATTGACCTTGAGCGCAAAGCGGCTGCCGGCGGCATCCGCATCGGTGAGAAGTTTGACGGTACGCAGACCGATCTGGCGGGTGACGCTCCCGGTCGGCAGATCGACAGTCAGCGTATAGAGCGCCTGCTCGCCGGAGCCCGCCGGCCACCAGAGACGCGGGCTCTCGATCTCGAAAACATGCACAACCTTCGTCTCGCCCGCTGAAATGCCGACATCAAGCCGCACACGTTCTCCATCAAGCGTGAAGTGCACAGGCACCACGGCAGGCTCGACAGAATAAATGGTAGCGGTAACCTTGAGCTCGACGCGACCATCGGCATGGTGGACCTGCTCGGTCTCGACATGCTCGATGCGGGCAGGGTCGAGCTTCTTCAGCGATAGCGTGCCATAGAGCCCGAGCGGCGCAATGGCGATGTTCCAGTCCCAGCCGAAATGGCATTGCGGCTTGCGCAGCATGTTGCCGTGCGGAAGCGGTGAATTGCCCTTATGATAGGGCACGTAGAAGGGCTGGCGCGCCTGGCGCTCGGCGCCAGCCGTCAGGCTCGAATGAAAGACGATTCGGATCGTGTTTTCACCCGGCTGCAGCGCATGGCTGACATCGGGGCGATAGCGGCGGAAGCAGTTGTCGGCCGATAGCACCGGCACGCCATTGACGAAGACCACGGCGACCGTATCGAGATAGTCGATGTCCAGATACCAGCTGCCGGAGATATCGGGGATGACGACGCTGCTTTCGACCGCCCAGTCGCGCTCGGCGACCCACTGCACCGCCTCCTCATTGCGTCCGAAATACGGATCCGGGATCAGCCCGGCCGCATGCAAGGCAGAATGAACGTCGCCGGGCAGCTTCATCGCTGCCTCGTGTTCGCCATCGACGGAAGAGAGGCGCCATTCGCCGTGAAGATCGATGACGCCGCTGGTCGCACTCTGGTTCATGACTTCAGTCCTGCAGAAGAAAAAATGCGCCCCGGTCACAGTCCGGGACGCGAGGGGGGAACGTGTCAGATGCGCTCTTCGCTCTCGGCATCGAAGAGTGAGGCGACTTCCATGTCGAAGCCCAGGCGAACCTTGGCGCCCGGCGCATAACGGCGGGGGCCGCCGATGCGAACCGACATGGTGTGACCGGCATGCTTCAGCCAGAGCAGGTTATCGGCGCCCATCGGCTCTTCGATGTCGACGATCGCCTCATGCAGCTCGCTGATGCCGGTTTCCTCATCGACCTTGATATGCTCGGGACGAACACCGAGCACCACCTTGCGGCCTGCCGTCAGGGTTTCGTGCGAGCGATAGCCCTTCATGGAGAACAGCACGTCATGGGTGCGGAAGAAGATATCGCCGCCCTCATTGATCAGATCGCCATGCAGGAAATTCATCGACGGCGAGCCGATGAAGCCGGCAACGAAGAGGTTCTTCGGCTGGTTGTAGATCGTATTCGGATCGGCGAGCTGCTGGATGACGCCGCTCTTCATGATCGCGATACGATCGGCCAGCGTCAGCGCCTCGATCTGGTCATGGGTGACATAGATCATCGTGTTCTTGAGGTTCTGATGCAGGCGCTTGATTTCGACGCGCAACTCCGAGCGAAGCTTGGCGTCGAGGTTGGACAACGGCTCGTCGAACAGGAAGACGTCGACATCGCGCACCAGGGCACGGCCGATCGCCACGCGCTGGCGCTGACCACCGGACAATGCCGACGGCTTGCGGTCGAGCAGCGGCCCGATCTGCAGGATGTCAGCGGCGCGCTGGACGCGCTTCTCGATCTCGTCCTTCGGCATCTTGGCAACCTGCAGGCCGAAGGAGAGGTTCTTCTTCACCGACATCTGCGGATAGAGCGCATAGGACTGGAACACCATGCCGATGCCGCGGTCCTTGGGCTCCTCCCAGGTGACGTTCTTGCCCTTGATGAAGATCTGCCCGTCGGTCGGCTCAAGCAGGCCGGCGATGCAGTTCAGAAGCGTTGACTTGCCGCAACCGGACGAGCCGAGGAGAACGATGAATTCACCATCGACAATGTCCAGATTGAGATTTTCCAGCACCTTGACGGCACCGAAGCTCAACGAGAGATCCTTGATCGATACACTATGCGACATAAGCTTAACCCTTGACTGCGCCGGCGGCGATACCCCGGACGAAGAGGCGTCCGGACAGGAAATAGACGATGAGCGGCACGGCGCCGGTCAGCAGTGTGGCGGCCATGTTGACGTTGTATTCCTTCACGCCCTGGACCGAATTGACGATATTGTTCAGCTGGACCGTCATCGGGTAGGTATCGGGCCGGGTGTAGACGACGCCAAACAGGAAGTCGTTCCAGATACCGGTGACCTGCAGGATCATCGCGACGACAAAGATCGGCAGCGACATCGGCAGCATGATCCGGAAATAGATCTGCCAGAACCCTGCCCCGTCAATGCGCGCCGCCTTGAACAGCTCTTCCGGCAAAGACACGAAATAGTTGCGGAACAGCAGCGTCAGGATCGGCATGCCGAAGATCGTATGCACGATCACCAGCCCGCTCAGGCTACCGTAGATCCCCATTTCACGCAGCAGGATGACCAGCGGATACAGCATGACCTGATAGGGGATGAAGGCCCCGAAAATCAGGATCGTGAAGAAGACTTCCGAACCCTTGAACTTCCAGTTCACCAGGGCATAGCCGTTGAGCGAGGCAATCAGGATCGAAACGAGGACCGACGGCACCAGGATCTGCACGGAATTCCAGAATCCGCGGGACAGACCATCGCAGTTCAACCCGGTGCAGGCCGTGGCCCAGGCCTTGACCCAGGGTTCGAACGTCACCTCGACCGGTGGGGCAAAGATATTGCCGAGCCGGATTTCCGGCATGCCCTTGAGCGAGGTGACCACCATCACCCAGAGCGGCAGCAGGTAATAGAGGCTGACGAGCAGCAAGATGCCGTAGAGCATGATGTTGCGGCTGGAGAAGATCCGCTTCGGCCGCGCGCCGCGCGGGCCGGTCATGACATGATCAACCATTTTTGCGTCTCCCGCCGAATTCAAGATAGGCCCAGGGAATGAGGACGATCAGAACCGTCAGCAACATCATGGTCGAGGCAGCGAGACCCTGACCAAGGTTCTGGGCCTGGAACATATAGTCATAGACATATTTCGCCGGCACTTCCGAGGCATTGCCGGGACCGCCCGATGTCTGTGCGACGACAAGGTCATAGAGGCGCACGATGCCGGACGCGATCAGCACCAGCGAGGTGATAAAGACCGGGCGCATCATCGGAATGACGATGAAGACATAGGTCCGCCATTTGGGGATGCCGTCAACGCGGGCCGCCTTCCAGATATCCTCGTCGATACCGCGCAGCCCGGCCAGCATGATGCACATCACAAATCCCGTGCCCTGCCAAAGCCCCGCAATCAGCAGGCCATAGATGACGATGTCGGGATTATAGAGCGGATCGAACTCGAAGCTTTCCCAGCCGAGACCGCGCACGATCGACTGAACGCCGAATTCGGGATTGAGGATCCACTGCCAGACGAGACCGGTCACGATGAATGACAGCGCAAACGGATAGAGCAAAACGGTACGGAAGGCATCTTCGTAGCGGATCTTCTGATCCAGCAGGACCGCCAGCAGAAACCCGATCACGATGGTGAAGATCAATGACAGGACGCCGTAGATGAAGATGTTCTCGATCGACACCCACCAGCGACTTGTGCTCCAGAGGCGCTCATACTGCTCGAGACCGACAAAGTTGGCCCGCGGCAGGAGCTTGGAATTTGTAAAAGAGTAGACAACGGTCCAGAGCGTGCCGCCGACAAAGACGACAAGCGCTGTAAAGATCATGGGCAAAGCCGCGATCTTGCCGTTGAGATTGCGAAACAGCCGAGACGGCCGTGCAACGCGCGACATGGCAAAACCTCCAGATTGGGGTGACTGCCCGGCAATGCCGGGCAGTCGGCGTGAGACCAAGAGGCCTCAGCTACCGCTCTTGAGATTCTGAACCCACTTCTGATGGGCATCTTCCGGCGACATGTCGGACTTCCAGAACTCGACCATCAGGTCTTCGTTCTGCTTGACGACGTCCGGCGACCAGACCTGGTCACCCGATGGCACGATATTGCCGCTGGCAAGGATCTGGAGACCCTTCTTCATGCAATCGTTGGCGGCAGCCAGATCGACATCGCCACGGATCGGCAGCGAACCCTTCTTCAGGTTGAAAGCGACCTGCACTTCCTTCGAGACGATCAGGGCTGCGAGTGCCTTCTGAGCCTTCTCCTTCTCAGGATCGTTCAGCTTGGGGAAGTAGAAGGCGTCACCACCGGTCGACAGATACTGGTTCACGCCCAGACCCGGCAGGCAGGTGTAGTCCTTGCCAGCCACTTCACCGGCAACGGCGAATTCGCCCTGTGCCCAGTCACCCATGATCTGACCACCGGCCTGATCGGTGATGACGAGGTTGGTCGCCTGGTTCCAGTCCTGAACGGTCGACTTGGCGGCGAGCTTGCGCGCGTCCGCGGCAGCCGCAAAGACCTTGGCCATTTCCGGGCCGGCCGCTGCGTCCATGTCCTTTTCGATATTGACCTTCTTCCAGACGTCGAGGCCTGCGACTGCAACCGTCATGGCGCCGAAGGCAAGGTTGGACTGCCAGGGCTGGTTGCCGAGCGCCAGCGGGATCTTGCCTGCCTTTTCAAGCGCTGGGGCTGCTGCGACGAACTCGTCCCAATTGGTCGGGACCGGAACGCCAGCTTCCTCAAAGGCCTTGTTCGACAGCCACAGCCATTCCGGCGAGTGGATATTCACAGGCGCGCAATAGATCTTGCCATCAACGGTGCAAGCGTCGAGCAGCGACGGCGGGAAGATCTTTTCCTTCCAGCCTTCGGCCTCGGCGACATCGGTCAGGTCGAGCATCAGACCAGCTTCGACAAGCTCGAGTGCCTGCTGACCGTGGTTGAACTGTGTGGCACCCATCGGGTCGCCGCCGGTGATGCGGCTGATCATGATCGGGCGAGCCGTACCGCCACCGCCTGCGATAGCGCCGTCGACCCATTTGTTGCCGGAGGCATCGAAGGCCTTAGCAAGCTCGGCGACCGCGGCGGCTTCACCGCCGGACGTCCACCAATGGGTTACTTCAAGCTCGGTTGCGTGAGCCGCTGCAAACGGCATGGCGACAGTGGCGGCCAAAGCTGCCGCGAAGCTACGAAAATTCATGAGTCTCCTCCCTCACTGAAACGTTGCCGGAAAAACTTATGACAAAGCGATTTGGAGCGCAACCTTCTGGATTGTAAATTTTCTATTACAGTCACGTTTCAGCGCCTGCGTGTACACTCATACCGCTTTCCAAACCGCTTTGGGAAAGATGGATATTGCGCGGCAGCATGAAAAGTATCGTTGCAGTAGAGGCTTGTGTGGCGACTTTATGAAAAATCATGCTGCATCTGCACGCATAATCTGTCATGGCATTGGAACCGCCCGCCGAGACAGACATATTCGCTGCAAAGTTGCATCGCTTCGCAACGCAGCATGGAAAGGGGCTCGACAAAACGACTGTATCGTTTCAGATTTTCTCTTCCAAGCCTCGGGAGGGGGTGCCGGGCAAACTGTTTGCAGGCGCGCGAAAGCCCACTATAAGCGGGACTTTGTAAGTGGCGGGAACGACATGGCAGATCAGCAAGGCAGCGGATTGATGGACCGCCTGGTGGCGACGAAGGAGCGACCGACGCTCAAGACGATCGCCTTCATGACCGGCCTCGGCATCACCACGGTGTCACGGGCGCTGAAAGACGCGCCGGACATCGGCGCAGAAACCAAGGAGCGGGTGCGCATGGTCGCGCGCCAACTCGGCTATCAGCCGAACCGTGCCGGCGTGCGCCTGAGAACCGGCAAGACCAACGTGATTGCACTCGTGCTTGGCATCGATGAGGAAATCCTGGGCTTTTCCAATCAGATGGTGGTGGGCATCTCGGAGGTTCTGGCCGGCACGCCCTATCATATGGTCGTGACGCCGCATGCCCATACCAGGGATCCCATGCTGCCGGTGCGCTACATTCTTGAAACGGGTTCGGCCGATGGCGTGATCATTTCCCGCACCGAACCGGATGACGCGCGGGTGCGGCTGCTTACCGAGCAAAACATGCCCTTCGTCACCCATGGCCGGACCGATATGGGCATCGAGCACCCGTTCCATGACTTCGACAACGAGGCTTTCGCCTTTGGTGCGGTCGAGCGGCTGGTCAAGCGCGGGCGCCGCCGCATCGCGCTTCTGCCGCCGCCGAGCAAGCTCACCTATTACCAGCACACCTTCGACGGTTTCATGCGCGGGCTGAAGACCTTTGGCGCCGAGGAAGTGCCGCTGCACATCAACATCGATGCCTCGCTGGCGCAGATCCGTTCGGCCGTTGAGGCGCTGATGCGCGGACCCGATGCCCCCGACGGTCTGATCTCCGCATCCGGCAGCAGCGCGATCGCCGCCAATGCCGGGATCGAGGCGGCGGGCAAGCGCGTCGGGGTCGAGATCGACCTGGTTGCCAAGCAGGGAACGCCGATCCTCAACTGGATCCGTCCGGACATCATCGCGGTCTACGAAGATGTGCGTCAGTCAGGCCGCGAACTCGCCAAGGCTGTCATTGCCCGCATCGATGGTGTCGATCCGAAACTGCTGCAGAGCATCAGCGAACCCCGCTGGGAATAAGCCGACATCCCAAACAGGGAGGCCGGCGCCCGCCCTCCCCGATCAGGCATAGGACGGACGCTGACCGTCGGCCCAGACGACCACGGAATTGCGGCCGTTGACCTTGGCGGTATGCAGAGCCGCATCCGCCCTTTTCAGCAGTTCATCCGCCGTCACCTGCATGGCACCATGAGCCACCCCGACGCTGACCGTGACGGGCACGAGGTCGCCGCCAAGGAAGAACATCTGCTGCTCGACGCTGTCATGGATGATATGCCCGAGCTTTTCGGCTTCCTCGACCTTGCAGAAGGGAACATAGGCGGCAAATTCCGCGCCGGCCAGACGCCCGAGCAGGGCGTGTTCAGGCAGTTCTCTCAAGATGATCTCGGCGCAGGTCTTCAGCACTTCGTCACCCCCGGAATGCCCATAGCGATCGTTGATGCGCTTGACGTGGTCAACGTCGACATAGAGGAAGGCGCCCTCCCCGCGCACTTTCGTCGACAGCGTCTGCAGCATCTCGAGAAAGGTGAAGCGGTTGGCAAGGCCCGTCAAAGAGTCGGTGGCTGCAGACCAGCGGTGTTCGACAAGCAGCCGGTCGCGAACCAGAAGGAAGACCGAGAGCGGCGCAATGAGCGCATGGACAAAGACGGCGAAGATGGCGATGGTCAGCCAAAGAGGGCCGGAGACCGCCAGATCGGCTGCCGTCGGCGGCCAGACATAGGCGATGGCGCCCGACAGCAGCAGAACCGCCGAGAGGCCCGCGAACCAGCGATAGGCAAAGGCACGGTTCGATAGCCGCTCTTCGGTCTCGGACGCCTTCAACTCCCAGCCGGCAAGGCCGGTATAGATCGCTCCGATCCCGGCGGCGAGCAGATAGCGGGCCGTGAAACTGTCCTGCAGCAAGGGTGCCGATGTGGTCAGCAGCAGAAAGGCGAGCGGCCCGGCCGCAGCAAGGGTCAGGTCGAGTCGACGCTGATCGAAGGCGCGCATGCCCTGCCAGGCGAGTGCCGCGCCCGAAAGAATGAGCGTCTGGGCGACTGCCACCGTTACAATGCCATAACTGCCATCCGAAAAGGCGGCGAGCAACACGCCGAGCGCAGCAAGGCCCGACGCGCCCGAGAAGAGCGCGAACTCGTTGCGACCCGGCTCCTCGCGCCAGTGCCGCCCATAGAGCATGGCAAAGACTGACAGAAGCGCAAAAGCGCCGAGTGCGAGTGTGGAAAAGTTAACAGAGACCATTATGACACGCCTGAAATTCGAACGGATTCATTAACCGCTTCGTCAAGCTAGGCGACAGGCGTTAACTCGAAGGTAAAGGGAATGGTAGGAATTTAACCATTTCGTCCCGGCACAAGCTTAATTCACAGGGCAATCGCCAGACCGTCACGTCCGACCACGAGCGGCCCTGTCCAGTGAGGCGCAATCGCATCACGCCAGTGCTGCTCCGTGAAGGCGGGATCATCGGCCGGGATCAGATGATTGAGCACAAGCAGCCCCACCCCGGCATCGCTGGCAATCCGGCCGGCATCCGCTGCGAAGCTGTGCGATGCGATCAGATGTTCGCGCAGCCGCGCGCCGTTTCCGGTGCGGCTCACAATGCTGTCGAGCCCCTCCGGCAACATCGCTTCATGGACCAGAACATCGGCATGGCGCGCGAAATCGGCAAGCGGCGGAAACGGCGCTGTGTCGGCGGAGAAGACGAGCGTCTTATCCGCACCGGAGACCTTCAGCGCGAAACACTCGGTCACCGGCGGGTGATCGACGCGCAGAGCTTCCACGACCAGATCCCCCTGGCGGAAGATCTCGCCCGGACCATATTCGATGACCGTCACCAGGCTCGAGAGATCCGGACGCCCCTCGTCGGTGATGCGCGTCTCAATGTCATAGGCAAGCGACGCCAGAAAACCCGTCCAGACCGCCGAAGTCCCGACCGGGCCGTAGACACGGACCGGATGGTCGAGACCCGTGGTCCAGGCGGTGTGGATCAACGGACCGAGCTCCAGCACATGGTCGGAATGCAGATGGGTGATGAAGATCAGGTCGAGCTCTTTCAGCGACATGCCTGTCTCGACCAGACCACGCGACACGCCAAGCCCGCAATCGATGACAATCCGGCGTCCCGAAAGCGTAAGCAGCATCGATGTCGGATTGGGGCCACCGGGCCGGATGGCCGGGCCGCCCTTGGTGCCGAGAAGCGTGAGCATGTTTTTCATGGCAGATCTCCGACGAAAAAGGCCCGACATCATCCGATATCGGGCCTCGATCAGATGAGCAGTTGCGAAGGACCGATCAGAACTGGCCGGCCCAGGGACCGTGATGGATGTCCTTGCCGTCGAGACGGTCGAAGCCATGCGCGCCGAAGAAGTCGCGCTGCGCCTGGATCAGGTTCGCCGTGCCGCGACCGCGACGATAGGTGTCGAAGTAGGAGAGCGCCGAAGCGAGTGCCGGAACCGGCAGGCCGGACAGGACGGCATGGGCAACGACGCGACGCAGCGCGCCATCGGTTTCCTTGACCATCTGGGCGAAGGCCGGAGTCACCACGAGATTGGCTACGTTCGGATCCTTGGTGAAGGCCGAGGTGATCTCGTCGAGGAACTGCGAGCGGATGATGCAACCGGCGCGCCAGATGCGGGCAATGGTCGGCATGGGCAGCGACCAGTGGAACTCTTCCGAGGCCGACGACATAACGGCAAAGCCCTGGGCGTAAGCCGCGATCTTGGCGGCCAGCAGCGCATTCTCGAGATCGGCGATGAAGGCCGCCTTGTCCTTGGGAGCCTCCGCCAGTGCCGGCAGGCCGAAAAGCTTTTCGGCCGCGATACGCTCTTCGCGCAGCGAGGACAGAACGCGGCCAGACACGGCGGCCTCGATGCCGGAGGCGGCGACCGCGAGGTTCTGCGCCTCGATGGCCGACCACTTGCCGGTCCCCTTCTGGCCGGCGGAATCGACGATCACGTCGACCATCGGCTTGCCGGTTTCCGGATCCGTAGCCTTGAGCACCTTTTCGGTGATCTCGATCAGGTATGAATTCAGACGTCCCTTGTTCCACTGACCGAAGATCTCGCCGATTTCAGCAGCCGACATCTTCAGACCGTCGCGCAGGATGCCGTAGATTTCTGCAATCATCTGCATATCGGCATATTCGATGCCGTTGTGGATCGTCTTGACGAAGTGACCGGCGCCATCGGTGCCGAGCCAGGCAACGCAGGGCTCGTCGTTGAACTTGGCGGCGATCGAGGTCAACACCGGTTCGACGCGCTTCCAGCTTTCCTCGGTACCGCCGACCATGATCGAGGGGCCGTGGCGGGCACCTTCTTCACCGCCGGAGACACCCATGCCGATGAAGGTGAAATCGGTACCGGCAAGTCTTTCGAAACGGGCGACCGTATCGCGGAAGTTCGCATTGCCGGCATCGATCATGATGTCGTTCTTCGACAGATACGGCATCAGGGCCGCAATCTGCTGGTCGACGGCGTCACCTGCCTTGATCATGATGATGATCGGGCGCGGCGGACGGATGGCGGCGACAAATTCTTCGATCGTGTGGCAACCGACGATGCGGTCGGCAAGATCGCCGGCTTCACCGAGGAATTCGTCCGTGCGCGCGGGCGTGCGGTTGAAGACCGCGATGCGATTGCCCTTTTCGGCAATGTTGAGCGCCAGATTGGAGCCCATGACTCCGAGACCGATCAGTCCGATTTCCGCTTGCTGCACGACATGACCTCCGCATGCAAATCGATTAAGAGGCCGCTTTGTCGCATCAAGGGTGCGGTGCGGCAAGAGAAAATCTTGATCAATTGGTCAACAGATCGTCTCACGCTGCGGGATGATCGTCATCCTCCGTGATGGCCCGCCACGCGGCCCCGTCGAGGTCCTCGTACTGGCCGCTCTTCAGCGACCAGAGGAAGGCAAAAAGGCCGAGACCGCCCAGAAACAGCGCGATCGGGATGAGAAAAATGAGCATGTTCATGCGGCAATCCTCCCTGTGTCAGGGCGCACTGCAGACAGTGTATCGGTCTGAGCCTCGGCCGTGACGCGTTCATCGAGCGACAAACGGTTGAGCCTGAGCGCATTGGCAACGACGATGATCGACGAGGTCGACATGGCGACAGCGGCAATCAGCGGGGTGGCGTAACCGAGAAGCGCAATCGGTACGGCAATCACATTATAGCCGATCGCGAGTGCAAAATTCTCGCGGATCAGCCGTCCGGCGCGGCGCGAGGCTTCGATCGCGAAGGGCACGGCTTCGAGCCCGTCGCGCATGAAGACGAAGTCGGCGGCCTGACGTCCGACATCGGCAGCTGTCGCCGGCGCCATCGACACATGCGCGGCCGAAAGCGCCGGCGCATCATTGATGCCGTCGCCAACCATCAGCACGAGACGCCCACGGGCGGATGCCTCGGCGCAGGCTTCGGCCTTGTCACGGGGGCTAAGGCCAGCTCGCCATTTGTCGATGCCAAGATCGGCGGCAAGCTTGGCAACGACCGGGGCGCGGTCGCCCGAAAGAATGCCGAGGTCGAGACCTGCCTGCCGAAGGGCATGGATCGAAGAGCGCGCGCGCGGCCGCAGCATGTCCTCGAACAGGAAGGTTGCGCGTTCGGTGCCATCGAGCGACAGCACGACTTCGGAATAGGGCTTGTCATCGGTAGAGCCCGCCTCGGTACCACAGGCGAAACGTCGATTGCCGAGGCGCCAGATGCCCGCCTCCGTTTCCGCCTCGACACCGGCGCCGGGCACTTCCCGGACGGTCTCGAAGGCGCGAGGCTGGCCACCATAGGCCGCCCAAAGCGCCCGCGACAGCGGATGGCGGGAGTGCGCGGCAAGTCCAGCGGCGACGGCAAAGGCGACAGGTTCAAGCCGGGCGGCATCGACGAGACGTGGACGACCGAGTGTCAGCGTCCCTGTCTTGTCGAAGGCGACGGCCTCGATCTCGGCCAACCGCTCCATGGCGGAACCGTCTTTCACCATCACCCCCGCCTTGAACAACCGACCGGCTGCGACGACCTGGACCACGGGAACCGCGAGGCCCAGCGCACAGGGGCAGGTGATGATCAGGACCGCGATCGCCACCATCATCGCGTGCTTCCAGTCGCCGTCATACAGACCCCAGGCGACAAAGGAGGTGATCGCAAGCAAGTGCACCGCCGGCGAATAGTATTGCGCGGCGCGGTCGGCGATGCGGCGGTACCGCGCCCTGCCCCCTTCGGCGGCTTCCATCAGATGGATGATTTCGGAGAGGAAAGAGTTCTGGGCGGTCGCCGTCGCACGGACGGTGAGCGACCCGGTCAGGCTGAGCGTCCCGGCCTGCACCGCAGTGCCCGGACGTACCGAGACCGGCGCGCTCTCGCCGTTGACGATCGACATGTCGAGATCGCTTTCGCCGGAGACGACGATGCCATCGACGGGAATGCGATCACCGGCCGATATCGCCACCTGGTCGCCAACGCGGATTTCGTCCACCGCGCGATAATCGCGCGAACCATCCTCGGCAACCACCATGGCGCCGCGCGGATTGAGGCGGGCAAGCCCGCTGATGGCCGAGCGCGCCCGGTCGCGCATCACATGGTCGAGCGTGCGACCGATCAGGAGGAAGAAGAGGAGCGAGGCGGTTGCGTCGAAATAGGCGTGTTCGCCGTGATGGATGGTCTCCCAGAGCGAGGCGAAATAGGAGAGCGTGATGCCGATCGCGATCGGCACGTCCATGTTGGTGCGGCCGTGTTTCAGCGCGTTCCACGCCGATTCGTAAAAGAAGCGTCCGGCATAGATCAGCGCCGGCGCGGCGATCATCGCCGAGATCCAGTGGAAGAGATCACGCGTCGAGGCATCCGCCCCAGACCAGACGGAGACCGAGAGCAGCATGATGTTGGTGGCGGCAAAGCCGGAGACGGCAACCGCGCGGATCAACTGATTGCGCAACGCGTCAGAGGCTTCTTCGGCCGCCGTGAACAGATGCGCTGTGTAGCCCGTCGAGGCAATCGCGCGCGCCAGATTGACCGGATCGGTCTCGACACCGTTCACGGCCTCCTTCCACACCACCGAGACGCGCTTGGTCGACAGGTTGACGCGCGCACGCTCGACCTCGGGAAGTGCTTTTAGCACCCCCTCGACTGTCGTGATGCAGGTGCCGCAATGCACGGCCGGAACGCTCATGTCGACCTGCCAGAGGCCTGGCCCGACCGCGCGGCTGGAGAGTTTCAGCTCTTCCGCAGACGGCAGGGAGATCCCTGCCCGCTCCATGTCGAGTGCACCTTCGGTGCCCGCTGCACAGCAACTCATCGTCATTCTCCCGAAACGGTGATCCGCTTCGCTTCGTGCATGATCATCTTGCCGCCCTTGATCGCCTGCATCTCGACGATCCAGCTGCCCGGAAGAACCGTGGCCTCCGCGAGATAAAGCCCGTCACCGGCGGGCGTCAGCTGCAGTTCGAAATCCTGGGCGGTGCCGACGGGGCGCTTGAAATGTGCGGTGACCGCGTCGGCGACGACGGGCGTGTCGCCCGGCAGTGTCAGCCGGTAACGCATGCCCTTGGCGTCAACCGAGAGATCACCGACGATGCCGGTCGCCAGCATCTCGCGGATCGCCGCCGTCTTGCCGTTGAACTGCTGACTGGCGACATAGGTGTTCTTCACCACGAGACCGCTCCAGCTCGACGTCGCGAGATAGGCCATGGTGAAATTGACCGTGATGATCGTGCCGAAGAAGGCCAGCATGATCGCCAGCATGTGCCAGCCGGTGAAGGTGAAGGGCTTCTTTGCGTCAGTCGTCATCTTTTTCTCCCGGTCCCATGAAAACGGCTTCATAGACATCGCGTTCGTCACTGCCCTGATCCTTGGCAATGAACTGGAATTCCTGGTTGTCGTCCTCGACCTTGTCACCGGCGAGCGTGACGAAGACCTTGAGCGTGGTCGCTTCATCCGGCTCGACCGATACGATGAAGGAACGGGCCGGCGGCTGGTTGATGCCGTTGATCTTCATCGTGGCGTCCGGCAACCCCTCGATCGACACCTCGATCTCGCGCGGCGCGGCGATCATGTTGAGGATGCGGACCGTATAGCCATTGCGGATCGAGCCATCCGATTCGAGCACGAATTGCGGATTGCGGTCATGTAGGACATTGACCTCGAGACGGTCGCGTCCGAGCAGGGCGACGAGCATCCCGAGACCAACGGCCATCCACACGCCCATGTAGAGCAGCGTGCGGGCGCGGAAGATCACGCGCCAGTCGAAATGGCGGATCTTGTCGGTAAAGCTGCCATCGGGATTGCGAACCTTGCTGGGGTCGATGCTGGTTGTGCCGCCGCCGGTGGCGAGCGCCATGTTCGACTGGTATTCATCGAGCGTGGCATAGGCGATCAGCCCGCGCGGCTTGCCCACCTTGTCCATGACGGCATCGCAGGCATCAATGCAGAGCGCACAGGTGATGCATTCCAGCTGCTGGCCATCGCGAATGTCGATCCCCATGGGACAGACGGCAACGCAGGCATTGCAGTCGACACAGTCACCGATGGATTCGCCTGCTGCGATCGCCTTCTTCGCATGGCGCGTGCGCGGCTCGCCCCGCCAGTCGTTATAGGTCACGACCAGCGAGTTTTCGTCGAGCATGGCGGCCTGGATACGCGGCCAGGGGCACATGTAGATGCAGACCTGCTCGCGCATCAGGCCACCGAAAACGTAAGTGGTGGCTGTCAGGATGGCCACGGTCATGTAAGCGACCGGCGCGGCATTGCCGGTGAGGAAATCCATGGCGAGCGACGGCGCATCGGCGAAATAGAAGATCCAGGCGCCACCGGTCAGCACGCCGATCAGGATCCAGATCGCGTGTTTGCTGACCCGCTTCCAGATCTTGTCGAACGACCAGGGTGCCGAATCAAGCTTGATGCGGGCGTTGCGGTCCCCCTCGATGAAGCGCTCGACGACCAGGAAGAGATCGACCCAGACCGTCTGCGGACAGGTATAGCCACACCATGCGCGGCCCACGGCGGAGGTGACGAGAAAGAGGCCGAAACCGGCCATCACCAGGAGACCTGCAACAAAGAAGAATTCCTGCGGCCAGATCTCGATGAAAAAGAAATAGAAGCGGCGATGCGCAAGATCGATCAGCACCGCCTGATCGGGGGCGAATTCGCCCCGATCCCAGCGCAGCCAGGGCGTCAGATAATAGATGCCAAGCGTGATCGCCATGACGATCCACTTGAAACGGCGGAAGCTGCCTTCGGCGCGCTTCGGAAAGATCTTCTTGCGGGCCTCATAGAGCGGACCGCGCTTCTTGGCCGACATCACCGCTTCGGCATCGAGTCTCTCGATCTCGGGCGCCTCGGCGGCATGGGACTGATCGGCATGCATGTTCATGGAACTAGAACCTTCTTCTGATGCTCGCTTTGTCCCATCCCGCAGCCTAGCCCGCCTTGACTTAAGTCAAGCAGCGGCGAAGCGTCGCAATGCATAGGCTTCTTTATATGTGAATAAAAAGGGGCCGCATCGCAGGATGCGGCCCAAGGCTTCTGGGAGGAATGGGCAAGCTTATTCGCCGCCACCCAACTGGTGGACGTAGACGGTCAACTGCTTGACGGTGGTATCACCGAGACGCGCTGCCCAGCCGGGCATGGCGCCATGGCGCGGCTGACGGATCTGGGCCGCGATCTGAGCCTCGCCATTGACCTTCAACCAGATGGCATCGGCGAGATTCGGCGCGCCGAAATCGCGATTGCCCTTGGCATCATCGCCGTGGCAGGAGGCGCAGTTGTCGGCATAGACTTGGCGGCCGGGTTCCACCATGGTCGCATCTATCGGCGTGCCGGTGAGGCTGACGACATAGGCCGCGACTTGCTTGATCTGCTCGGCATCGAGAATGTCGGCAAAGGCCGGCATTTCCGAAACGCGGGTATCCGGATCCTGATCGTAGCGGATACCGTGCGCGATCGTGGTGTGGATCGCTTCGAGGTCGCCACCCCACAGCCAGTCGTCATCGTTGAGGTTCGGATAGCCGGCACCGCCGGCGGCACCCGAACCATGGCAGGGCGAGCAGTTGACCTTGAAGGCCGCGGCGCCGCCGGCAACGGCGAACTGGGTCAGTTCCTTGTCGGCAACGATCTGGTCCAAAGGCAGGGCGGCGATCTTATCGAGATAGACCGCCTGGGCAGATTTCGCCGCCGTCAGCTCTGCAGCGACTTCGGCGCGGCTCGAATAGCCGAGCAGACCCTTGGTGTTGTCGGTCAGGAGTGGCCAGGCCGGATACATGATCGTGTAGCCGATCGCCCAGACGATGGTCGCGTAGAAGGTATAGACCCACCAGCGTGGCATCGGATTGTTCAGCTCGCGAATGCCGTCCCACTCATGGCCGGTGGTCTCGACGCCGCTGATCTCGTCGATGTGTTTCTTGTCTGCCATTGTTCAATCCTCCTTGAGAGGGATGCTGGCCGCGTCGTCGGCAGGCTTCTTGCCGCCCGGGCGGAATGTGAAGAGCACGACGCCGATGAAGAACAGGGTCATGGCAAGCAGAGCCCAGCTGTCGGCGAATTGGCGCATGGCGGTATAGGTTTCCATGGTGCCCTCCTCAGCGGTAACCGGTTGCGTCATCATAGGTGGAGAAGTCGACGAGCGTGCCGAGCATCTGCAGATAGGCGACAAGCGCGTCCATCTCCGAAATCTGCGCGGGATTGCCGTCGAAGTCGGCGACCTTGGCCTTCGGATAGCGCTCCAGGAGACCGGACGTATCGGCATTCGGATCGGCCTGAGCGGCGAGATCGGCCTCAGCCTGTGCCAGCATGTCTTCCGTATAGGGGACACCAACAAGGCTGTTGGCCTTCAGGTCCATGGTGACATTGGCGACCTTGAGCGGCGTCGTCTTCAGATACCAGTAGCTCGGCATGATCGATTCCGGCACGACATCGCGCGGCTCAGTCAGGTGCTGGACGTGCCATTCGTTCGAATAGCGGTCGCCGACACGGGCAAGATCCGGACCGGTGCGCTTCGACCCCCACTGGAACGGATGGTCGTACATCGACTCCGCAGCCAGCGAATAATGACCGTAGCGCTCGACCTCGTCCTTGAACGGGCGGATCATCTGGCTGTGACAGACATAGCAGCCTTCACGGATATAGATGTTGCGACCGGCCAGTTCGAGCGGCGAGTAGGGACGCATGCCCTCCACCTTTTCGATGGTATTTTCGAGATAGAAGAGCGGTGCGATCTCGACGATGCCGCCGATGGTGACCACCAGAAGCGAACCGAGGAAGAGAAGGCTCGTGTTCTTCTCGAGGATTGCGTGTTTATCAAGAATGGACATGGGAGCCCTCCTCATTCAGCCGGCTGCAGGGCGGCGGGAGCGACCGATCCGGGGATCGGGGCTTCCTGGCGCTCATAGCCGAGGATGGTCATCAGGATGTTGTAGGCCATGATCACGCTGCCTGCGAGGTACATGGCACCGCCGACGGCACGCAGCACGTAATAGGGATACATGGCAGCGACAGACTCCGCGAAGGAGTAGACCAGGAAGCCCTGGGCATCATATTCGCGCCACATCAGACCCTGCTGGATACCGGCAACCCAGAGCACGGCGGCATAGACCACGATACCGAGCGTGGCGAGCCAGAAGTGCCAGTTGACCAGGCGCAGCGAGTAGAGGCGGTTGCGGTTCCACAGCTTCGGCGTCAGGTAGTAGATCGCGCCGAAGGAGATCATGCCGACCCAGCCGAGAGCGCCCGAGTGAACGTGACCGATGGTCCATTCGGTGTAGTGGCTGAGCGAGTTGACGGCCTTGATCGACATCATCGGGCCTTCGAAGGTCGACATGCCGTAGAAGGCGATGGCGATAACCATCATGCGGATGATCGGGTCGGTACGGATCTTGTCCCAGGCGCCCGACAGCGTCATCAGACCGTTGATCATGCCACCCCAGGACGGCATCCACAGCATGACCGAGAAGACCATGCCGAGCGTCTGCGCCCAGTCCGGCAGAGCCGTATAGTGCAGATGGTGCGGGCCGGCCCAGATATACATGAAGATCAGGGCCCAGAAGTGGATGATCGACAGGCGGTAGGAATAGACCGGACGACCGGCCTGCTTGGGCACGAAGTAGTACATCATGCCGAGGAAGCCTGCAGTCAGGAAGAAGCCGACGGCGTTATGGCCATACCACCACTGGGTCAGCGCATCCTGGACACCGGCAAAGGCGGAATAGCTCTTGGTGCCGAGGAAGGAGACCGGCATCGCCAGGTTGTTGACGATGTGCAGCATGGCAATGGTGATGATGAAGGACAGGTAGAACCAGTTGGCCACATAGATATGGCTTTCCTTCCGGGTCATGATCGTGCCCATGAAGGTGATCAGATAGGCGACCCAGACGATGGTCAGCCACAGATCCACATACCATTCCGGTTCGGCATATTCCTTACCCTGGGTGATCCCCAGCAGGTAGCCGGTGGCCGCCATGACGATGAAGAACTGATAGCCCCAGAACACGAACCAGGCGAGATTGCCGCCGAACAGGCGCTGGCGCGAGGTGCGCTGGACCACGTAGAACGAGGTCGCCAGCAGCGCATTGCCACCGAAGGCGAAGATGACGGCCGACGTATGCAGAGGACGCAGGCGCCCGAAGTTCAGCCAGGGCTCGATGTTGAGATCGGGATAGGCGAGCTGCAAGGCCACGACCACACCGACGAGGAAACCGACGACGCCCCAGAAAACGGTGGCGATCACACCGTAGCGAACGACTTCGTCGAAATACTCGGATTGCGGCGCCGTAACCTTCGGAGCGGAGGAGGATGCCGTGGACGGAGCAAATTGCATCCGGCGCAGCATGACGATCGTGCCCGCAGTGAGCACGAAGAAGGCAACCCACATATGGGCTGCAAAGAGGCTGTCCTGGGTGAAGGCCACCCCGAGCAGCGCGGCGAAGGCGAGCACCGCCATCACCAGTGTCTCTAACGTGTAGTTCATTGTTGGAATCCCCCAACGCTTGCTGATCACATCGCGGGGGCCTTCGCCTGATCTGGAGATTCCTCCCGCGTCGAATGCACCAATCGCACCGGGGGAGCCAATCCACCTTGATCCAGGTCAATGCGGTTGTCGGCAAAATTGGCGAGGCTCCAAATCAGCAATCGGGATGGCGAACCCTCAGGCACCAAGGCTTGAGCTCGTCGGGTACAGAGCCCGCTGCGCGTGTCTTGGAGCAGAGGGGCCCCCTGATGGGGAGCACCCGTTGGAGAAAGCGGACATGCTGACGAACATTCGAGACGGCAAGCACACCACAGATGTCACACGGACGGGCAACCGCCTGCTGGACGCCGGCAAGCGTGACCTCGCGTGGCTCGACCGTGCCCACACCGAGCAACTTGCGCTCTGCCGGGAGCTGGAGGAAATCGCCGACTCACTGCCGGCGAGCATCAACCGGCAGAAATGCATTTACGCGGCCAAGGCGCTCGGCCCTCTCATCAAGGGCATTCATCACTACGAAGAAACGGTTCTCTTCCCGCAGCTGCAGTCGAACCCGGACGCGACGGAAGCCCTCGGGCCCACGCTCGAGCGGTTGAAATTCGAACATTGCGAGGACGAGTGCTTTGCCGAGGAGTTGACCGACGCGCTATTGAAGCTCGGCTCCGGCGACCGTGTGAACATGGAAGCCGTCGGCTACATGTTGCGCGGCTTCTTCGAAGGAATCCGTCGCCACATCGCCTTCGAGCGAGAGCATCTCCTTCAGGGAGTGACCGACGAAGAACTTCAGGTTGGCATGCGCTGAAAAGCCAAAGGAAATGATCAGGCCGACGTCGAAACGATCAGGCGGCAACACCACCAAGGACCGGTTCGCTCTCGCCCAAGGTCAGGATTGCGCCACTGATGCTGCCATCACCGGCGCGAAGCGGGCTGAAACGGGCAGGCATCTCACCGATCACGGTCGCTGCCGACATCCGCGCCACGAATGAACCGGAGCGTCCGGCAAAGGCGGCATCAAGCACATCCTGCAGCCATTCATGACAGCCAGCCGCCAGCCCCAGGTCGAAGACGCTGCGTCCGATGACCTCAATCTGCCGCATGCCGAGCATGCGTGCCATCGCGGTATTGGCGAAGAGATAGCGATAATCGCGCGTCACGACCGCCACGCGCTCCGGAAGATTGTTGAGGATCACCTCATTCAACTGCTCATCGTCACCTTCCGTCGAGTGACGGCTGTCGAAGGCGTTGGTCGCGGGGCTTTGCTGACTGCGCTTCGGGCCGAAATAACGCTCGACAAGCAGGGAAAGCATGGACGCATGACGCAGCACGCAGGATCCATCATCGGCGTCTTCGCGCAGAAGCTTGGTGAGAAGCCGCAACTGCAGATAGATATCGTCCAGATCGGTCGCACGATAGCTGATCAGGCTCGTGATCAACGGGTCGATCTCTCGATCGAGAATGCGCACCAGATTGTCGTCCCCGTTGCGCACAGCCTGTTGCAACTGGAGATTCTTCAACGAAACCGCTTCGAACATTGCTCGCAGATTCGAATCACGGAATTCGCCTAAGGACATTCGCTACCTCACCCATCGAATGTGACACAATGAATTGAGAGGTCACATACTTTCGGCGTGGGTAACATGAGGTTGCGTCACGTTCAATCGGCACGGGCACCGGTGCACGGCGCAGCCCAAAAAATATCTATCGTATCAATCGAATAACATGATGAAAAAATATGAAAATGAGTGACGCCCGGGCTGCACAGAAGGCTCACGCGGGCGAATCACGGCCAGGAACCACCCGGCACCCACGATCAGATCTTGTCCTTGATGGCCCAGCGGTCGTGATACCAGAGCCACTGCTCCGGATATTCCCGTACCCAGGATTCGACCTTGTCATTCAGCAATTGCGCGGTGGCATTCACATCCACCTGGCCGCGCTCGTTGCGGGGAATATCGATACGGGGCTCGATCTCCAGCCGGAAACGGTTGCCGGGCAGACGGATGCAGCGTGCCGGATAGACTTCGCAGTCGAACTGCCGCGTCAGCTTGGCGAGCAACGGATTGGTCTTCACCGGCTGGCCGAAAAACTGCGTTTCGACGCCCTTCCAGAATTTCTGGTCGACCAGCACGCCGACACCGCCGCCCTGCTCCAGTTGGCGCGCCAGCGCAAAGGACGAGCCGGCATGCGACGGCACGAGCTTGCCCATTCGCTTGCGGCGGAAGTCGAAGACCTTCTCGGCGATATAGGGATTGTTCGGCGGACGGAACAGCACCGTCACATAGAGCCCGAAGGCAGCGCCTGCGACCGGCAAGAGCTCGAAATTCGCGGTATGGCCGGTAAACACGATGAACGGCCGCGGATTGTCGCGCAGGTCGAGGAACTGCTCGACACCGGACACCTCCACCCTGCCCTCGCCCGGTTTCTCCGGATCGAAATCGAACAGACGATCGAGGAAGACATATTCGGCCGCCAGCCGGCCCATATGGCCCCAGCTCGCCAGCGCGATCTCTTCGCGTTCGGCCTCGGACTTTTCCGGGAAAGAATTGCGCAGGTTCACCTGCATCAGCCGATGCCGCTTCGTCTTCGGCCCGACCCAGCGCATCAGACGGTCGGCAAAGTTGATCGCGGCATCCGCCGGCAGGATCTTCAGCGCCGTCAGGAAGCCGAAGGCCGCCTGGGCGACAGACCACTGATAGAACTTGCGCAGCGCCAGAACGATGCGGGTGACGAGCATCCGCACGCGGTCAGTCCATCTTCAGGATGATCTTGCCGAAGACCTGACGGCCTTCCATCCGGGCAAGCGCCCGGTCGATATCGTCGAAGGTGACTTCGGTGTCGATGACCGGATGCACGATGCCGCGCGCCATCTTCTGCATGGCATTCGCCATGTTTTCCATGCGGCAGCCGAAGGAGCCGAGCAGCTTGAGCTGCTGCTGGAAGAGCATCATCAGGTTCATGTCGGTCGACACGCCCGAGGTCGAACCGCAGGTGACGAGACGACCGCCGCGCTTCAGGCAGAGCATCGAGCCGGCCCAGGTGTCCTTGCCGACATGTTCAAAGACGACGTCGACGCCCTTCTTCTTGGTGAGCTTGCGCACGACACCTTCGAAGCGGTCGGTGCGGTAGTTGATCACGTGATCGGCGCCGAGCGCCTTGGCCGGCTCGATCTTGTCGTCGGAACCGACGGTGGTGATGACTGTGCAACCGATCTTCTTGGCAAGCTGGATGGCCGCCGTGCCGATGCCCGAACCGCCGGCATGCACGAGGATGGTTTCACCCGGCTCCAGCTTGGCATTGTCGAAGAGCATGTGCTCGACGGTGCCGAACGTCACCGGAGCAAGAGCGGCACCAACAGCATCGACGCCCGGAGGGGCAGGCACCAGCAGGCGGGCCGGCAGGTTGATCTTTTCCTGCGCGAAGCCGTCGAGATGGAAGCCGTGCACGCCGCCGACATGTTCGCAGAGATTGTCACGGCCTTCGCGGCAGGGCTTGCAGAGACCGCAGGTGCGCGCGCCGTAGACGGCCGCCAGCTGACCGGGAAGGATATTGCCGACGCCGGGACCGATCGCCTCGACCACACCGGAGGCTTCTGCACCGATGACGAGCGGCATCTTGCGCTTGGCGAATGCCATGCCGCGCCAGCCCCAGACGTCGATATGGTTGAGCGCAACCGCCTTGACGCGCAGCGTCACCTCACCCGGACCGGGTGCATCCGGCTCCGGCAGGTCGACGATTTCAAGCTTGCGGTCTTCGACGAGTTGCAATGCGCGCATGAGTTCTTATCCCCGCCCGATGGGCGTCAAATCTGGTCTGTTCGATGTTGCGGAGCCGATTACGCCGGTTCCCGCGTCATGACAAGGCTGGCGTTCTGGCCACCAAAGCCGAAGGAGTTGGAGAGAACCGCCGAAACCGAGGCCTCCCGCTTCACGTTCGGCACCACATCGAGCACGATCGAGGGATCGGGATTGGTGTGGTTGATGGTCGGCGGCAGCGTGCCGGTGAGCATGGTCTGGATCGAAAACACCGCTTCGACTGCGCCGGCGGCCGTCAGTGTGTGACCGATCATGGACTTGTTCGACGAGGCGGGAATGGCGTCCTTCAGCCGGTCACCGAAGACCGACAGCATGGCGCCATATTCCATCTTGTCGTTTTCGGGCGTCGAAGTGCCATGGGCATTGATGTAGCCGATGGCCTCTTCCGACAAACCGGCATCCGCAAGCGCTGCCTTGATGGTTGCGATCGCGGGACCGCCATCCGGCGAGGAGCGCGTACGGTGGAAATGGTCGGCCTTTTCGCCGCAGCCCTTGATGATGCCGAGCACCTTGGCGCCACGGGCAACCGCTGCTTCGAGCGATTCAAGCACCAGGGTCGCGGCACCTTCGGCGATAACGAAACCATCGCGTTCCTTGCTGAAAGGCTTCGACGCCTTTTCCGGCGGATCGTTCTGGGTCGAAAGCGCCGAAAGCAGCGAGAAGCGGATGACCGCCTCTGGGCTGATCGAGCCATCGGTGGCAACCGTCAGAGCCCGCTCCGTGCGACCCTGGCGGATCGCCTCGACGCCGAGCTGGATGGCGGTGGCACCGGACGCGCAGGCCGTCGACAGCGTCACTGGAAGACCGCGCGTGCCGAACTTGTCGGACAGACGCTCCGAGATCGAACCGAACTGCACCGCTTCGAGGAAGACCGGATCCGGCTTTTCGCGCATCGCCGCGAGGAAGCGGTCATAGGCATCGCCCGGCTGCGTCGAGGCCGGAGCCCGTTCGGCAAGTGCAAAGCGGTCATGCCATTCCGGCTCGACCGGCGGGGCCGCAAGGAACAGCGGACCGTTGAAGTCGCCATTGATGCCGGCCTGGGCCAATGCCTCGATGGTCGTCTCGCGGGCCAGCGCATAGGAGCGCTCGACGGCATTGTTGGCGGGCACGGCAATGAAATCGACCGTGCCACCGATGCGGGTCGACATGCCCTCGGTGTCGAAACGCTTGATATAGTGGATGCCGGACTTGCCCGAGGTCAGCTTAGACCAGTTGTCGGAAAGCCCCTGGCCGAGCGAGGTGATGACGCCCATGCCGGTGACGGCGATGATCGGGCGGCCCAGATGATCCTTGAAACGGCTGTCGGTCATGGATCTATCCTCCTCACACATTCGCCGAGAGCACGGCAAGGCCTTCGCCTCGCACATAGCCGACGGTGGAGATGATGGCATGTTTGGCAGGATGAGCCTGCGCGGCTTCGCTCGCCGGATCGAAAGCCGGCACCGTCGCACCGGAATCGATGGCAAGGGCGGCAAGTGCCAGACCCGCCGGGAACTGCGCCTCGACCGAGTGGCCGATCGAACCGGCATAACCACGCACCGGCATGTCGGCGAAACGTTCCGCAAGGTGAGCTTTCTCACGTTGCGTCAGTTCAGCCAGACCGGACGCGCCCGAGAAGACGACGGTATCGGCGGCAGACAGGGACGCGGCTTCAGGAACCATGCGGGCCAGGCGCGCTTCGAGCTTGCCCTCGTCGCGATTGCCGCGATCGCCTTCGACAGCGTCGAGCACGGCGTAGATATGCGCGCCACGCGCCTCGGCATGTTCGCGGGATTCGAGCACCAGGAAGGCGCCGACCGTGCCGAGGATCATGCCACCGCCGGAGGAACCATCGCGCGACCAGAGCGGCTGCCAGGGACCGGTCTGATGGGCGCGAATGCCCTCGACCAGCAGCAGGATATCAGGACGTTCGGACACGAAGGCGCCACCGACGAGCGTATGCGTCGACTGGCCGGCCTTGATACGGGCGAATGCGGTTTCGATCGCCGAGATGCCGGCGGCCTCTTCGCCCATGAAGGTGCGCGAGGAACCGGTCACCTTGTGGACGATGGAAATATTGCCGGCGAGCAGGTTGGAAAGCTGCGCCAGGAAGAGCGTCGGACGAAGCTCTGTCTTCAGCTTCTCGATCAGGAATTTCTCACGGTCATTGCGCTTCAGCGCCTCGTCTACGATGAGGCTGTCGACGGCGATGTCACGCTCGCCACCGCCGGCAGCGACAATCAGATCCATGGTCCCGCAGGCGTCCGCATCGTCCTTCATGCCGGCGTCGTCGAGTGCGAGGCCGGCTGCGAAGACGCCGAGGCGCTGCCAGTTTTCCATCTGGCGCTGGTCGCCACGCTTGGCGATCTGCTGCGACCAATCGATTTCCGGCAGCTTGTGTACGACGTAGGGCGCGAATTTTTCGGTCTCCAGGACCGGTTCGGGCGCCGTCTTGGCCGAGAGCAGCGCGACATGCGCGTCCTTGCCGGTGCCGTGGCAGGTGACGATCCCCACACCGGTGATCACCACATCATTCGGTTTCTTGACCATATGCAATCCTCTCGCCGGCAGGCTGGCCAGCGTAAAATGCGGGTTTTCCCGAATAAGGCCCCAAGGTCAATAGGAGATTGCGCGCTTGCGGCCGAATGCGCCTTAAGCCTGGGCCGCCATGGCAGCGATCAGGCCGACTTCCTCGGCGCGTTTGCGCACGATCGGCGCGAGCGGCACTTCGGAGAAAGGCATGGTGCGCAGCTTCAGCTGCGCGTCGCAGACCTTCTTGCCGCCGCTCGTGATCTTCGCCTTGGTGACGGCAAAGCCCGATCCGTCATGCTCGAGTTCCGCCTCGATATCGAGGACGGCGCCGGGCTCGACGAAGGTGCGCATCTTGGCGCCATCGACGGACATCAGGAAAGGCATGGCCTCGAAGTCCTTGACCGCGAGCAAGAGCATGCCGGAGGCCTGCGCCATGGTTTCGATCAAGAGCACGCCGGGCACCAGCGGCATGCCGGGAAAATGCCCTTCGAAAACAGGGCTTTCCATCGGCACCACCGAGGTGGCCTTCAAACGACCAAGGCCGAGATCCACGCTCTCGACCTTGTCAATCATCTGGAAATATTCAAGCAGCATGACGATGTCCGCTCCTTTGGAGACGGGTCAGCCCTTGGCGGCGCGAAGTTCGTCGATCTTGGCGCAGAGGTTCTTCAGAACGAAGTATTCCTCGGTCGAAACCTTGCCTTCGTTGACTTCCTGCGTCCACTGCTCGAGCGGGATCTTGATGCCGAATTCCTTGTCGATCGCAAAGACGATGTCGAGGAAGTCGAGGCTGTCGATGCCGAGGTCATCAATCGTGTGGCTTTCCGGCGTAATCGTCTCGCGGTCGATTTCGCTGGTCTCAGCAATGATGTCGGCAACTTTGTCGAATGTAGCGGTCACGCCAGTACCTCATATGTCTCAAATTCTGGGTTCCACATAAGGAAAACACTGTCAAATGCCAATGGTGGTTTTTTGCGACAGCGAAATTTGCGGCGTTAGTGTTGCCTAAACAGCAATCGAATGGCGTCCCTTGCCGTTCGAAAGATAGCTGTCGAACACCGCCGCAATGGTGCGCGCAAACGGTCGTCCGATCTCGGTGATCACGAAACGATCGCCGTCCAGCAGACACAGACCGTCCTGGTTTGATTGGGCGAAGCCCTTTGCCTCCGAGACGATTGCATCGACCGCATCGCCGAATTCCAAACGCAGGTCGGCAAAAGACAGGGCGAAGCGGCACATGATCTCCTCGATCACCCGGCGGCGCAGCCGGTCGTCAGTGCTGACCTCTATGCCGCGCACAGCCGTCAACCCACCGGCATCCGCCATGCGCTGGTATTCGCCCGTGGCCGGCATGTTCTGCACGTAACCCTGCGGCAGCTGGCCGATCGCGGAGGCGCCAAGGCCGATAAGGGCTTCCGCACCATCATCGGTATAGCCCTGGAAATTGCGGCGCATGCGCCCTTCCCTCTGCGCAATGGCCATCCGGTCGGAGGGCAGCGCGAAATGGTCGATGCCGACGGGCTCGTAACCAGCGGCAATCAGCATGGAGGCAGCGAGATTCATCTGGGCGAAGCGCTCTTCAAGGCCCGGCAGAACCTCTTCCCTGATCATCGTCTGATGCTTCTTCATCCACGGCACATGCGCATAGCCAAAGAGCGCGATGCGATCCGGGGCGAGCGACAGGACGTCGTTGACCGTCTCGGTCAACGTTTCCTCCGTCTGGTGCGGCAGACCGTAGAGTATGTCGCAATTCACCGAATGCACGCCCCGGGCGCGGACGGCATCGACAACTGATTTCGTATGTTCGAATGTTTGTATACGGTTGATCGCCTTCTGCACCTCTGGGTGGAAATCCTGAACACCAAGGCTGGCGCGTGTCATCCCGATGGCGGCCAGTGCGTCATAGCGCGGTTCATCGAGATCATTCGGATCCATCTCGACGCTGATTTCGACATCCTCGGCAAAGCGGAAGGCAGCTCTCAGTGCAGCCATCAGATCGATCATGTCCTGCGGCTGGAGCATGGTCGGCGAGCCGCCGCCGAAATGAACAGCGGTCACCGCCGCATCACGGCTCACGAGGGCGCCGACGGCCGCAATCTCCTTCTTCAACGATTCCAGATAGATCGCGATAGGTTCATACTTCAGCGTATGCTTGGTGTGGCAGGCACAGAACCAGCAGAGCCGGTCGCAATAGGGCACATGAATATAGAGGGAGATTCGCTCCCGTCCAGAGAGCGCCTGAAGCCACTGCGCATATTTGCCGCAGTCGACACCGTCGTGAAAATGCGGCGCCGTCGGGTAGCTCGTATACCTTGGCACGGCGCTGGAATACTTGGCAAGAAGCGGATTATTCATGATTTTGCGGCGCCCTGAAACCTGTCGAGATACGACCAAAGATAGCGTCGTCATGCGCAGCGGCCTTTGACTTCGATCAATTTGCTGATACATTTCTCACGTAGAGTTTATCGAAACTCAGCGGCCCTCAATGGGCCATCGACCGGAGACGGCGCAAAGCGCCGAAGCCCGGTTGGACGGGATGGCAAAGACCATGGACACCTACAGAAAACACTTTCCGGAATGTGAGGCTCCGGCCGTTTGCCGTTCCTGCGAAGCGCGCCATGGTGGACTTTGTTCGGTCCTCACCTCCGCTCAGTTGACCGAACTCAACAAGCACTCGATCCGCCGCCGCATCGATGCTGGCAACGAAGTCATCGGCCAGGGTGAACAGGTCGGAAGCTACAGCAATATCCTGAAGGGCGTGATCAAGCTGTCGAAGATGATGGCGGATGGCCGCCAGCAGATCGTCGGCCTGCAATTTGCGCCGGACTTTCTGGGCCGCCCCTTCCTCGGCGAAAGCACGATCACGGCAGAAGCCGCGACAGATACGGAAATCTGCACCTTCCCGCGCAATATCGTTGACCGCATGGTCGGCGAAGTCCCGGATATGGAGCGCAAGCTGCATGCCCAGTCGCTCAAGGAACTCGATGAAGCGCGCGACTGGATGCTGACCTTGGGCCGCAAGACTGCCCAGGAAAAGGTGGCAAGCTTCCTCTACCTCATCGCGACTCACATCGATCCGGAAAGCGAGGGCACCCAGACCTTCGATCTGCCGCTCTCGCGCGCCGATATCGCCGACTTCCTCGGATTGACGATCGAAACGGTCAGCCGCCAGATGACCAAGCTCCGCAAGGACGGCATTATCGTCATCGAGAACAACCGCCACGTCATCGTGCCGAAGCTCGAACGGCTGCGTGATGCCGCCGGGATCGATTGATTCGATCCACAACAGCCCGAACGCGGCCGCGATTTCAGAATCTCCGTCGTCGGATGAGCCGATTCACAGCAATCGGACCACAAACCATGTCGCAGCCACGAATGCGGCCATGATCGAACAGGCCGCGTAGAAGATCCCGATACCCACGAGGATATCCCGGGGACCCGCATCGCTGCGGCCTGCTGCATGCATCATCGGCTCGCTGACACGAACACCGCCATAGACACGGGGGCCCGCCAGCTGCAGGTCGAGCGCACCTGCCATCGCGGCTTCTGGCCATCCCGAATTCGGTGATCGATGCAGACCACTGTCGCGCAGCGCGGCAGAGAAGGACCGACGACCGGATGTGGCGCCGACCTTCACCGCAGCAGCAAGTGCAATGAACACGGAGGAAAGCCGCGCAGCAGGCCAGTTCGCGAGATCGTCGAGACGCGCAGAGGCCCAGCCGAAATCGCGGAAACGGTCGTTCTTGTGACCGATCATCGAATCGGCGGTGTTCAGCATTTTGTAGGCGAGGATGCCGGGCAGACCGGCGATCGCATACCAGAGGGCCGGTGCCACGACGCCATCGGCAAAATTCTCCGACAGGCTCTCGATTGCCGCGCGCGAAACACCGGCTTCATCGAGCGTCTTTGGATCGCGCCCGACAATCATGGCGACCGCCTGGCGACCGCCTTCAAGCCCGTCCTGAAACAACCCGTCCGCCACCGCCTGCACATGATCGCCAAGGCTCTTTTGCGCCAGGAAGACAGCGACGACGACGATTTCGAGGAGCAGGCCGATGACACCGAGGTGATGGAAGATCGAGGTCATAAGCTGGCCGACGACGACAGAGGCGACGAGCAATGCGATGATCGTCACGACACCATTCAGACGCCGGCCCTCGGCCGTGAAGCTTGCCGTGTTCAACCGCGTCTCGAAGAGATCGATCGCCTTGCCGAAGATCACCACCGGATGTGGGATGCGACGCCACAGCCAGGGCGGATCACCGACAACCCGGTCGAGCGCGATCGCAGCAAGCAGGACGAGGAAATGGCTCATGCCGCAGGCCTCCGGAAAGATAGAAGGGCGTCGAGAAGCCGCTGGTCACCTTGGGCGTCGGGAGCGAGCCCGAAGCGCAGCCAGTCGCCGCGATAATCGAACTTGCGCGTGAGAATATGATGGCGGCACAGGTGATGATGCAGCGCCGCAGCATGTGTGTCTTCCACCAGCTGGAAAAGCTGCGTGCCGCCGCGAAGGGTCAGACCGGCCTCGCGCAGAACCGCCGTAAGCCCATCGAATCGCCGGCGAATATCCGCACGGATCGGCCCGGTGTCGGAAGACATCAGCTGCTCTGCCAGAATGAGCGCCGGACCCGAGACCGCCCAGGGGCCGAGCCATTCGTCAAATTGCGCCGTCAGCCGATCCTCGGCGATCACGAAACCGAGGCGGATGCCGGCCAGCCCGAAGAACTTGCCGAAGGAACGGAAGACGACGAGGTTGCCGCGCCCCTCCCCCGCAAGGCTCTCGCCTGGCTCCATGTCGCCGAAGGCCTCGTCGACAACGAGCAGGCCGTTGCGCGTGGCGAGATCGGCGGCAAGTCGGCAGAGCGTTTCGCGCGGAAAGAGACGGCCATCGGGATTGTTGGGATTGACCACGACGACGAGGTGGTGATCGCGGGTGACAGCGTCGAGATCGGTGATCTGATCGACGGCCAGACCCGCAAGTGTGAAGGCCCTCACATATTCGCCATAGGTCGGCGAGAGAACCGCGACACGACGGTCGGCCGGCACCAGTCGCGGCAAAAGCTGGATGACCGACTGCGTGCCCGGAACAGCAAGCGGCAGGCGGGAACCGGAACCATAATGACGGCGCGCGGCTTCCCGGGCTGCCAACGCGCGCTCCTGGTCCGGCAGACGATGCCAGGCGCGCATGGGGATCTCCGGCAAGGCCGGCGGACACGGGTTGATACCGGTCGAAAGATCGAGCCAGTCCTCGATCCGCCCTCCGAATTCTGCGGCCGCGGCAGCGAGCCCCCCGCCATGCTGGATCGGTCCGCTCATGGCACCTCTTCCGCGACATCGATCAGATGCATGTAGGATCCGGCGATTGCGCCTCGCCTCAAGCCCACGGACCCGTGCGCTTCGCCGAGCGCATCCTCGGCTTCGAACAGCCGATCCGCTTCACCTTCGGAAATGACCGAGGAATAGTGAAATTCGTGCGCGCTAAACCGCCCGGCCAGAAAATCGGGCGCAAGCGAACGCAGGCGTCGATAGCCGAGATGGCGTTTGCGGGCCGCATAACTCGTGACCAATGGCAGGAGGCCAAGCATGGCATGCCGGTCACCACCGGCATCGATCAGGCCCTCGCCGAGCACCATATAGCCCCCGCATTCGCCGTAGATCCTGACGCCACGCTCTGCAGCTTGCATCATCCCGGAGCGAAACCGCCCGGCGGATGCGAGAACCCCGGCATGCAGCTCGGGATAGCCGCCCGGAAGATAGACCGCATCGGCGGCGTCGGCCGGCGCTTCATCGGCGAGCGGTGAAAAGAAGGAGAGTTCCGCACCTTGGGCACGCCAGCCTTCAAGCAGGTGCGGATAGGAGAAGGCAAAGGCGATGTCGCGGGCAACAGCGATACGCTGACCAAGCGGCGGAATGCCTGTGCCAGCGGGGATGTCGGACGGCGGAGGCACCCTCGCCGCCAGCGCGATCACCTGGTCGAGGTCGACACCGCTTTCAACAGCATCGGCGGCGCGCTCGATAAAGCTTTCCAGCGCTGAATGTTCGCCCGCCTGGACGAGTCCGAGATGACGCTCGGGCAGCGCCAACTGAGGATCGGAGCGCAGGCTGCCGAGAACCGGCACCTCCGTTTCGGCCATAGCGGTGCGCAGCATTCTCTCGTGCCGGTCGCTGCCGACGCGATTGATGACAACCCCGGCCACCTGCACATCCCGGCGGAACCGCGCAAAACCGGTGGCAAGTGCTGCGACGGATTGGGATGTGCGCGCGCAGTCGATGACGAGCACGACGGGCAGTGACAGGAGAGCGGCAAGATCGGCGGCACTGCCGCGACCATCAGCGGCCCCATCAAAGAGGCCCATCATCGCTTCGACGATCAGGGTACCGCTCGCCACTGAGCGGGCGGCCTGCGCCTTGAGATGCGAGGACCGCATGGCCCAGGGATCGAAGTTGAAGCAGGGAAAGCCGCTGGCTGCGGCATGAAAGGCGGGATCGATGTAATCGGGGCCAGCCTTGCCGGGTGCGACGGCATGCCCGCGCCGCGCAAGCGCCCGCATCAGGCCGAGCGTTACCACCGTCTTGCCCGAACCGGAGGCCGGCGCGGCGATCAGCAGTCCGCTCATGCCGTGTCTTTCCGCTCCACGGCAAAGGGATCGGGCAGCAGCTTGCGTCCCGACAGCGCGCCGAGCCAGTCGAGCGACGGCCTGAGGCGCACGACTTCGCCGATCACGACGATCGCCGGCGGCTCGATCCCGGCCGCCAGCATGTCGGCCTCGGCCCGCCCAAGCGTGGTTTCGAGAACCGTCTGGTCCGGCGTCGCCGCATTGCAGACAAAGGCGATGGCTTCCTCGGCGTGACGGCCAGCGGCCATCAGGTTGGCCGCGATCTGGCCCATGTGTTTCATCGCCATATACATGACGATGACGGGCGAGCCGCGACCGATCGCATCCCAGTCGATCCTGTCGGGCACCACGCCAGAGGAATCATGGCCGGTCAGGAAGGTGACGGCATGGTTCACCTCGCGATGGGTGACAGGGATGCCGGCATAGGCGAGACCACCGATGCCAGCGGTAATGCCGGGCACGATGCGGAAGGGCACGCCATGTTCGATGAGGGTCAGCGCCTCCTCGCCGCCGCGTCCGAAGACAAAGGGGTCGCCCCCCTTCAGCCGCAATACGCGATGACCGGCCTTGGCGAGTTCGACGAGACGCAGTGAAATATCGCGCTGCTTGGCCGAGGGCTTGCCGCCCCGCTTGCCCGCATATTCGAGCACGGCCCCTGTTCGCGCGAGTTTGAGGCAGTCTTCGTTGACGAGCGCATCGTGCACGATGATATCGGCTTCCGACAGACCCTTGGCCGCGAGCAGCGTCAGAAGGCCGGGATCACCGGGGCCGGCACCTGCCAGCCACACATGACCGGGCTCGATGGCCGGCAGGCTTGTTGGCAGGGCAAGACGCGTCGTGTCACTCATGGTCATGGTCTAGGCCCCGTCCGAAGAAATTGCAATTCCGCAACAGCGCTTTCCGCATCGAAGGTGCCGTCTGCCGCCTTCCTCAATCCAGCCGGCTCGCCTATAAGCGAGCCATGAGTGACGCCGAGCGAAACGACGCAAAGGAAGGCCAGCGGCTGGACAAGCCTGAGGGTGCGCCGCTGCGCACCGGCTGGACGACCGGCGCCTGCGCGACGGCGGCCACCAAGGCGGCCTACACGGCGCTGCTGACCGGGCATTTCCCGGATCCTGTCTCGATCACGCTTCCCAAGGGCGAAACACCGGCCTTCGCGCTGGCCCGCGAAGGCTTCAGCGCTGGCGGCGCCTTTGCGGGCATCGTGAAGGATGCCGGTGATGATCCGGATGTGACCCATGGTGCCACCGTAATCGCAGAGGTGACCCGCCTAGCCCCCGGAAGCGGCATCCGCTTTGTGGCCGGCGACGGCGTCGGCACGGTGACCAAGGCGGGCCTCCCGATCGCGGTCGGCGAGCCCGCGATCAATCCGGTACCGCGCGCCATGATGACGGCCGAGATCGAGGCCCTTTCGGCGGCGCATCAGGTGCCATCGGATGTGGAAATCCGGATCTCGGTGCCGGGCGGTGATTTGATCGCCGAAAAGACCTGGAACCCGCGGCTCGGCATTCTCGGCGGCATTTCGATCCTCGGGACGACGGGTGTCGTTCATCCATTCTCCTGTGCGGCCTGGATCCATTCCATTCATCGCGGCATCGACGTGGCGCGCGCCGAGGGGCTCACCCATCTGCTTGGCGCGACAGGCTCGACCTCGGAAAAGGCGGCCCAGGACTTTCACGCCTTGCCCGATGGCGCGCTGATCGACATGGGCGATTTCGCCGGCGGACTGCTTAAGTATCTGAGGGCCCATCCCGTGCCGCGCCTGACGATTTCAGGCGGTTTTGCCAAGATGTCGAAGCTTGCCCAGGGCGCGCTCGACCTGCATTCATCCCGCAGCCAGGTCGACAACGCCTTCTATCTGGCGCTGCCTCAGACGCAGTCGCTTTCTCCAGAACTACGTCTGGCAATCGAAAACGCCAACACGGCGCTCGAAGTCCTCGAGATCCTCACGAGAGAGAAGATTGACATCGCGGCAGCCGTGGCGGACGCCGCCAAGAAGACGGCGGAAGGCGTGCTGCGCGACAGCGGCGTGACGGTGGACATCATCGTCACCGACCGCAAGGGCACGATCATTGCACATGCGCTCTGAGGAAGAGGCAAAGCCGCAAAAGATCCTGATCCTCGGCGGTACGGCGGAGGCTCGGACGCTCGCCGCCGAGCTCGTGGCGCAAGGCCATGCCGTGACCACCTCGCTGGCCGGGCGGACGGTGGATCCGATCCTGCCGGAAGGCACAGTCAGGATTGGCGGCTTCGGTGGTGCAGACGGGCTTGCCAACTATCTGCGCGACGAAGGCTTCGACCGGATGATCGACGCCACCCATCCCTTTGCCCGCCGCATCAGTGAAAATGCCATCAAGGCGGCCGCGATCTCGGGCGTTCCGCTCGAACAGCGGCTAAGGCCACGCTGGCAGAAACAGCCGGGGGACCGGTGGAAATCAGTTGCCTCGCTCGACGCGGCAGCGGATGCACTGCCCCCGGGATCGACGGTTTTCCTCGCCCTTGGGCGGCAATATCTCGACGCCTTCATCAGCCGATCCGATTGCCACTTCATCATCCGGATGGTCGATCCGCCGGAAACACCGCTTGCATTCCCCGATCATCTCCTGGTGCTTGGCAAGCCATCCAGCGACCCCGACCGGGAGGCTGATCTCTTCACCGCCCATGGCGTGACGCATCTCGTCTGCCGCAACTCCGGCGGCCCGGCGGGTTATGCCAAGATCATCGCCGCGCGAAAGCTCGCTCTGCCGGTGATCATGATCGAGCGGGATTGACCGGCGGACAATTCAGCGGAATTCGAAGATCTGCCGGAAGACACCCGGTGCGATGATCGACAGCGGGTTGATGACGAGATTGGGCTTCGAAGTTGCGCCCGTCAGCTTGAAGGTGATGCCGAGCAATCCGCGATCGCGGCCATTGCCGAGGATCGCCCCGATGACCGGCAATTCGCCGAACAGACGGTTCAGGCCATAGGCCGGCATGAAGGTGCCGGTGAGATCGATGAGGCCCGCCTTGTCGCGCACGATACCCTGGAAGGTCGCGCCCACCTGCTCGCCGCGCACGATGCCGTTTTCGACGCTCAGCGTACCGTCAACCAGCGCAAGACGCGCAAAGGCACGCTGGAAGCGGGCGGAGCTGACGTCGATGTCGCTTCGAACGGCATTGTTCAGACTGCGTCCATCGGCCCCTGTCGGCGCCGACACGATCGTCTGCAGCCGCTCTTCATTCTCGACCTGGAAATTGCGCAGATCGAGATTGCCGCTCCAGGCGCCTTCCCGGGTCTCGGTCAGGCGCAGATTGGCAAGCCCTCCTCCCAGGCGATTATAGGTATCGAAGAAGCGCAAAACCGCGCCCGCATCGCTGGTGGTCACGGAGAGCTCGCGCAGCCCCTCCGGCTGGCGCAGCTTCGCAACCAGCGCCTGGCCGCCGCCTGTCACCCCGGAGAAATCGACACCGGTTACGCGGCCCTTGGCCGAGCTGTAGACGATCGAGACGCCCGCCAATTGTTCGCCCCCGAAGCCGATCACCCGATCAAGGCGCCCTTCGAGCTTCAGCGATGCCCGCGAGCCCGTGGCATCGCCACCGTCAGCGTCACCGGAAGGTCGCTGCAGGGTCGAGATCAGTGAGCGGGCATCAAAGGCGCTGCCATTGGCCATGACCGAGTAGACACCCCGGCTGAGCCGCACGGTCAGCGCCACCTCGTCATCCGGCGACAGCCGCACACGCGACAGATTGGCCGCGACAAGTCCCGTATCGTCGACGGTCATCTCGCCGGATGCACCGAAGCCATCGCCGTCGAGGGTGAACTTGCGTATCCGCGACTGCTGTCCCTCCTTCGCCAGTTCGAAGGTGGCGGTTGCGCCGATCCCCTGTCCCTTGGACCAGCCGACCCAGGGGATCGTCAGCGTGGCGGACCTCAGATCGACGGAGACCGCCTGCAAATTCTCGTCGAGCCGCCGCAGCTCGAGCTTGACCGGGCCATTGACGATCTCCGCAAGCCCGGGCGCAATCTTGTCGCGGGCGGCATTGTCGAGGGTTGCCGTCACGACCTGCTCGCGCGGGACTTCGCCCTCACCGCGACGAACCGGTTCGGTCAGGTTGACCTCCATCGGCACGTCATCGATCTTCGCTGCGGCCTTCAGGACCGCCTTGTCGGGATCCACCACAAGCGTTCCCTTGACATCGGAGATCTTGCGTCCGTCGAAGGGCTTGGCCACATCGACATCGTCAAGGGCGACCTCGGCATTCCAGCTCGGCTCGGGTGGCGACTGATCCGGCACGAGGCCGACACGGATTTTCGCCTGTCCACGGACCTGTCCGGCAAAATCGGAAGGCTGAAAATCTACGACCTTCAGAGCCTCGATCGGCTTGAAGGAGACAAGTTCCGCCACGGCATCGGCAGCCCCGCTGACGTCGAGTTCGAGATCGGCCATCAAAGGCTTCTCAAAGGCATTCTGGAGAACGAAACGTCCACGCTCCAGCTTGACCATTCGTCCAGACGGGAAGAACGACCCCGCCGACCGGATCTCCACGTCGACACGCTCCCCCACCATGTCGAAACGACCAAAGACATCACGCAGCGGCGGCAGATCACCGGTCAGGTTGAGGCGTGCGTCTTCAAGATCAAAGCCGATCTTCAGCTCGTTGGCATCCAGCCGGACCGGTTTCGGATCGATCGAGAGCCTGTTCTGCGGGATGAAAACATCAATCGTGCCTCTGGGGATGACGCCACCGAAGATGTTTTCAAGCACCCATTGCCGGGGCTTCGAGGCGATCCAGTAGGGCCAAAGCTGCTTTACGACAGTGGTGCGCATGTTCTGCACCTCTGCATTGAAGCGAATTTCCGGACCTGTTCCGCCGAAGCGGATGGCAAGCTTGCCCCGCATGTTGCCGGAAGGCGTGGAGACGTCGAGCGTATCGAGCTGCAACTGGTTCTCCGCCACGAGATAGCGACCATAGCCCTTCAGATTGAAGGGAAAGGGTAGCTCGCCTGCGGAAGGAACGTTTGCACGCCCATCGTCCACCACCAGATCAATGCCGAAGCCTTTGCCGAAGTTCGCGCCCTCGGGCAGCCGGTCAAGATCGATCACGCCACCCGAGAGCGGCAAGATCGTTTCGCCGAAGCGCGCCGTCGAGTCGGCAAGTTCGATCGTGTCCTTGGCGAAATCATAGGAGAGCTTGAGTTGCGCATCACTCAGCTCCTGCCGCTGGCCATCGGAGTAGAAGCTTGCGTTGCGCATGTTGATGCCCAGCGACGCATAGGGTGCCTGCCCCTGGTCTGCCCGGCGCGCATTCAACAGAAGCTCCGCCGAACCATCGATGCCCTGACGGGCTTCTCCCGTGCTTGACCGGCGCAGAAGGAAGGGCGTGACCCTGATATCGGCAACCCGCATGGTCAAGGATGTCGCCCGCCCGTCGACATTGGTGGTGAGCGCGGTGAGTTCGGTTTGCTGTCCATTGACCGCAACCGCTCCGAAAATCGACAGGGAACCATCGTCACCGCGCTCCAGCACGATGTCGTCGATCGAGATGGTGAGCGGACGTCCGCTTGCGCTTTTCGAGGCGATTTCCAAGCCGGCAAGGCGCATGCGGTCGAGACCGCCGCGCGAGATGAAACCCTGCAGGCGGTCAAGCTCGGCAAAGGCCTCCGCCAGCCGGACAGGCACCTGGTCGACCCGCCAGCTGGACAGATCGACCGGCTCGCCCTCGGGCAAGACGGTCGCGTCGAGATTGATGCCTTCACTGACCACTTCCCGTATGGAAAAGCGGCCGCCGAGAAGGGCGAGCGGCTCAAGGATGAAACGCACCGAATGCGTCAGCGCCACCTGCTGGCCACCGGCCTGTTCATGCAGCGTGACGTTGCGCGCCTCGACCGTCAGTTCCATGCCTTCGGAGAAGCGCACTTCGGTGCCGCCGATTTCCGCGGTGAACTGCGGGCCGAGGGCCTGATTGAGGACGGTCTGGGCGCGTTGCGTGAGTGCTGCATCGAGCGTGCCGCTCTCGACCACCGCATAGACGCCGAACAGGACCACGAGCCAGAGAGCGGAAAAGCCTGCCAGCACCCGAAGAAAACGTCGAAAGAGCGAGCGTTTCGGCGGAGGACAATGCACGATCAAGGGATCCTCGGCCTGGGCAGACGGAAGAGCATGCAGCGGTACGATGTCCCGCTTGCGAAACCGTAGCTTTTCGCCCCGGATCTCCGACATATCCTGGTGATTGTCTCCGTCGATCGATGCCGCTAACAAGTCGCTCTGGACGACTGCGGAGCGGACTATATATCGATGATGCCCACATTCACCTACAAAACGGGCAAAAGAAAGGTTATCCCATGACGGATTTGACTGCCGGGGACACGGCCCCCGATTTCTCCCTGCCCCGCAATGGCGGCGGCACCGTTTCACTCTCCGATTTTGCCGGAAAACCCGTGGTTCTGTATTTCTACCCGAAGGACGACACGAGCGGCTGCACCACGGAAGCCGTCGACTTCTCCGGCTTGACCGCCGAATTCGAAAAGCTCGGCGCGACCGTCATCGGTATCTCCCCTGATTCGGTGAAAAGCCACGACAAGTTTGCCGCCAAGCACAACCTCTCCGTGGTGCTCGCTGCCGACGAGGAACACAAGGCTCTCGAAGCCTATGGCGTCTGGAAGGAAAAGAGCATGTACGGCAAGACCTATATGGGCGTGGAGCGCTCCACCTTCCTCATCGACAAGTCCGGCAAGATTGCCGAGGTCTGGCGCAAGGTGAAGGTGCCTGGCCATGCGGGAGCCGTTCTGAAGGCGGCGCAGGCCCTCTGACATGCCCGAGACGATGCAGCCCGAGACGGCTTTCCATACCCTTCGCGGCGCTGCCACTCTCGCAATCCTGAGCGCCGACCTCGACGAGAAGACGGCGCTCGCTCAAGCCGCAGCCCTGCGCTGGCAGGAGCGGCGCCTCTCCTTGCGCTCGCCGCTCGACCCGCCTTTGCCGGACAGACCGGGCCGCCCGGCAAAACCGGAACTGGTTCCGCCCAAGGCAGTCGAAAAGCGCTCGCTGCACACCCTGCCCGGCCGAATAGCACTCCTGCATGCGCTGGCCCATATCGAACTGAATGCGGTTGACCTGGCGCTCGACATCGTCGCCCGCTTTGCAAGCGAGCCCGTGCCGCATTCCTTCTTCGACGGCTGGATGAAGGTGGCTTACGAGGAGGCCAAACATTTCCGGCTGGTGCGCGACAGGTTGAGGGTGCTGGGCGCCGATTACGGCGACATGCCTGCCCATGACGGCCTCTGGCAGGCGGCCCACTCGACTAGGAACAACCTCACCGCCCGTCTGGCCGTGGTGCCCCTGATTCTCGAAGCACGCGGCCTCGACGTCACCCCGTCGCTGCAGGAAAAGATGCGCGAAACCGGGGACATCGAAAGCGCCGATGTGCTGAAGGTCATCTACGAAGATGAAAAAGGCCATGTCGCGGTCGGCGCGAAATGGTTTCGTTTCCTCTGCGCCCGCGAAAAACGCGACCCTGCCAGGGCCTTCCAGGAACTGGTGCGCGCCAATTTCCGTGGCCAGCTGAAGGCGCCCTTCAACGATGTGGCACGTGCCGAAGCGGGTCTGACGCCGTCCTTCTACCGCTCGCTGTCATCGAAGAACAACTCGTCCGTTTAGCGCGCAATTCCAACCCCCTAACGCTTCATTAACCCTAATTATGCGTAATTGCAGACGGCGGATCGGACAGGCGACTCGCCGTGGCATGCATGCGCGCGGCAGTGATCTGCTCGGGATGAATGGGGGTCAGCGTGACGGCGGGTTCGAACAACCAGGTCTTCGGCAAGCGCAAGGAACAGCACATCGTCATCCTGGCGAGCGGCGACCGCATCCGTCACATGACCATTCGCCCCTGGATGGTTGCCCTCACCGTCTGCTTCCTTGGCACAATGGCGATCGGCTATCTCGGCGCGACCACCTATCTGGTCCTGCGCGACAACCTGATCGGCGCGACCATGGCCCGTCAGGCCCGCATGCAGCACGAATATGAGGACCGGATCGCGGCCCTGCGCGCCCAGCTTGACCGTGTCACCTCCCGCCAGCTTCTCGACCAGCAGGTTGTCGAGGAAAAGGTCGAAAAGCTTCTCGAACAGCAGATGGCGCTAACATCGCGGCATGGCCGCATCGGCGCCCTGCTGCAGGCGGACGAAAGCACGGACGCCCTGCCGAGCGACGGTCCGGTCCCCGCCGACAAGCCCGTGATCGACAGCAAGGATCGCGCCTCGCTGTCCAGCGGGACACAGGCCTTTGCCGCCCTGCTTGGCGAGACAAGACCGACATCTGCCGATAGCCAGAAGAAACCCGAGCTTGCGCTCGGCTACGTCCCGATGACCGATGGCAATGTCGCCGACCGCGCCGACAGGCTGTTTTCCCACATGACGCTCTCGCTCAAGGAAATCGAAGCCGAGCAGCTGCAGCGCATCGAGGAGCTCGCCAACGGCGCCTCCCAAACGGCAGACGAGATCGCCGCCATTCTGAAGCGTCAGGGCGTTCCGATCGACGAACAGGCGTCTCTCCCGGTGGCGGATGCGATCGGCGGCCCCTATCTCGCGCCGCAGTCCGACCGCGACTTCAACGCCTCCCTCAATGCACTCGACGCAGCACTCACCCGCCTTGAGACCGTGCGCGACACCGCCAAGCGGCTGCCCTTCGCCAATCCCGCGCCAGGACAGGAGATTACCAGCCGATTCGGCAATCGCCCGGATCCCTTCTTCGGTGGCCTGGCCATGCATGCCGGGATCGACTTCCGCGCGCCGACGGGAACCGAAATCCGCTCGACCGGCGCCGGCAAGGTCGTGACCGCCAGCTTCTCCGGCGGCTATGGCAATATGGTTGAAATCGACCATGGCCTCGGCCTGTCGACGCGTTACGGCCATATGTCCCGCATCCTGGTAAGTGAAGGCGACACGGTCGAGCCGGGCCAGATCCTCGGACTGTCGGGCTCCACCGGACGCTCGACGGGACCGCATCTGCATTACGAAGTCCGCCGCAATGGCGACCCGGTCGACCCCATGCGCTTTCTCAACGCCGGGATGAAGCTGACGCCGCTGATCAATTGAGCGAGCAGAAAGCCGATTCGGCCCAAGATTTTGGTATGCCCGACAACAGGTTTTCAGATCCATTGTAACGCGCAATGGAATTAATCGTGCTCATTAAGCCTTTGTAGGGGTAAATCCGCCCGTTTCCTTGACTTTCCGGCAGTTTCCCACTATCGCCGCAACCATTGGCGCCCGATCTGACGGGCTTTTGAGCGATGTTCGCGAGAACAGGAACGGAAACTACTTCCCTTTGACCACTTTTGCTGACCTTGGCCTGAGCCAAAAAGTCCTTTCTGCCGTCACTGATGCCGGCTACACGATCCCGACACCGATCCAGGCAGGCGCGATCCCGCCGGCCCTGCAGCGGCGGGACATCCTCGGCATTGCGCAGACAGGCACCGGCAAGACCGCATCCTTCGTTCTCCCGATGCTGACGCTGCTCGAAAAGGGCCGCGCCCGCGCCCGCATGCCGCGCACCCTGATCCTCGAGCCGACCCGGGAACTTGCGGCCCAGGTCGCCGAGAGCTTCGAAAAATACGGCAAGAATCACAAGCTGAACGTGGCGCTTCTGATCGGCGGCGTGTCCTTCGAAGAGCAGGACCGCAAGCTCGAGCGTGGCGCAGACGTCCTGATCTGCACGCCCGGCCGCCTGCTCGACCATTGCGAACGCGGCAAGCTCTTGATGACCGGCGTCGAAATCTTCGTCATCGACGAAGCCGACCGCATGCTGGACATGGGCTTCATCCCGGACATCGAACGCATCGCCAAGATGATCCCGTTCACCCGCCAGACCCTGTTCTTCTCAGCGACTATGCCGCCGGAAATCCAGAAGCTGGCCGACCAGTTCCTGCAGAACCCCGAGCGCATCGAAGTCGCCCCGCCGTCCTCGACGGCCAAGACCGTGACCCAGCGCCTGGTGGCATGCCACAACAAGGATTACGAGAAGCGCTCGACGCTGCGTGACCTGATCCGCGCCCAGGACGACCTGAAGAACGCGATCATCTTCTGCAATCGCAAGAAGGACGTCGCAGACCTCTTCCGCTCGCTCGACCGCCACGGCTTCTCCGTCGGCGCCCTGCATGGCGACATGGACCAGCGTTCGCGCACGACCATGCTGGCGAATTTCAAGGCCAATGCGATCACGCTGCTCGTCGCTTCCGACGTTGCTGCACGCGGCCTCGACATCCCCGATGTCAGCCACGTCTTCAATTTTGACGTTCCGATCCACGCCGAAGACTATGTCCACCGTATCGGCCGTACCGGCCGCGCCGGACGCTCGGGTGCCGCCTTTACCCTGGTGACGCGCAGCGACACCAAGTTCCTCGATGCCATCGAAAAGCTGATCGACCAGAAGATCGAATGGCTGAACGGCGATCTGACGGCGCTTCCGGCGCCGGCGGAAAGCCATGACGAAAGCCGTGGAAAACGCGGTCGCGACAAGGGTCGCGAGCGGCGCGGCGGTCATAAATCCGATACGCGCAGCGAGTATGCAAAGCCTACCGAGGCTCGCGTCGAACCAGTCAAACCGGCAGAGGAACAACAGGTGATGGAAGCGGTCAAAGTGGAAGCGGTGGCAACGGAACGCAAGGCGGACAAGCGCCGCGACCAGAACCCGCGCAACAACCGCAACAACCCCTATCCGGCCAACGACGACAACCGTGATCGCCGCCGCAACCGTCATCACGATCATGACGACGGCCCGACACCGGTTGGCTTCGGCGACGACATCCCGGCCTTCATGCTGATCGTCGCTGCCGCCAAGGCCTGATCGCCGTGGGGCAGCCCGGTCTTGATTTCCCCGGTCTCGGGGTCGGTCTTGCCATCCTTCGGGATGGCAAACTGCTTTTGTGCAGGCGCATGAAAACCCCGGAAGCCGGTCACTGGAACATCGTTGGCGGCAAGGTCGACCACATGGAGCCGGCGGAACTTGCCGCGCGTCGCGAGGCTGCGGAAGAAACCGGGCTTGCAATCGGTACGATCCGATATGTCGGGATGACGGAGCAGCGGATTGAGGCCGACCGCCAGCACTGGGTCTCGCTCCTCTACGTCACCGACGATACGACCGGAGAGCCGCAGCTGACAGAGCCGGACAAGCTGTCCGAGATCGGCTGGTTCGACCTCGACGATCTACCGAAGCCGCTCTCGGTCTTTACCCAGACGATTCTGACCTATTTGCGCTGAGACGCCTCACGCGCGGTAACCCGAATCGCCGCATCGAGCGCGATCCGCGCCCACTTCGCCATCATGTCAGGATCATCGAGCGCCTCGTCGGGGATCGTCCAGTAGGGCATGGCGACAGGCTTGCCACTCTTTCCCGCATAGTGCCAGCGCCGGGGGCCCGCC
>LFEF01045066.1_pt1 | contig 43608 bp, 38 predicted proteins | sample 619371 | NCBI WGS metagenome assembly LFEF01 (sample SAMN03014291, study PRJNA259931) | freshwater metagenome | biome: lake; feature: waterbloom | place: China: Taihu Lake | collected 2006-08 | depth 0 m m
CGGCGGTAACCGCTGACATCACCCCACCCCGGCACTGAGTGCCGACCCTCCCCTCGAGGGGAGGGTAAAGCATCAGCGCAATCCGATCTCCCCCCTTGAGGGGGAGATGTCCGGCAGGACAGAGGGGGTACCCCACCTCGCAACACCACCACTGCCGCAACACCAGAATGCAACGCGGATGTAACGCGAGACAGAATGACCAGTTTGCCAGCCACGGAAGCCCCCATCGCCCCGCCTCCCCCCGAACAGCGCCGGGCGCTGGTGGTGATGAAGGACGTGTCCAAGGTCTTTTCCAGTGGTACGGTCGCGCTTACCGGCATGTCGCTGACGGTGAACGGCGGAGAATTCGTCTCGCTTCTCGGCCCATCCGGCTGCGGCAAGTCGACGGCGCTCCGGATCATCGCCGGCCTCGGTGATGTCACCACGGGCACAATCGACTGGCCTAGCTCCCGCATCAATTCCAAGGGACTGCCCGAAGGCGATATCTCCTTCGTCTTCCAGGAGCCGACCCTGATGCCCTGGGCGACTGTCTTCGGCAATGTCTATCTCCCGTTGAAGCTGAGAGGCGTCTCTAAGGCCGCAGCAAAGGCGGACATTCTCGCCGCCCTGGAACGCGTCGGCCTCAAAGACTTCGCGGACGCCTATCCCCGCGAACTCTCCGGCGGCATGAAGATGCGCGTGTCGATCGCCCGAGCGCTGGTCACCAAGCCGAAACTGCTGCTGATGGACGAGCCCTTCGCCGCACTTGATGAGATCACGCGCCAGAAGCTGAACGATGACGTGCTGCGCCTCTGGAAGGAGACCGGCATCACGGTCATCTTCGTCACCCATTCGGTCTTCGAAAGCGCCTACCTCTCCAACCGTATCGTCGTGATGAAGGCGCGCCCCGGTCGCGTGCATGCGGATTTTCCGCTGGTCACCAGCCTTGAACGCGATGCGCTTTACCGTTCCTCGGAGGAATATCGCCAGGCCTGCGAAACGGTCTCGAAGACATTGCTGGAAGCCATGGGTGGGGAGGAGCACTGATGACCGGACCGGCCGAAACCCTCCTGAAGATCCTCATTCCGATCCTCGTCGTCTTTGTGCTTCTCGTGATCTGGCAGGTCGGCGTCTGGGTCTCCGGCGTGCCGCAATACATTCTGCCGGGCCCGATCGCCATCGCCGGCGCTCTGGTCAAGGACTGGGGCACGCTCTCGCCGGCGCTCTGGGTCACCACCCAGATCACCCTGATGTCACTCGCGCTGGCGCTGATCGGCGGCGTCGGCATCGCGGTCTTCCTCGTGCAGTCGAAGTGGATCGAAGTCGCCTTCTATCCGATCACCGTCATCCTGCAGGTGACCCCGATCGTCGCGATTGCACCACTGATCCTGATCTACGCGCCTTCGACACAGGTCGCACTTTTGATCTGCGCCTTCCTCGTCGCTTTCTTCCCGATACTCTCAAACATGGTGCAGGGCCTGAAGAGCGTCGACCACAACCTGCTCAATCTCTTCGACCTCTACGGCGCCTCGCGTTGGCAGACCCTGCTCTATCTGAAGCTCCCGGCCTCCCTGCCCTATTTCATGACGGGCTTGCGCATCGGTGGTGGCCTCGCGCTGATCGCCGCCGTGGTCGCCGAATTCGCAGCAGGCTCGGCCGGCGCCGGCTCGGGCCTTGCCTTCCGCCTGCTCGAAGCCCAGTTTCGTCTGAACATTCCCCGTCTCTTCGCTGCCCTCTTCCTGCTCTCCTGCCTTGGCGTGGTCATCTTCGCCATCACCTCCTTCATCTCCTGGCTGGCGCTGCATCGCTGGCACGAGAGCAGCCTGAAACGAGAAAACTGATGTCGAATGCCGTTGCCACTCTGCCCGCTGCAAAGCGCTTCGTTCTCGCCAATGCGACGCTGCCCGAGATTTGCGTCGATGGTGTCGAGGCCCCGGCCTGCGAGGGCCTGATCAGCGCCGATATCGTTGTCGCCGACGGCAAGGTCGAGGCGATCCTGAAGCCCGGGACCGCCCCATCAGGCCTCCCCTCTACGGATCTCCGCCACGGCATGGTCTGGCCGACCTTCGTCGACATGCACACCCATCTCGACAAGGGCCATATCTGGGACCGCAAGCCGAACCCGACAGGCGACTTCATCGGCGCGCTCGAAGCCGTACAGGCCGACCGCGTTGCCCGCTGGACGGCTGAAGACGTCAAAGCCCGGATGGAATTCTCCCTGCGCACGGCTTACGCCCACGGCACGAGCCTGATCCGCACCCATCTCGATAGCCTGGCGCCGCAGCACCGCATCTCTTTCGAGGTCTTCGCCGAAGTCCGTGATGCCTGGGCAGGCAAGGTCGACCTGCAGGCCGCCGCCCTTTTCCCCTTTGACCAGATCACCGACGAGGCCTTCTTCAAGGATCTGGTCGAGGTCATCGTCGCCAACAAGGGCCTGCTCGGCGGCGTCACCTATCTGATGCCCGGGCTAGATGAAAAGCTCGACATCCTCTTCCGCACGGCAACCGAGAAGGGCCTCGACATCGACCTGCATGTCGATGAAACGCAGGACAAGGAAACCCTGACGCTGAAGACCATCGCGGAAGCAAAGCTCCGCAATCGCTTCGAGGGCGCAGTCACCGTCGGTCACTGTTGCTCGCTCGCCCGTCAGGACGATGATCTCGCAAAACGAACGATCGATCTGGTGGCCGAGGCCGGCCTCTCGGTCGTCTCGCTGCCGATGTGCAACATGTATCTGCAGGACCGCGTGTCCGGACGCACGCCCCGCCAGCGCGGCGTCACCCTCTTCCACGAACTGTCAGCCGCCGGTGTCGCCACCGCCGTCTCCTCCGACAACACCCGCGACCCCTTCTATGCCTATGGTGATCTCGATCCGGTCGAGGTGTTCCGCGAGGCGGTGCGCATCATCCATCTCGACCACCCGCTCGACACCGCCGCAAGGGTCGTCACCCGCACGCCGGCCGACATCCTGAAGCGCCCGGATCATGGCCGCATCGCCGTCGGCGCCAAGGCCGATCTCGTTCTCTTCAGCGCCCGCCGCTGGAGCGAATTCCTTTCCCGTCCGCAGGCTGACCGCATCGTGATGCGGAATGGCATGGGCATCGACCGCAGCCTGCCGGATTACCGCGAACTTGACCCGTTGCTTGGAGTTTAGCCATGGCAGACTACGCCAAAATCAAGGAAGAGCTGGCGGGCATTGCCGTCGAAGACAATCCGGCGCTCGTCAAACAGAAGAGCCGCGACTTCTACTGGTATTCGCCGATCCTGAAAGAGGAACTCGACAACGTCGTCGGTGACCTCGTGGTCTCCCCGACGACGGAAGACGAGGTCATCCGGGTTCTGAAGGTCGCCTATGCCCATGGCGTGCCCGTCACCCCGCGTGGCGGGGGCACCGGCAACTACGGTCAGGCCATGCCGCTCTCGGGCGGCATCGTCTTGAACCTCATCAATATGAACAAGGTGAAGGAGATCCTGCCCGGTCGGGTTATCTGCGAGCCGGGCATCATCATCTCCGAACTCGACAAGCAAACGAAAGCCCATTCCGGCCAGGAACTGCGCTTCCACCCCTCGACCGCTCAGACCGCATCCATCGCTGGCTTTATCGCCGGCGGCTCCGGTGGCGTCGGATCGATCACCTGGGGCGGCCTGCGCGATCTGGGCAACATCCTGCGGCTCCGGGTCGTCACCATGGAAGCCGAGCCCCGCGTGCTCGAACTCTCCGCCTGGGACCTGCAGAAGGTCTCCCACGCCTATGGCACCAACGGCATCATCACCGAAGTCGAGATGCCGCTGGCACCCGCTTACGACTGGGTGGACGTCATCGTCGGCTATGACGAGTTCATGGACGCGGTGAAATTCGCCGATGCACTCTCCCACAAGAACGGCATCCTCCTGAAGGAAGTTGCCCCGATCGCTGCCCCGATCCCGTTCGACTACTTCACCCGCCACAAACCCTGGCTGAAGGAAGGCCAGTCGGTCGTTGTGCTGATGGTGGCCCCGCACTCGATGGAGCCGTTCCTGGCGCTCGCCGAACGCATGAATGGCGACATCCGCTTCCGCTCCGATACGGTCGAAAGCATGAAGGGCATCCCGCATGCCTATGAGCTGACCTGGAACCACACGACACTGCGGGCCCTGAAGCTCGACACCAACATCACCTATCTCCAGGTCCAGTATCCCGGCCCCGATCATGTCGAGAAGGTCCGGATCATGACCGAACTCTTCCCCGACGAGGTCATCGGCCATCTCGAATTCATCAAGTTCGATGGCCAGATCCAGTGCGCCGGCCTGCCACTGGTGCGCTACACCACCAAGGAACGACTGGAAGAAATCATCCGCATCCACGAGGAAAACGGCTGCCCGATCTTCAACCCGCATCGCTACACGCTGGAAGAAGGCGGCATGAAGCAGACCGACCAGGTCCAGCTCGCTTTCAAGAAGGAAACCGATCCGAAGGGGTTGCTGAACCCCGGCAAGATGATCGCCTGGGAGAACCCGGACTTCGATTTCTCCGCCGGCAAGAACTATTTGTTTCCGGGCCTGGAGGTGTTCGCCGAAGCGGGGGAATAGCGGTTCGGCGGTTGGGTTGGTGCGCTTGGTACCCCCCTCTGCCCTGCCGGGCATCTCCCCCTCAAGGGGGGAGATCGGGAGGCGACCGGCGCCCTGCGCGACCTCATACACTGGAGATGGACAGGCAGAGCGAGACCGTCAAACTGACCTGAACTGGCATCGAAAATTTCGACATCTCCAATGCATCTAGGAAGGAAGCCGTGGCGCCCATCCAATCTCCCCTTGAGGGGGAGATGTCCGGCAGGACAGAGGGGGGTAACCCCACTCGCAACAACAGACAACGGAACGACAAACATAGGAACACCCAACCGCCACACCACCCTATTCCGAAGGTACTCCCGGCCGGACCTCCTCCGGCTCATGCTCTCCACGACATGGCATCCTCCATCCCTCGACATCAGGCGGCGACGGATCAGGATGTTGGGACAAACGGCGCGGAAGTTTTCAACTGGACCCCGACTGCCAAAGCAGCGGGTAACGATTTGGAGCTTTTGAAATGCGCGTACTCGTCCTTCACTCCCACCCGCTCGACGAGAGTTTCGGCCGGGCGCTTTACAAGCTCACCTGCGAAAGCCTGGAAAAGGCCGGCCATGAGGTCGACGGCTGCAATCTCTATGAAGAGGGTTTCGACCCTGTCCTTTCGGCCCATGACCGGCGCGTCTATCATGACATCCCGGACAATCTGACGCTGGTGAAACCTTATGTCGAGCGCCTGTTGAAGGCTGAAGCGCTGGTCATCGTCACGCCGGTCTGGAATTTCGGCTTCCCGGCCATGCTGAAGGGCTATTTCGACCGCGTCTGGCTGCCCGGCGTTTCCTTCGACCTGGTGGATGGAAAGCTCACCCCGACGCTCCGCCACATCAGAAAGCTCGCCGCCGTCATGACCTATGGCGCAACACCGATGCGCGCTTTCCTCGCCGGCAATCCACCGAAGAAGATCGTCAAACGCGTCATCCGCGCCCAGATCAAGATCGGCGCACCGGTCAGATATCTCGCCCATTACGACATGAACAATTGCACGGAAGAGACCCGCGCAGCCTTCATGGCCAAGGTGCGCCGCGAGATGGAAAATTTCTGAGAGAAAGGACGGCGGTCAGACGACCTTGGCCGCCGTCACCTCGACCTCGACGAGGAATTCCGGCCGCGTAAAGCCGCCGACGACGAGCAGCGTCGAGACCGGCTTCGGATCGAGCGTGTAGCGATCGCGAACAGCCATATAGGCCGGAAAATCCTCCCGCCGCGTGACGAATCCGGAGATACGGATCACATCCGCGAAGGTCATGTCCGCCTCTTCCAGAATGGCCTTGATTGCCTCGAAACACAGCTCGGCCTGGCCGGTGACATCGGCTGGGATGCTATCATCGGGCCGGATGCCGAGCTGACCGGACGTCACCAGCAGGCTCGCGCCGGGCGGGACCAGCAGACCGTGATTGTAGTGCCCGAAAGGACGGCGGACGGACGGCGGATTGAAGACCTTTTTCATGAGCTTGAGCCTAGCGCGGCAGCAAGGCGGGCGAAAGGGCAAAGCGCGATCAGGCTCAAAATCTGTTCCACCCATACAGTCAGACGGACTGCCGAATAGCCCAGGCAAGAGATCGTCGCTGATGTCCGCGCAAAGCGCGGCCATGGCTGCTTGCTGACTGGGGTCGCCCCCACGGAAGCAGACGGGGATCTGAGAGCGAGAGCCCCCGGCCGGCCACGCCATCAACGCTCCTCAACACGGCCGTCGCCGGGGGCCGCATCCCGCTTGCGCAATCGATGTCCGATATCCGCAACGCGTTTCTGGCATGCTTGCAAAGACACCGATTGTCATGCCCCAAATGTCGACACAGGCTTAAGCATAACCGATCGGTTTCTCGCAGTCGTGGCAAGGCATGCTGACCAGACAATGTACGACGGAGCCCACCGGCAAGAGTTGCATATACAAGGATGAGTCCATGCGGCGCATGAAACGATACGATCCGGCGCTGAGGGAGAAGATCATCGAGCAATATCGGTCTGGACGATCGCAGGTCGAGATATGCAGAGACTACGGCATCCCGAAATCGACATTTTACAACTGGCTCGGAAAAGACACCGAATCCGGATCAATTGAAGCGGATCGAATTGCAAGGCTCAAACAGGAAAACTTGCAACTCAAGATCCTACTCGCAGACAACATATTGGCGTTGCTGGTTCAGCAGCTGCCCAAGCTTGAGGATGGCGAACCGAAGGAATGACGGCGCGCTGCCACCCCACGGCTCGGCTATCAGCTCCGCTTATCCCCGTCCGCGTTGACCACAAGATTAGCCAATCAAAACTGCATCCGGGGTGCCAGAGGCTATGAACTTGAAGTCTCCCATGGGGTGACGTCTCATGAGCCAAAAAGCACGTCAAAGACGCGCAATCTCCTCGTGGTTTATGCGGAGACGTTTGATCGCGGAATTGGGTGCTTTCCATGTTTTTGGTTGCAGGAGCCTGTTTGCGCAGAAACGTTTGCGACGCTTGTCTCAAGAACGCTCAAACAGGTCATTTGCGGGCGACGCAGTGTTACAGGACCAGGGAACAATCAGGATGGCGCGGAAGTCGTTGACGTTCGTCAGCGTGGGGCCAGTGACAACTTGAGCATCGATTGAACTGAAGAAGGAATGAGCATCATTTCGATCGAGGGCGAGAGATGGATCGACTGTGAGTCCGACCGCTGTACTCAAGGTATCTGGTCCAATAAGAGCACCTGCCACTTCGGCCGCACCATCCACCCCGTCCGTATCACAAGCGAGCGCGTGAATGCCCTGAGCACCGTCGAGCGCTAAAGCAAGCGCGAGGCAGAACTCGGCGTTCGGGCCGCCGACACCGTCACCCCGGCGGGTGACTGTCAGTTCTCCGCCGGAGAGAAGAAGGATCGGCGGATCGCCCGGTTTCATGCCACGTTGCAAGGCCAAAGCCTCTTTCGCCTGTGCTGCCGCAACCTCCCGCGCCTCGCCTTCGAGTGCATCTCCCAGCAGATGCACGTCGCAACCAGCCACTCGGGCCAGCGCTGCGGCCGCCTCCAGCGACTGGCGCGGCGCAGCATAGATGACATTTCGGGTGCGGGTCAGGCGGGGATCATCGGGCTGCACGACGCCAGAGCCTTGGGACAGGGCCTTGCGGACAGACTGGGGCACAGCGACCTTCCATCGCTCAATTACGGACAGGGCATCGTCCGGTGTCGAGAGATCGCCGACCGTCGGGCCGGAACCGATAAAGGCCGGATCGTCTCCGGGCACATCCGAGATAATCAGCGCCAGCAGTTGTGCCGGCCAGGCCGTGGCGGCCAGTTGTCCACCCTTGACCCGGCTCAGATGCTTGCGCACCGTGTTCATACGGTCGATCGGCGCGCCGGAGGCGAGAAGCGCATGGTTGACGGCCTGCTTTTCGGCAAGCGAGACGCCCGGTACCGGCTGGACCAGCAACGCGGAAGCGCCGCCTGATATCAGGGCGAGGACGAAATCGCCCTCGCCTGCTCCCTCGACCAGGGAGAGCATGCGGGCCGTCGCTGCGAGGCCGGCCTCATCAGGCACCGGGTGGGCGGCCTCGACGATCTCGATCCCCTGACAGGGCCGGGCATAGCCATAGCGCGTGATGACAAGGCCCTCGCAGGGGCCCCAGGCCGCCTCGACGGCTTCGGCCATGCGCGCGCTCGCCTTGCCGGCGCCGATCACGATCACACGCCCCTTCGGCTTTTCCGGCAGAAAGTCCTTCAGCGAGCGCATGGGATCGGCGACTTCGACCGCCCGATCGAACAGGCGTCGAAGAAAGAGGTCCGGTCGATCGATCATGGGATATCCCTCACACCGCTGGTGTCGCGGATGACGAGCTCCACCGCCGTGAGCGTCTCCGGCTCGGGGCGCTTGCCCTCCTCCAGCCAGGCCAGAATCGTGGCGGCGATGCTGCGGCCAAATTCGGCGATGCCGCAATGGACAGTGGAGAGCGCCGGAAACACCTGGCTGCATTCCTCGATATCGTCGAAGCCGACCATACGGAAATCCTGCCCGACCTTCCGGTTGAGCTTGGCAAAGCCCGAGAGCATGCCGAGCGCGACCAGATCGTTGAAACAGATCGCGGCATCAATTTCGGGATGCGTCCGCGCCAGCTCCTCGGCGGCCTCACGGCCAAAGCTGCGGCTTGCCCGGCCCGACAGGACAAATGGCTCCATGCCGGCCTCTTCTAGCGCTTGGAAATAGCCAGCCATGCGCTCGCGGGTGACGGCCCGGTCTGCAAGTCCACCAACAAAAGCGATGCGGCGTGGCGAAGACGAGAGAAGATGTCGGGCAGCGAGCAGGCTGCCAAGGCGATAATCGGGGGCGGCAAAGGGAAACTGCTCGACGCGGGGATCGACCTTGCGGAGCACCTGCATGGTCGGAATGCCGCCGCGCGCGATGGCATCGAATGTGCCGCCTTCATCACCATAAGTCGGGGACAGGACCAGCGCGGAAACGCCATGCTCGATCATGGCACCAACCACCTGGGCCTGGACGGCCGGATCTTCGTCGGTATTGGCGACAACCGTGGCATAGCCGCGCGCAGACAGCGCCATCTGCAGCGAGGTTGCGAATTCCGTGAAGAACGGGTTGCGGAGATCGTTGATGACGAGGCCGATCAGGCCAACATTCGAAGATCTGAGGTTCGCGGCAGCGCGGTTATAGACATAGCCGACCTTGTCCATGGCCTCGCGGACCAGGCGGCGCGTCTCCTGCTTGACCAGCGGACTGTTCTGCAGGACGAGGCTGACGGTGGATTTGGAAATCCCCGCCACGCGCGCCACATCGATGATTGTCGGCCGCCGTTCCATGCCCGTCAGTATACCCCGTTCAGCTCCAGCAAGACTCGCATCCTTCTCATGGCAAGCTCCGGATCGGCAAGCAGATTTGCCTGATCAGCCAGGCGGAAGACCTCTGCGTAGTGGACGATGTCCCGGCTCGACTGGAAGCCCGCCGGCATGATGAAATGCCGCTGGTGGCCATTCAGCCAGGCGAGGAAGGCAATGCCAGCCTTGTAGAACCTTGTCGGGGCGCGGAAGATTTCGCGGCTGAGCGGCACAGTCGGTGCGAGCAGACGGTGATAGGTGTCGAGGTCATCGGCAGCCAGTGCGTCGAGCGCCTGCGAGGCCGCCGGTGCGATGGCGGCGAAGATGCCAAGCAGCGCATGGGAATAATGCTTGCCATCGCCGGCGATCAGGTCGGCATAGCTGAAGTCGTCGCCGGTGTAGAGTCGCACACCCTCCGGCAGGCGGGTGCGAAACGCCTCTTCATGCGCCTGATCGAGCAGCGAGATCTTGATGCCGTCGACCTTGCCGGGGTTCTCGCCGATCAGGTCGAGCACGAAGTCACTTGCGACGGCGACGTCCTCGCTGCCCCAATAGCCCTTCAACGCCGGATCGAACATGTCGCCCAGCCAGTGCAGGATGACTGGCTCGCGCGCGCCGTCGATCTGCCGGCGGTAGACGGAGCGGTAGACATCCGGCCCGGCTCCCATCGCGGGGAAGGCGCGCGAGGCCATCAGGATCAACTGCCCGCCGGCGGACTCGATCGCTTCCGCCTGCGTCTGATAGGCGGCTGCGATCTTGTCCGCGGTGGTAAGGTCGGCGAGCGTCAGATGATCAGTCCCGGCACCGCAAGCGACGCGCGGCTTCATCGGATGCGCCTTGGCGGCCACCATCGTCCGCTGGATCAGTTCCAGCGCCGTCGGCCAATCGACCCCCATGCCGCGCTGGGCCGTGTCCATGGCTTCGGCGAGACCGAGGCCCTGATCCCAGAGCGAGGTTCGGAAGGCGAGCGTGCCGTCCCAGTCGACCGCCGGTCGTGTGTCCCAGGGATTGCGTTCGCGCAGCGGATCGGAGACGACATGGGCGGCGGCAAAGGCGGTGCGGGTCAGCGGACGCGTCGGAGCGCGTGGTGTCAGCGGGGTTCCGGTGAGGCGATAGTCTTCGATGCGGCCATCGGCGGTGGGCAAGGCAATCATGTAGGAGATCCCTGAGTTTGGACGGGGAGGTCGAAGACGAGGATGCCGTCGAGACCACCCTCGGCATGGGCAACCAGGCGCGCGCCGAATCGCTTGTGATCCGGATGGACCTGATAGGCTTCGAGGGCAGCCCAGTCGGTGAAATCGGCGACGAAGCCGTGCAGATAGCCGCGTTCGATGCGCTCCGGGCTTTCGCTGCGACCCGATGTGATCGATAGCAGCCCCGGCACCTTGCCTTGAATCTGATGCAACTCGGCGAAGAGGTCGTCGATGACGGCAGGCGAGACCGTTGGTTGGAAACGGACAAGCACGATGTGGCGGATCATGACGTTGCTCTGTGATCGGCCTTGATCATGTCGGCTGCCTTTTCGGCAATCATGATCGTCGGCGCATTGGTGTTGGACGAGACTACGGTCGGCATGATCGAGGCGTCGATGACGCGCAGGCCTTCGATACCGTTGAAGCGCAGACGCGGATCGACGACGGCCTGCGGGTCCGAGCCCATGCGGCAGGTGCCGGCGGGGTGGTGGTCGGTTTTCGAATGGCGGCAGGCATAGTTGAAATAGTCCTGGTCGCTTTGCACATCCGGCCCCGGAAGGCGCTCGGCCTTGACGTAGGGCTTGAGCGAATCCTGGCGCATGATGTCTCTTGCGATTTTCAAACCCCGGATCGACATTTCGCGATCGTGCGGATCGGCCCAGTAGTTGGGATCGATCAAGGGGGCAGCGAAAGGATCGGCCGAGCCGAGCCGGACGGTGCCGCGTGACCTCGGGCGGAGATAGGCGGAATTCAGCGTGACACCGCCATTGGCCATGGCGGCCACACCGGCCTCGATGCCGGAGCCGAGGCCGAGATGGAACTGGATATCCGGCGAGCGGGCTTCCGGATCGGCATACCAGAACCCGCCTGTTTCAAAGAGGCTCGAGGCGACCGGGCCGGATTTGGTAAGCAGGTATTGCAGGCCGGCCAGCACCGAGAGATGCGGCTTGGCGAAGCGGTCATAGGTGTGCGGTCCGGTGCATTCAGCGATGACGAAGAGATCGAGATGGTCCTGCAGATTGGAGCCGACGCCCGGCTGGTCGAAGACGATGGGCACACCGACCGAAGCCAGATGGTCGGCAGGGCCGATCCCTGAGAGCATCAGGAGGCGCGGACTGCCGATTGCGCCCGACGAGAGCAGCACCTCCCGTTCGGCACGCACCACGCCTTCGCCAGCGAGTTCGACGCCGACTGCGCGCCCGTTTTCGACCACCAGCTTCAGCACCTGCGCGTCCGTGCGGATGGTGAGATTGGGCCGTTTGCGCGCGGGGTTGAGATAGGCGATCGAGGCCGAGGAACGGCGGACATTGCGCTGGGTCAGCTGGTAGTATCCGACGCCATCCTGCGTCTCGCCCGTCATGTCGCCGTTGAAGGGAATGCCGAGTTCGGCGGCCGCCTTGAAATAGGCCTCGCAGATCGGCAGCGGCGCCGCAGGCTTGCTGACCCCGAGCGGGCCGCCCTTGCCGTGGTAGCGGTTGTCGAAGCTGTCATTGTCCTCGGCCTTGCGAAAGTAAGGCAGGACGTCCTCATAGGACCAGCCTTCGCAGCCCATCTGGCGCCAGTCGTCATAGTCGAGCGCATTTCCTCGGGTGTAGATCTGCGCGTTGATGCTGGAGCCTCCGCCGATGACCTTAGCCTGGGTGTAGCGGATCACCATGTTGTTCATGTGCCGCTGCGGCACCGTGCTCCAGCCCCAGCTGCCGATGCCCTTGGTCATCTTCGCGAAGCCTGCCGGCAGATGGTAGAAGGGATGCCAGTCGCGCCCGCCCGCCTCAAGCAGGAGCACGTTGAAATCGGGATTTTCCGACAGCCGCGCCGCAAGCACCGAGCCCGCCGAACCACCACCGACAATGATGAAATCAAAAGCTTGCCGCATTGAGATCTCCTAGAGGCGGGCCAAGGACAGGCCGCCGTCGACCGGAATGACGGCCCCATTGGCGAAGGCGAAACATCCTTCCGCCAGCGGCACGACCACGCTGCCGATATCGACCGGCTGGCCCCAACGTTGCGCAGGAACAAGCCCGCCCTCGATCCGCGCCGTGTATTTGTCCTTCACGCCCGCCGTCATCTCGGTCTCGATGATCCCGGGTCTCAGTTCGAAAACGCCGATGCCATGCGGCGCAAGGCGGAGTGCAAAGAGCTCCGCCATCATGCCGGCACCCGCTTTGGATATGCAGTATTCCGCTCGCTCGATCGAAGCCATGCTGGCGCTCACCGAGGTTACAAAGACGATGGAGCGATAGCTGTCGGAAGGAGTCGCCAGCATGCGCCGCGCGACCTCCTGGGCGAGGAAGAAGGCGCCGCGCAGGTTGACGCCGAGCACGAAGTCGAAGCTGTCGGGCGTCAGAGCGAGCATGTCGCCGCGCACCTTGGCGGGAACGCCGGCATTCGACACGAAGGTGGTGACGGGGCCGAGGCGTGCTTCGACCTGGTCGAGGACCGAGGCGACGTTGTCGATATCCTGCAGGTCATGACGAATATAGATGGCAGCGTCACCCAGTTCCGCAAGCGTTGCCTGGACCTGGGGCGCATCTTCCTCGGACCTCGATGCCAGCGCGAGCTTGTAGCCGGCGCCGGCCAGTTCGCGGGCGATGCCGAGGCCGATGCCCTGCTGGCCTCCGGTGATGAGTGCGACCTTGCTCACTGGCTGAACTCCGTTTCGATGATGTGCTGGCCCGACCGCAGGGCGAGTGCTGCGATCGTCAGGGCCGGGTTGACGGCGGCCGAGGTCGGCAGGATCGACGCATCGACGATGAAGAGATTGCGATGATCGTGGCTGCGCCCGAAACTGTCGACCACACTCGTCATAGGGTCCGAACCCATGCGCGCCGTGCCGCATTGGTGGGAGGGCGTGCGCCGATCGAAGGGGCGCGAGAGCACGACCGGGTAACCGGCCTTTCGGATCAGTGATTTCAGCCTGTCGACCAGAGCGAGATGCACCTCCCAGTTCGACCGCTTCCAGTCGAGCATGATCCGACCGTTCCGAACCGTCACGCGGCTTTCCGGATTGGGAAGATCCTCCGACATGGCATAGAGGTCGATCGATCGATCGGCGATCCAGTGGGCGAGCGGTCTCGGCAGCGGCGAGCTTGCCGCGAGGATGGGGCCGGTGATCTTGCCGAGTAGCTGGATATTGCCGAGCGGTTCGCCATTCGATCCGCCCGTCAGGTAGAAGTCGTTGACCAACAGGGTCTTCTGGTAGATCGACGGATTGCGCCTGAAAGGGTGGAGCGCCAGCACCGCCGAGCAATTGTGGTTCATGAAGTTGCGACCGACCTGGTCGGATCGGTTTGCCAAACCCTGCGGATGGTTTTCGTTCGCCGATGACAGCAGGATGGCAGCGCTTCTGACGGCACCGGCCGAGAGAACCACGAGGGGTGCGGTCAGCACCTTTGTCTCACCCCGTTCCAGGACTTCAACGCCGACAATCTGACCGCCATCGCCTGCCAGAAGGCGCGTCACTTCGCATCCTGTCACCAGCGACACGTTAGGATGTCGGAGTGCTACGGCGAGGCTCACCGTCTCCGCATCCTTTTTGCCGCCGCAGGTATCCGGGAAGGCGTCCCAGGTCGTTTTCCCATGGGCGAGCCATTGGTCGATATCGACACCAAGTGGCAGGGAAGCCGGGTGGAGACCGACGGATTTCAGGCGACGGCGGAGATCGACAATAGTGGGCTCGTCAGGCACCGGCTTGTGCTGGTAGGTTCCGGAGTGCGGCGGTTCGGTCGGGTCCTCCCCCAGCACTCCCCGGACCTCGAACAGGTGTTCGGCCCGCTGATACCAAGGCTCCAGATTGTCGTAACCGATCGGCCAGCCCGGCGTCGTTCCGCCCATATGGTGCAGGGGGGAGAAATCTTCGCGGCGATAGCGCAGCAGCACCGCGCCGTAGAATTTCGAATTGCCGCCGACATTGTAATAGTTGCCGGGGTTGAAGAGCTGGTTGTCGCCGTCCAGCCATTCTTCCTTCGGCCTGAAATGCGCCCTGCCGAAAATGGCCTCGGCATCCCGGTCAGCGGAGGAAGGCTTGAGCCTTTCGCCCTTCTCGACGATCAGGATGCGCCGGCCCGTCGGTGCAAGCTGGGCGGCGAGCGTTGCTCCCCCCATGCCCGAACCGATGATGATGACGTCTGCGTCGCTCATGGCCGGATGCGCTCTTCCGTCTTGGGGTCAAAAGCCACGGCCTTTTCCATGTTGACCGCGAATTCGAAGTCGTCGCCACCTGATATATCGACATCAGCGCGCATGCGGGCGATCACGTCCTTGCCCCCGAGGCCCATGGTGACGAAGGTGTCGGAGCCGGCCGGCTCGGTGACGATGACACGGTTCTTCAGGCTGACGATGTTCTGCGATTTGCGGTCGGCACCTTCGGGATCGGTGATCGCCTCCGGGCGGATGCCGAGCAGGATCTCCCGTCCGTCCCAGGCGGCAAGGCTCGGCTGGCTGAAGGCGAGCAGGCTCTTTGACCTATCCCCAAGCACGACTTCGGCATGGGGCGTGCCATCGCGAACGACGACGCGTGCCGGCACGACATTCATCGCCGGGCTTCCCATAAAGGTGGCGACAAAGACATTGGCCGGGGTATCGTAGATCTCCTTCGGTGTGCCGAGCTGCTGGATATAGCCCTTGTTCATCACGGCGATCCGGGTCGAGAGCGTCATCGCCTCGATCTGGTCGTGGGTGACGTAGACGATGGTGCGCTTGAGTTTCGCGTGCAGCTTCTTGATCTCGGTGCGCATGTCGACTCGGAGCTTGGCGTCGAGGTTGGAAAGCGGCTCGTCGAAGAGGAAAACGTCGGGATCGCGCACCAGCGCGCGGCCCATGGCAACGCGCTGGCGCTGGCCGCCGGACAGCTGGCCCGGCTTGCGATCGGTGAGATGATCGATCTGCAGGAGCTTGGCGACATCGAGCAATGCCTTGTCCCGTTCGGGCTTCGGCACGCCGTGCATCTCCAGCCCGAAGGTGATGTTCTGGCCGACGGTCATGTTGGGGTAGAGCGCGTAGGACTGGAAGACCATGGCGATGTTGCGCTTCGACGGATGGACCCCGTTGATGACGCGGTCCTTGATCGCGATTTCGCCCGACGAGATGCCCTCCAGGCCGGCGATCATGCCGAGAAGGGTCGACTTGCCGCAGCCGGAGGGGCCGACGAGCACGAGGAACTCGCCCTCCTCCACCGAGATGTCCACGCGATGCAGGACTTCGAGCTGTCCGTAGGACTTGGTGACGTTCCGGATGTCGAGAAAGCCCATGATCTTATCCTTTGACTGAACCGGCCATCAGTCCGCGCACGAAATAGCGCCCGGCGACGACGTAAACGAGAAGGGTGGGAAGGGCGGCGATAATCGCGCCCGCGAAGTGGACGTTGTATTCCTTCACACCCGTGGAGGACTGAACGAGGTTGTTGAGTGCTGCCGTCATCGGCTGGCTGGTGCCACCGAAGGAGACGCCGAACAGGAAGTCGTTCCAGATGTTGGTGAACTGCCAGATGACGGAGACGACGGTGATCGGGCCGGAGACCGGCAGCAGGATGCGCCAGAAGATGCGGAAGAAACCGGCGCCGTCGATCTGTGCTGCTTTCACCAATTCGGTCGGGAAGGTGGCGTAATAGTTGCGGTAGTAGAGCGTGGTGAAGCCGATGCCATAGACCACATGCACCAGGACCAACCCCGGAACCGAACCGGCGAGCCCGAGCTTGCCGAGAACCAGCGCCATCGGGATCAGCACGACCTGAAACGGAATGAAGCAGGAAAACAGCATCAGACCGAAGACGATCGTGTCGCCGCGAAAGCGCCATTTGGTGAGCACGTAACCGTTGAGCGCGCCGAGGATCGTCGAGATGGCGACAGCCGGCACGACCATCAGGATAGAATTCAGGAAGTAGGGCTTCAGGCCGGTCGGCGACACGCCGATCTGGGCGGTCGACCAGGCGGAGCGCCAGGCATCCAGCGTCCAGGTTTCAGGCAGTGCCATCATGTTGCCGCCGGTGATCTCCGGCAGCGGCTTCAGCGAGTTGATGCCCATCACATAGAGCGGCAGAAGGTAGAAAAGCGCGAAGAGGAGAAGCACCAGATAGATGAAGGTGCGGGTGACGCGACCGGTCCTGACGGCGGTGTCCTGGCTGACAGCAGACATCAGTTCTTCTCCTTCAGTTCGGCATAGAGATAGGGAACCATGATGGCCGCAATGGTCATCAGCATGATCACGGCAGAGGCGGAGCCGACGCCCATCTGATTGCGGGTGAAGGTGTAGGAATACATGAAGGTCGCGGGCATCTCGGTGGCACGGCCCGGGCCACCACCGGTCAGCGCAATCACGAGGTCATAAGACTTGATCGCGAGGTGGCTGAGGATGACGAAGGCGGAGAGGAAGGCAGGCCGAAGCATCGGGATGACGATGCGCCGGTAAAGCTGGAAGCTTGAGGCGCCGTCGATCTGGGCGGCCTTCAGGATCTCGTTGTCGATTCCGCGCAGGCCGGCGAGGAACATGGCCATGACAAATCCGCTGGTCTGCCAGACCGCCGCGATGACGATGGTGTAAACAGCCATGTCGTTATCCTTGATCCAGGTGAAGGAAAAGCTCTCCCAACCCCAGAGGCGCATGATGCGCTCCAGACCGATGCCCGGATCGAGGAACCACTTCCAGGCTGTGCCGGTGACGATGAAGGACAGAGCCATCGGATAGAGATAGATCGGGCGCAGCAACCCCTCACCCCTTATCTTCTGGTCTAGGAAGATGGCCAGCATCAGGCCGAGTGCCGTGCAGATGACGATGTAGAGGCTGGCGAAGATCGCGATGTTGCTGATCGCGATGTGCCAGTTTTCCTGAGCCCAAAGCCGGCTGTAATTGGTGAAGCCGACGAAGGTGTAGAGCGGCAGCATCTTGGAGCCGGTAAACGACAGGAAGATGGTGAACAGGATGAAGCCGTAGACAAACAGCAGAATGACGGCAAAGGACGGTGCCAGCACCACCTTCGGCAGCCAATCCTGGATGCGCGTGCGCAAGTCAGCCCTGGTCGAGCTTGTCATGAGGGTTCTCCCTGTACTGTCTGGATAGACCGACGCCGCCTCTCACCTGGCAGACGGCGTCGGAGGGGTCGCGAGCGACGAGGAGGCCGCTCGCGACGGGAGGTTACTTGGCAGCAGCGACGGCTTCGCCGAGCGCCTTGGCAGCCTCGGCACCATCCTTGAAGCCACCGTTGAAGGCCTTGGTGACGACGTCATAGACGGCGTTCTTCACGGCAGCCGGTGCTGCATGGCCATGAGCCATGGAGCCGAAGAGCGAACCGGCAGAGCTTGCTTCCGCCAGATCCTTCATGCCCTTCTTGCCGCAATCGTCGAAATCCGTATCCGGCACGTCGGTGCGGGCCGGGACCGATCCCTTGACGACGTTGAAGGCCGACTGGAATTTCGGGCTTTCGATGGCGGAGGCCATGGCCATCTGCGCCTTGACCTTGTCGTCGCCCGAGACGTTGAACATCGCAAACTGGTCGGAGTTGAAGGTCACCGACCCCTGCGTTCCGGGGAAGCGGATGCAGACGAAGTCTGCGCCTGGCTTCTTGCCGGCCTTCAGGAATTCGCCCTTGGCCCAATCGCCCATCATCTGCATACCGGCCTTGCCGTCGATGACCATGGCCGAGGCCAGGTTCCAGTCGCGGCCGGAGAAGTTGTCGTCGACATAGCTGCGCAGCTTGATCAGGCGATCAAAGGCATCGGCCATGTCGGGACCGGTGAGTGTGGCTTCGTCGAGATCGATGAAGGCCTTCTTGTAGAAGTCGTTGCCCTTGGAGAGAACGACGCCATCGAAGACGGTCGCGTCCTGCCAGGGCTGGCCACCATGGGCGAGCGGGGTGATGCCGTTTGCCTTCATCTTGTCGAGGACGGCGACGAGTTCGTCCCAGCTCTCGGGCGCCTTGCCACCGGCGGCATCGAGGGCGGCCTTGTTGATCCAGACCCAGTTGGTCGAGTGAACGTTCACAGGCGCTGCAATCCAGCGGCCATCATACTTCGAGAACTTCTGCAGCGCTTCCGGCACCACCTTGTCCCAGCCTTCGGCATTGGTGACTTCGTCGAGATTGCCGAGTGCGCCCTGCTCTGCCCAGTCGAGAATGTCGAAACCTAGCATCTGGACGGCGGTCGGCGGATCGCCTGCGGTGACACGGGCACGCAGCGCGGTCATCGCCGCTTCACCGCCGCCACCGGCGACCGGCATGTCGACCCAGCCGATACCCTTGGTGTTCAGATCCTCCTTCAGAACGTTTAGGGCTGCGGCTTCACCGCCCGAGGTCCACCAGTGGAGCACCTCGACGTCGGTGGCATGAGAGATGCCGGCGGTGCCCGCCAGCATGGTACCGGTAATCAGCATGGTCTTGAAAAGGCTACGCATGTTTTCCTCCTGTTTGATGCGTTGCTTTCAATCGTTCCGGAAGTCAGTCGCGCACCCAGTTCGGCCTGGTCTTGCCGATGCGCATCACGACGGATTTGATCTCCAGGAATTCGTCGAGGCCATAGCGGCCATTCTCGCGGCCCTGGCCGCTCTGCTTGAAGCCGCCAAAGGCGACTTCCGGGAAGCCATCCATCCAGGTGTTGGTCCAGACGGTGCCGGCTTCCGCGCGGCGGGCAAAGGCAAGGCAGGTGTGGAAGTTCTCGCTCCAGACGCCGGCCGACAAGCCGTAGGATGCGTCATTGACGAGGGAGATGGCCTCGTCCAGCGTCTTGAAGGTCAGAACCGCAAGCACCGGGCCGAAGACCTCCTCGCGGGCAATTGGCATGTCGGGGCTTACATTCGTCACCACCGTCGGCGCAAAGAAATCGCCGGGCAAGCCGGGATGGCGGACGGCTTCACCACCGAGGGCGAGCTTCGCACCTGAGGCAACCGCATCGCGCACATAGGCGGCGATCTTCTGCTGATGAGCCTGAGAGATGATAGCGCCGACCTGGGTCTCGGGATTGAGCGGATCGCCAAAGGCGACCTTGCGGGAAAGCGCCACGACCTTTTCGATCAGGGTGTCCGCGATGTCTTCATGCACGATGATGCGGCTGCCGGAATTGCAGCATTCGCCGGCGTTGAAATACACGCCGAAGGTGATCGCATCGGCGGCTGAATCCAGATCGGCGTCCGGGAAAACGACCTGAGGGTTCTTGCCGCCCAGTTCGAGCGCGACCTTTTTCAAGGTCTTCGAGGCGGCCGCACTGATCGCCTTGCCGACAGCTGTCGAACCGGTGAAGCTCACCATATCGACATGGGCATGTTCCGCCATAAGCGCGCCGACTGGCTGGCCGAAGCCAAGGACGATATTGACGACGCCGGCGGGCAATCCGGCTTCGATCAGCAGCTCTCCCAGCATGACCGTCGTCGACGGCGTCATTTCCGACGGCTTGATAACGCAGGTGCAGCCAGCCGCGAGCGCAAAGGGCAGCTTCTGGCTGAGAATCCAGAAGGGGAAATTCCACGGGGTGATGATCGAGACGACGCCGATCGGTTCTTTTAGCACCACGGCCAGCATGTCCTCGCCGAGCGAGTTGTGGCTGTCACCGTGCAGGGTGCGGGCGAGTGCTGCCGCATAGCGCCAGAGGTCGGCGGCGCCCGCGACTTCGCCACGCGCCTGGGAAATCGGCTTGCCGCTTTCGAGCGTTTCGAGGAGCGCCATGCGCTCGACATTCGCCTCGATGAGATCGGCGACCTTCAGCAGCAGCGTCGAGCGTTCCTTGCCGGTCGCGCGGCTCCACTTGCCGTTGTCGAAGGCCCGTCTTGCAGCGGCAATCGCGGCTTCCGTTTCCGCCGTGCCGCCCCGCGCGGAGCGGCTGACGACAACGCCATGCGAGGGCGAAATCCTGTCGAAGGTCGCGCCGTCGGCGCTTCCCTGCCAGATCCCGTCGATCAGGTGGCGGCCTTCGAAGGGCGCCTTTGGCAGCGGATGGGCGACGGCAGCGGTCATGGTCATGTCGTTCATGTCATTCTCCCGAAAATGCGGGTTTGCGTTTCGCCCTGAAGGCGGCGACACCTTCGTCGCGATCGGCACTGGCGGCAATTGCGGCACTGCCCAGCGCCTCGATCATGGCATTGCGATCTTCGCCCCGGCCCGCATGGATCATGAATTTGGAGACCTCAACGGCGCGCGGAGAAAGGCCGAGGACCGATAGGGCAATCTCCCGGGCGGTTTCCTCCGGGGTCGCCGAAACCTCGGCGACAAATCCGAAGGCATGGGCGCGCTCGGCGGAGGTCCGCCGACCGAAGAGCGCCATTTCCTTGAGGATCGGTTCCGGCAGCAACCGAGCAAGGCGCTGCGTGCCGGACCAGCCGGGCACGATCCCGACATGGGTTTCGGGAAGCGCGATCGTGGCCGACGGTGCCATGACCCTGATGTCGCAGGCGGCGGCAAGCTCCAGACCGCCACCAAAAGCGTGGCCTGCCATGGCCGCGATCACCGGCTTGGACAGGCGTGCCAGACGATCGAATAGGCGATGCCCGTCGCGCACCCAGTGGCGGGCGAATTCGGCGGGCGTCAAATCACCCCAGGCATTGATGTCCGCCCCGGCGCAAAAGGCGCGCTCGCCTTCGGCCGTGACGATGACGCAGCGAACATCAGCCATGCGTTCCAGACGGTCGAGATGGCCGGAAAGCTGCTCCAGCATCTCGACCGTGAAGGCGTTGAGCTTGGCCGGGTTGTCGAGCCGGATCTCGGCAATGCCACCGGCGATTTGGAGATGAACGGCGCTCATGGTGCCCACCCCATCGGTTCCTTCGACAGGAGCACCGTGGCGATGACCCGCGCATCCGGCGCGACGATCACTCGGCCCTGCGATGCCGCGACAATGTCTCGTTGCGGTTCGATGCCCGGCATGACCTCGGTCGCGACGAGGCCACTCTCCGTCAGCCGCATCACGCAACGCTCGGTGATGTAGAGCACGTCCTGCCCCTGCTGCATTGCCCTTTTGCCGGAGAAAGTGACGTGCTCGACCTGGTCGACCATCTTGGTGAACTTGCCGGGGCTGCGGACATGGATGCCGCTTTCCGTCAGTTCGACGGCGGCTCCGGCCTCGAACCAGCCGGAGAAGACGATCTTCTTCGCATGGGCCGTGATATCGACAAAGCCGCCGCAGCCTGCTGTCAGATAGGGTTTCTTGCCGAGTTTGGAGACATTGACATTGCCCTCGACGTCCACCTCCAGGAACGAGAGGAAGGACACGTCGAAGCCGCCGCCCTGGAAATAGATGAACTGCTGCGGCGATGGTACGAAAGCATCGGCATTCGAGGCACAGCCAAAGGCGAAGTCAGTGAGCGGCATGCCCCCGACAGCACCCTGCTCAATCGCCCAGGTCACCGCTTCCGGGTGCCCCTCCTCCAGCAGGATGCGCGGCACCTGCGCGCTGATGCCGAAGCCGAGATTGGCCGTCATGCCGGCTTTCAGCTCCAGTGCTGCGCGCCGCGCGATGACTTTCTCGACGCCATGTTCGGCGAGCTTGAAGCTTGACCAGGGCCGCATGATCTGGCCCGATATCGCCGGATCATAGGGTGTCTCGCAGGTCTGTTTCTGTTCCGGATCGAGGACAACGAGATCGACAAGATGACCGGGCACGCGCACATCATGCGGACGAAGGCTGCCGGCTGCCGTCATGCGGCTCACCTGCGCGATGACGAGGCCGCCATTGTTGCGCGTCGCGATCGCCTGTTCCAGCCCGCCGAGATAGGCGCCCTCGTGCTCGTAGGTGAGATTGCCGCGCTCATCGGCAGTTGTGGCCCTGAGAATGCAGACATCCGGATAGATGTTCGGGAAGTGAAGCCAGGTTTCGCCGGCGAATTCGACACGGCTGACGATGGGGTGGGCAGAAGCGCTTTCGTTCATCGCACAGCCTTCGCGGATCGGATCGACGAAGGTGTCGAGGCCGATGCGGGTCAGCACGCCGGGACGCCGGGCAGCCGCTTCACGGTGCATGTCGAACATGATGCCGGAAGGCACATTGTAGGCCTCGACCCTGTCTTCGACGACCATCTTCCAGATCTCGGGCATCGGCAGGCTCGACGGACCGGACGGATAGGAGCCGGCAAGCACGCGACTGATCAGTCCGTCTTTCGCGATGCGGTCGATGCCCTTCACGCCATACATGTCGCCGGCGGCTATCGGATGCAGCATGGTGAGATTGCGCGGATGGCCTTCCGTCTCGAACCGGTGACCGAGGGCGGCCAGGACGAAATCCGGGCAACCGAGCGCCGAGGACGAGGACACCGTGACGACGGCGCCATCGGGGATGCGCGAGACGGCCTCTGCAGGGGCAACGAGCTTGCTCAACGGACACCTCCGTAATTCACATCGACCCGGATGCCGCGCGCGGCTGCATCGCGAATGGCAAGCGCGACGGCCAGCGACTTCACGCCATCGAGACCGGTGGCTGCCGGCTCGCCATCGCCGGCGACGGCGGCGTGGAAGCGTCGGACGCCTTCGGCGTAGAGATCATGGTGCTCAAAGCCGATCGCCTCGCGACCCGAGGCCGTCACCAGCTCAATGGAACCGATCGGATTTTGCGTCATCACATCCCGGGCGAAGATCGACCCTTCCGTGCCGTGGACCTCAAGGCCCGAGCCGGCGAAGGGATGGGTGAAACTTTCATGGCTCATGACCATGGCGCCTGATGGCATGGCCCAGATGGACATGGCGGAATCCTCCACACCCTCGCCGAGGCCAGAACTTGCCATCTGTGCCACGACCGAAACCGGATCTTCGCCGAGAAGGAAACGGGCGACATCGGCGTCGTGGACGGTGATGTCGGGAATGACCCCGCCGCCTGCATCCGGCGCATGGATCCGCCATCCCTGAAGATGCGGCGGCAGAAACACGGCGTGGTGGAGACGCAAGGAAAGTACGCGACCGATGCGCCCGGAGGCGATGAGTGCGCGCACGGCACGGTGACTGCCGGAGCAACGCAGATGGTGATTGGTGGCGAAGACGAGCCCGGCTTCTTCGGCGGCGCGCACCATCGCAGCCGCATCCTCAAGGGCAAGCGCCAGAGGCTTCTCGCAGAGCACATGCTTCCCGGCCTTTATGGCGGCGAGCGCCTGCGGCAGATGCTTCTCATTGGTCGTCGAGATGTAGACAGCGTCGATTGTGGGGTCGGCCAGAAGCTCGTCCAGGTCGGTGCCTGATCGCGGGATCTGGTGCTCGGCTGCAAACCCCCGGGCACGCTCAGCCGATCCGCTCAAGACGCTGACAATCTCGCCTTGCTGGGCGCGGATCGCTCCGACCAGGTACTGACGCGCAATCGTGCTGGCTCCGATCAGGGCCCACCGCATCTACATTTCCTCCCACACTGTCTCGTGCTTTTTGGATCGTTCCAATTTATATGGAACGATCCAAAAATTCTGTCAACTGATTTTTGGTTAGAAAGGGGAAAACAAAAATCGCAAACACCGTGACGCCTGCATCGGGCGCTAAGGCGGCCAATGTCTGCCGCAAGCACGGCATACCCGATGCAACCTTCCGCAAGTAAAAGGCGAAGTATGGTGGCATGGATGTGTCCGATGCCCGCAAGCTGAATGCGTTGCTAAAGCCGAAGATGCGACAAGCAGAGCGTCAGGCCGGGCAATACGATCCTGAAGGGTGTCGTTTCAAAAAAGAAAAGCTGACGGTGCGCAAGCAGGGAGGCGAATAGCGGGCCTTGGGGCCAAGGCGTCCTCTGGCTCTGCCCTCACGCCCCTGTAAGCGCTGGAGCCTGGACTTTTCACAGGCGACGGCATCACCAGCGAATGCCTAAGCCTAGTCCCAGATACATTCCTGTCAGCCGCAAGGCTTGCCCCTGAACTGAATAGTCGCATCGTCAGACGCGGCAAACCGAGGACGATCGTCTCGAACAGCGGGACGGAGATGACCACTATGACCATCGTCAAATGATGCCTGGAGACCAAAGTCGACTGATACTACATCCCCCGGCACGTCGACACGATGCGGCTTACTCGAAAGCTTGAACGGCAGCTTACGCGACAAGTGCCTCAACGAGACACTCCTCTCGTCGCTGAACAGGTCCGCATCTCCATCACTGCGTGGACGGAGGACTACAACAGAAGCAGACCCCGCTCGTCGCTGGGCAAAATCACCCCAAGCGAGTTCGCAATAAAAATGGTTATCGAAAAATGGGCCGCATGAGGCAAGATTGAAAACCCAAGACTCTCTCGAAAACTTGAGGGATATTGGGGCTCAAACGAAGAGACTTGCATCGATTTCACTGTGGCTGCGGCAAAACAACCAGTTTCAAGCATCACGACTGCTTCGTGCACTCTGCAGATACTCCCCGAATTGGCATGGTGCGGCTGCCAGCGAGGCATGGATATCAAGGCACCGCCACGGACAGCGCATAGTCCACGATTACCATCTTCAGCGCCTGGAAATGGATGTATTCTTCGCGGAGTTCGCGAGAAACCCACATCTTGGAACGCCCACGCGAACCTGTCCAACCCACTGCCGCCATGTCTTCTGCGCGACGAATGACGCGCGCCGCATGCACGCGGGACAGGTTGAGGCCCCGGGCAAGTTCGGCGACGGAAAACACATCGATTGGAATGGTCTTTTCGCTGAAACCTGAGGAAGGATCGATAGCGGCAATCAATCGGTCCATCAGCAGGCCGCCCTCATCGACCCAAGAGAAGAGGGCGTAGGCGCGCCCTGGCATTCGGACTTGCGGGCACGTCAGCAAGGCATCGGTGATCAGCGGCTGCATGATCAGCATGTAGCGGAGCGGATCCTGTTCGAAGATCGCGACCCGATTTTTGCCGTCGATCATGTCCAGGCCGGTGAGATGCAGTTCGTACCACATCTGCATGTTTTCCCGCGTCCTCTGCGTGGGATGCGCCGGGACCTCCGTGAGCGCCATGTCGGCAGTATAGGGAATCTCGGTTTCAGACGAGCTCAAATCATATTTCATCATTTCCAGGAAGAAATCGCGCGCCGTGTTGCGGCTTGCGATCCGATGCTCCACGGCGGCCTTGACGTAAGTCTGGAGGGAAAGCCGTCCTCCCTGACCTGTGGCTTCCAAGCAATAGAGAGAGGCTGCGAGATGCGCCAAAAGCCATCTCTGTTGCGTGGTGAAAATGGATGTCGCTCGCGCGCGATGCGGCTGCTCGGCGATGAAGACCTGCGCAAACCAATGAGCAACAGAAACCATCTTCGGGTTGCTGTAGAGGGATTGGGCCAGAACATCCCAGCTCGGCACTGTGCCTTCGCTGTTGAGATCGATACTCATCTGAGCGGAATTAGAAGACATAAACGGCTATCTCTCAATTCTGTCGTGAAACCGGGCGGGAGAGGACCCGGGATGCTCGAGGCTGAAGCGGGTTTGGCCTTACAGCGCCTTACATCCAGTCGGATGCGCCAAGGACGCTGCAAGCCTATGGTTTAATGCATGTACGTTATCGCTCAAATCAGTAACCTTTAAGCGCGGCATGCGTCGTGTTCCTTACCTTTGCGTCTGACGGTCAAGCGCGGACATGGCTTGCTCCAGTCCTGACCATGATAAGGGTATGGACAGCATACTACCGGCGGCATCGGCAAAGCGCAGCTGCCCTTCGGCTCCGCGACGCAAGATCGCGAGGGCCTCCGCCTCAGGCTTCGCCCTGGCGATGCAAGTGCCGGAGAGGCAGCGCGTCCCCGGCCAGGACACCAAAGGGATGCAGGACAATCGCTGTCGAAGCCAGCAAGGCTGTCAGGCGGCGGGCGGAAACCTTGGCATTATCTCTGTTCATCGCGTTCCAACACAGAAGTTGTCACCATTCAAATTCAACTGCTCCCACAGACACGGGGCCGCAGTGCATCGAGCGCCGATGACCCGGCAACTGCATCCGCCATGTGAGCACGCAGAGCTAAGCCCAACGGAAAGGTCAGAGACCTTTCCATCGACGGCTGCAGCAGAGCTCAATCGGGATCAGACGATCGGTTAGATCAGCGACGATCAAAGCTTTGGCTCGATCAATAGTCGCGATCACCTCAGTATTTAAGCAAACACTACATTCAAATCAGCAAATACATATTGGCCACATCACTTGTCAGGCTTGCTCTTCTTACTGTCAGGCCATTCAGGGTTAGAATAATTCGCGCTTTTCGTCTCCGAACATTTTTGACGACCACCGCGGAACGCCGGATCCGACCGGCACTCACCGTGGACAGTAAACGGGGGAGAGAAAAAGCTTCAGGACAATAACATTGAAAACCAAAACGACAGTTTTGAAGTGTCTTACATTCGATATTCTTGTCGAAGAGGCGCATCATGTTGATTCACATGGTGCACATATCTGGTATCTGGCTGCCGTATATGTCAGAGACAACGATGGACGCCGCCACCTGGTTCGCAAATCGCGTCTGCCTGGAGCCGTAGATGAGATCAAACTTCTTGTAAAGCGTGACGGAATGAGGGCCTTCGACCAGTTCCGGGCTTCGATCCGAGCGGATATGCAGCAACCAAAGGCTCGCAATCGGTCAGCAGGCTGGGGGCGACGCAAAGTCACCCTTTAACGCGTTTGCCTATTGTGTTGGATCGTATCGGCGTGATGTGAAGAAGTCCCCGGGCTTTCTCAGGCTGGACTAGATCAGCCCACTTTACGCGGGTTCATATCCGCAGGATGTGAAGTGTCAACGTCTACTTGACGATGGCGAGACAGTCGATCTTCAACCGCCGTTGCCGTTCTTTCGTGACAAGACCCAAGGGACTGCGTCCCGCCGCCAAGCCTGAGATCCGGCAGGATTTGCGAGCCGTTGGAAGACCCCTATTCAGAGGCAAAGACGGGGACCATGTTGCTCGGACTGCAGGACGTTATAATTTTTGGCCTGCCAATCGAGTTCGGTGTACCGAAAATTTCACAGCCCTGATAAAGCATGCAGTGAAACCGAATTGGCTTGACGTCGCTTGAGGGGACCTTTGCTTCAGTTTCTTGGTGCGCTCACCGGCAAAACTCTTTCGCTTTCGTTTCAACCGTCTCGCGAATACCGCGTGCGGATTGTCGAGCGCCCCGGAACCAGCCTAACTCCCCCTGATTTGGAGAGGCTCAAGCAAGACTGCGAGACGGTCGTGCGCGCCTGTCTGAACGGGCAGATACTCGATTACGGGCTGTTCGCGGAGGATCGCGCGGCTTGGGATCAGAGCGTGATCACGCTTGTCATCCGCATCGCCGATGACCGGCCCGTCGCCTTCAACGCAATCCCGCTTCTGGATGTGATCCGGGGTGGGGCAAGCGAAACCGTGTTGCATCTCGGGCTGGTCATGGTCGACCCCGACGAACGCAGCGGCGGATTGTCATGGATCCTCTACGGCCTCACCTGTTTCGCGCTGTTTCTGCGCCAGGGCCTGCGCCCGCTCTGGGTCAGCAGTGTTACACAGGTGCCAGCAGTGGTCGGCATGGTGGCCGAAACCTTCAGCGAGGTTTTTCCGGCGCAAAGCGCCACCCCGCAATCCTTTACCCACCGTCATCTCGCCCATCAGATCATGCACCGACACCGCCGGGCCTTCGGCGTGGGCGAGGATGCGGGATACGATGCAGACCGGCAGATCATCCTAGATGCCTATACCGGCGGATCGGACAACTTGAAAAAGACCTTTGCAGTGGCTGCCAAGCACCGGCGCGAGGAATACAACGACTTCTGCGAGCGAGAGCTCGACTATGGACGCGGCGATGATGTGCTCCAGATCGGCAAGATCGATCTTGCCGCAGGTCAGCGCTTCCTGGCCCGCAGCGTGCCACGAAGCGCCTTGCCGCAACTGGCCTTGCAGGCCGCAATGGTGCTGGCCGGCGCCGTGCTGGTCCCCCTGATCCAGTGGCTCGATCCCCGCCGTCCCTATAACCGCCTCAGGCCCTTAAAATGACCCATGACTTGAACTCCTTCAGCTATGCCGAGATGACCACCCGCAACCGCGGTTTCGTGAACGAGGCCGAGCAGGCGCGCCTGCGCGAAGCTTGCGTCTTCATTCCCGGCGTTGGCGGAATGGGAGGCGCAGCCTTCATGGCGCTGGTGCGCGCCGGTATCGGACGCTTCGTAATCGCCGATCTCGACGTCTTTGAAGTGTCGAACCTCAACCGCCAGCTTTTTGCCCGCGCCGACACCATCGGCGTGCCGAAGGCTGAGGCGGCGGCAAAGCTGGCGCGCGAGATCAATCCCGAGCTGCAGATCGAAGTGCTGGGCCGCGAATGGACCGACAGGCTGCCGGATATCCTCCCCCGCGCTGATGTCGCGATCAATGGCACCGATGATGCTGCGGCGGGCGCGGAGTTTTACCGGCAGTGCCGCGCGCACGGACGCACGTTGATCGATGCCTATGCATCGCCTCTGCCCTCGGTCACGGTGGTGCGCCCGCACGATCCACGGCTGGAAGAGCGGCTTGGCTATCCAACCGTCGGCGTGCCGTGGCAGGCGATTACCCGCGACATGGGCGTGGAATGTCTGATGAAGGAGATCGAGTATGTCCTGGTGCATTCATCAAGCCACAAATATGTCGATCTCGAGGTCGCGGGCCAGGTCGCGGCTGGCAAGCGTTCGCGCTTCAGCTTTGCGACCATGGTAACGATGGCTGGCACTCTGATGGCGGAAGAGGCAATCCGGCAGATCCTCGGGAGGCCCGGCGGTACTGACTACCGAGGCTATTTCTTCAACCCCCATGCCCAGCGCGTTGAGCGGCCGCTAACGCCGCCGCTTGCTTTTGCAAAGCGGGTATTGGTGAGGCGTTTCATGGCAAAGCTCCTGGCATGACGGCGATAGGCGCCTTGTTGACGGCCATTGGACTCGTCGCTGCGCTGGTGGCGCGCGTCGGGGTGGCGGGGGCCGCGCACGGTGGCGGGGTGGCGGCGTATCTTGCGCGCCTGCTGACCATGATCGTGCTCCTGCTCGCTTTGCGGTTGGCAGGGTCGGCGTTGCCTTCGCCGGTTTTGGTCGCGGCGAAGATGCTCGTGGCAGCCTGGTTGCCGCTTGTCACCTTGCGCCTTGCCGAAGAAATGGTCCGCCGACATGCGCCTCGCATCGTCAAGTTGGTTGCGCTCGCGGGGGCATGTGCATTCTCGCTGCTGGCGATCATCTTCCAATTGGTCTGGGCCGGCCCCGCTCTGATCGCGCTTGCGCTGTTCCAGGCAACGGTTGTCGTGGCAACGCTCCTGCACCTGTGGACGCAACGGACTTCGATATCGCTGGCCGAGCGGCGCGCAGTGGATATGCTTGCGCTCGCCTTCGCGCTGGCTGTGCCCCTGCTGGCGACTGATTTCACCTGGGCTTTCCCGGAACTGCCGTTTCGCGGGGGGCCCTTCGCTGCGCTCGTCTTTGTGCTCGCCTGCTCTCGCCTTGCCGGTGAGGCGAGCCGCCCTCTGCTGCTACTGGGCGACGTGCTGCTGGTCGCAGCGGCGGGCGGGTTGGCCGCGCTGGCTGCGCATATCGCCGGTGCGCCCCCCGCGTTGGCCCCCGCCCTTGTTGCTGCGGCAGGGGCGTCTGCGGCACTGGTACTGCTGACGGAAAGGTTCGCGGACAGCCCCGCGCGCGGCGAGGGGCTTCTTGCATCCATCGCCCGGGCCGCGCCCGATGAAGCGGCGATTCTGGCATCACACCCGCTGCTCGCCAATGCTGTGACGGTGACCGCCGAGGCACTCTCCGATCTGCCCGAGGACCTGCTGACTGCGCTCGCACAAAAGTCCGTGGTGACCGCGACGCGCGATCCGGCAAACGAGACCCTGACCGGCGCCGCGCGCGAGTTGCTCGCCCGCTATGGTGCCAGCCATCTGCTACGCCTTTCTGCAGCGCCTTCACCACGCTTTCTCGCGATCTCGGGCGGTGCGCTGGACGAGGCGCGGCTGACACGGGAACTCACCATCGTTGCTCGGCTGCTGGAGCGTGCCCCATGAACCTCACCCTGCGCGAAGGCGACCGCGAAGCCTTTTTCGACGCACCGTTCAACGCCTATCCGCCCCAAATCGGTTATGTCTCGCCGATGCGAGGGGACATGCTGAGGATGCTCGACCCAGCGAAGAATCCGCTATGGCAGGCGGGGAATCCCTTCCGCTTCTGGACGGTGCACCGCGCCGGAATACCGGTGGGACGGATCATCGCCCACCTGCACCGCCAATCGAACGAACGCTGGGGCGGGAGCCGGGCACAATTTGGCTTTTTCGACTGTGCCGATGACCCCGAGGCGGCACGCATGTTGCTGGATGCCGCTGAAGGCTTCGCCCGTGACCAGGGGATGAAAGAGCTGGTCGGAAACTTCAATCTGACAGCCATGCAGCAATGCGGGGTGATGACAGGAGGGTTCGAGGAGACTGCCTATACCGATATGATCGGCGGCCCGCCCTGGCTGCCGCGGCTACTCGAGGTCAACGGCTTTTCGCCCTTCTTCCCCATGACCACCTTCGAGATAGATCTCACCCGAACCGCTCTACCGTCTGCTGCACTCGATCGCACGCGCTACACCTTTGCCCCGATCCGCAAGGGGACCTTTCCCGAGCGTATGGAGGAAGCGCGACTGCTGCTCAATGACGGCTTCTATGACAATCCCATGTTCGTGCCACTGACACCGGACGAATTCCAGTTCCAGGCCGGCGAACTCAGCACGATCCTCGATCCACGTCTGTCCTCGGTGCTGAAGCGGGACGGAGTGCCGGTCGGCGTCATTATCGCCATCCCCGACCTGAACGGCTTCCTCAAGGCGACCCGCTCACGGATCGGACTGACGACACCGTGGCACTTCCTGCGATACCGGATGAACCGCAAGCGCGCCGTCATCATCTTCTACTCGGTCGCCCAAGCGGCACAGGGCCAGGGGATCATGAGCGCGATGCTGGCCGAGACGCTCGCACGGGTGCGCGCTGCGGGTTACGAGACGGTCGGTGGAACTTGGATCGCCGACGAGAACCAGGCGAGCCGGAGGCAAGTCGAAAAGATGAACGGCCGATGGCTCCACAAGCTGCACCTGTTCCGCAAGGATATCGCATGAACGCCGATTGGCTCCGCTCTATCGTCGGAGCGGCAATGGCCGCGCCGAGTGTTCATAACGTGCAGCCCGCGCGCTGGCGGATCGATGGCGAAGCACTGATCTTGCTGGAAGACACGAAACGGCGGCTGACTGTCGGCGATCCCCGGGGCAATGACGCCGGGATCAGCCTTGGCGCAGCAGCAGAGGGTGCAGCGATCGCTGCCTCGGCCGTAGGGCTGGCAACGCGAGTCGAACGGCTCGAGGGTGCTGCGGTAGGCGGCTTGAGGCCGGTGGCGCGGCTGACTTTCGTTCCGGGGGCCGAGCCCGATCCGCTCTTGGCGGTGCTGCAGGCACGGGCATCGTGGCGCGGGCCCTTCGTCCCGCCATCGCCGCAGGACCTCGCCGCGGCACAAGCGCTTCTTGGCGAAGACCGGGTTGTCGTTTCCCATCCCGAGGAAATCGCTGCCGCAGCCGCGTTATATGACCGGGCGAGCTATGCGATCATCCGCGGTGAAGGCTTCCGCGCCGAGTTGCGGCACTGGATGCGTCTCAGCCCGCGTCACCCCGACTGGGCACGCGACGGGCTCAATGCAGCGGCGATGCAGCTGTCAGGTCTTGAGGCGGCAGGCGCCGGCGCGGTGCTCGGGCCGCTGTTTCGCCCGCTCGCGGCGCTTGGCGTTGCACCTGCCTTGCTGGCCGAGGCCAAGAGTTTCGCCAACGCGGCCGCCGTCGTGCTGTTTCACCGCGCTGCAGACGAGCATCCGTTCGACAGCGGGCGCGCCTTCCATCGGCTTTGGCTGGAGGTCGATGCAACCGGATTGGGGGGCAATGTCCTCGCCGCCCTTGCCGATGACCCGGCGACAGCGGGCGCCATTTGCGCCGCCCATGGGATTGGGGTCGACCGCCGGTTGGTCAGCGCTTTGCGGATCGGCAGACGCGACGGCCCTCACTTCCCCCGCGCCCGCCTGCCACTCGCCGAAGTGTTGCTCGACTAAAGCAGCTTGAGGAACGCGATCAGCGCCTGCCGCTCCTCCTGAGTGAGTTCGCTACCATAGACATGACCGCCATTGCCCAGCCCAGGCTGCGTTGTGTCGACCCATTGCGGTTCCGAGAAAGGCCTATAGTCCGATGGGTATCGACCCTCTGGGGTCAGCCGCAGGCCCATGCTTTGCCAATCGAGCGCGTGCCCGCCGACCATGAACCGGGCCGGTCGCAGAGCCGGGTCGAGCAGTGCGGCGAGGCTTGGGACCGATCCATTGTGGAGATAGGGTGCCGAGGCCCATACGCCGGCAAGTGGCGGGGCCGCGTAACCTTGCCCGTTCGTCACCGATATTGCGCTGCCAAAGGCCGATGTGCGGATCGCCTCGGCAAGTCCTGAGTCCACGGCCTGGGCCCTCAGCGGATCGGTCCCCACGTCGCCGATCCAGTCGGGATAGGTGGCGAGCCGAGGCACGCCTGCGTTCCAATCGAAGCTGCCATGGCACGATGCGCAGCCTCGGGCATAGAGCGCGGCACCTTGTTCCGCAGCTGTCCGGTCGATCGGACCGGGATAGGCTTGCGGGCGATAGTTGGTGACCCAGGCGAAGATTGCCTCGGCCTCGGGAATATGCCGCCGGGCCATCTCTGGCGTCACACCCATGCTCGGCACGGTGAAGAAACTGGTGATCACGGCGAGCTCGTGCGGATCGGCCTGGCCCGACGGGGTGGCATAGGCCCCATCGACAAGCAGGCGGCTGCGATGATGGCGCAGGCCGAGGTCGGGTATGGAAACAAATCCTCGATCTCCCGCCCCGCCTCCCAGAAGCGGCGTTCCCATCTGGAACTTGAGCGCGGCGACGCCATTGGTCGCGCCTGGCAGGCCGTTCGGGAACGGCAGAGCGCGTGCGGCATCTGCAAGTGTCGCCAGACGGCCGCGCGCAAGCGGCAGTACGATCCAGCGGAGCGAGGCGCGCTCCTGCCAGCTCATTTGCGGGAACAGCCTATCGGCCATTGCCAATAAGGCGGGATCGCTCGCATGGCGGCGCAGCGCGGTGAAAATCGCCTGGGTGTAACTTTCGAGATCCAGCGACGTATTGGGCATTCCCAGCACGACACGATCTGGCTGCGGGTTGCCATCGGCGGCATAGGCAACCCCGGCATGGCACGCCGCACAGCCGAGATTGGCAACCTCGACCCGCGCGCCGCCAATGGGCGCGATAAAGCCATGGGTCATCCCAAGCGGCTTCTCTGCGAGTGGCAGTTCAACTCCGCCAGGTGCGCCGTCGACCGTCTCCGGATAGAGGAAGCCAAAGCGCCGCATCACGCGCTGCAGCGTTGCGAGATCAGCCGGCGCCATCGGATCGCGCAACTGCTCGTCCATCACAAGTGCGGACGCGACAAGCTTGAACGGGACGGCATTGGTCTCAAGAGAGGTTTGCGAAATACCGCCAAAACCCCCGCCAGCAAATGCTGCTGCACCTTTCGCGGCGAGCGGCGCGACGCTCCCCGTCTGTGGCATCGCGAGAGACTCGCTCTCCGGTTCAGCCGCCAGCAAAAGATATGCTGCGCAACCGAGCACGATGGCGAGGCCTGCAAGCAAGAGAACTCTGGAATTCTTTCGGCCCGAACCGTGAATTGTAAATCGCATGCAACGAATTAGGCCCTGTAATCTGGTCGGCATCAAGAGCTAGCGCGTTGGCGTTCACAAGCAATCCGGCTACCACCTCAATGTCCGCTGCCGCCGCAAAACCGCATGGTCGTTCCGCCACTGGCATCACAGAGTATCAAGAATGCCGCTTGCCGCTGAGCGATGGCACACCTCCCGCTCGAACAACATCGCCGCCGACCGATCGAGCCGCTCGCGGCTCCAATGGAGCGCATCGATATCCGGTTGCGGATCGAACTCTGGGGCCGGGTTCCTGGCATCCCGGTAGAGAAGTTGGCTCCACCGCTCCGACCAGCCCCGCGGGACACGATCGACGTGCTGCAACGGCGGGTCACCGCTGCGGTCGAGAACGCTGGTAGGCCGGTTATTGTTTTGGGCGCGATTGCCGTAGAGTACAAACGGCAACAGTTCCTCCTAGTTTACACTGAGGAGCTTAGGAGTGCGTGATGCGGCTGCGATGATTTGCGAGATATCTTGGTTGCGGGTGCAGGATTGCACTCGGTATTCGGACTTTCGAAGAGTTGAGAATTGCTTACGGGTTGATCGCCCCAACAGAGTTTCTCCGCGTCCTCAATATCGCCGATCAAAACGCCATGTTTTGCCGTTCTGAGTAATTTCTTGTCGACCGCCGGTGCAGCGCGCCCTTACTGACACAGCACATGCCCAAGTCAGACGTCATCGGGGCAGAACGGCTTCTGCGAGGGTGGCAACCGTGGAGCATTCGCTGGACTTGCAGATCGTCCACCGCACCGCCGCGCCAAGAAGATTGCACTGTCTCCGATGAGGCGTCCCAGCAATCGGTCGGATCTGTGAGCGAGTGCCATTCCCGCTGGGGGGTATACTGGCCTTAACGATCCCGGGTTCAATCTGCCTTCCGCTTAACGCGATCCCAACAGAACATCCACGGCACATGTCTTCAAGTCATGCATACCCCACATCGAATCTTAATGTAAATCAAAAACATAACACCGCTGACAAGAATTCCATGGCGATTATAAACACCAACACGGCACGTCTTTTGCCGGTCCCGATCTCAGCTTCTTCAGTCTGCCAATAAAAATCAAAAAATACATCGAATGGAAAATATAAAGATCACGACCAATCACCCGCGCCAGCAAATCAAAAATCGAACTGGAACGCAATGAGCAGCAATACTCGTTAGAGAAATTTTGGCACAATGCAGGCAGCGCAAACAATACGAATACATCCGAATGCCAATTCGGCCGATTATAGACACCTACAAAATATACGAAACAAATTACGAATACTTATCAAGAAAAATACAGCATTAGGATCTCATTAAGGTGAGAACGACAGACCCTGATGAGCGAGAACCGCTCCCAGGATGCACCATGAGAGAAAAGCAAGACAGTTCAAACACCATCAGAGACCGTTTCCTTCGGCGCGTGCATGAGATCTTTGCATGCAAGTCGGGACAGTTCGGTATCCTGTTTGCCGTTGTCGCACCGGTGACAATCGTCGCAGTCGGTGGGAGCGTCGATATTGCAATGGCCGAGCGCCTGCGAGCCGATCTCCAGACCACCTTGGACAACGCAACACTTGCGGCTGCCTCCGTGACGCAGACAACAACTGCGCAGAAAGTCATATCAGACTTTGTCCGAGCAGAAATTGGCGACCATGTTCAGGTAAAGGTCACAAGCCAGAATACGAATGGCAGGAAGACCGTCACGGCGCATGGCAGCTACGCGTACCAGACCTATTTCCTCCACCTCTTCCAGATGCAGGAACTGCCGATCGTCGCGGCCTCGACGGCAAGCGAATACGTCCAGAATGTCGAGATCTCACTTGCTCTGGACATTTCCGGATCCATGGTGGCAGGCAGCCCTACGCGTCGGATCGATGCCCTGCGCCCGGCAGCACGCAAATTCGTTCAGGATGTTCTCAATGAACGAACAAAGCTGACGACAACGATTAACCTGATACCGTATTCCGGGCAGATGTCGCTCGGACAGCCAGTTTTCAACGCACTGACAGGCAGTCCCGCGACGGGTGTCAGAAGGCACAATCAGTCGTCCTGCATCGGAGACCGCTCGACCCGCTTCTCTTCGGCGATACCAAACTTTCGCGCGGCAGAGCATATCCCCCATTTCGGCACGAACCCTCGCACCACGGGATTTGAACCCTGGCAATGCCCCGATGATGGCTCGGCAGCACTGCTATTCTCAAACGATGAGGACGCCCTCGATCAACGGATTGCCGAGATGAAGCTTTATGACGGCACTGGGACGCACATTGCCATGCGTTGGGCGATCATGACCCTGGACAATCGGTTCAATACACATGTGAGGCAATTGAACAGTGCCGGGGTCCTCGATGTTGAAACTCGCCACTTGAACCGCCCCCTCCCCTACAATGCAGGATCGAGGAAGGTCATCGTGCTTATGACCGATGGTGAAGTCTGGCATCAGCACCGCCCGACAACGGGCGATCCGTTCCGCAACATCGAAAAAATCATCGACAAAAGCGCCACTCAAAGGGTTCTGCGTGAAGCCTGCGCCTGGGCCAAAACCAATAGGATCGAAGTGTACACAATCGGATATGAAGTATCCGACGACGACGCAAACGATCTGCTCCGAAGCTGCGCAACATCTTCATCTCACTATTACGCCGCCAGCATCTCGAACATCGACATTATCCTGGCGAACATAGCCGGCGCCATCTCCGGGCTGAAGCTGACACAATGATACGGTTCAGCAGATCGCAAGATGGCTCGACGGCGATTGAATTCGCGCTGCTTTTTCCGATTTTCATCGCCGTCCTGTTTTCTGCATTCGAAATGGGCACCCTCTTTCTCCGCTTCAATCAGCTCGACCATGCGGTCGACAATGTTTCGCGGCTGATGCGGATAGACCAGGGAGTCAGCTATTCGGAACCCACCATCCGAAAGATGGTGTGCCAGGAAATCAGAATCGTCGAATCCTGTGAGGACTACTTGGCAGTTGAACTGATAAGCCTGAATTCTTTCGCGATGTCAGGAGCACAAAACGCGTGTTCCGCAACAGGAAAGGTAGTCAGAAGTCCAGGAGCGTTTTCAGCAGGCAAAAACTCTGAAGTCCTGATCATGCGCGTGTGCCTGTCTCTTGAGCCCCTCACCCCTTATCTGGGTATCGCTCTCAATCTCGCACCTGGGAGAAACGATCGTTATGTGGCTGTATCGTCGACGCTTTTCGCAAACGAGCCCTGAGCGAAAACCAATCGTCAGGTTCAATCAATGCTCTGCAGGCGCTGCCGGGGTGGAATTCGCACTGATTTTCCCCCTTTTGATCTTCCTCATCCTCATGGCGTTTGTCTGTTTTGAGATCATCCGGCGCGACGCCTTCAACAACCGCCTGTCGGGCGCGCTTTCCGATGTGGTCAGCCGCAACGAGGCGCTGACCCGAAGTGAACTAGATCGAATGCTCTCTGCCGTTGAGCAAAGCTTCGACGAGATCGGCAGCACGTTCGGCGTGAGGATTTCCAGCCACATCTACGAACAGAACGGATCGACCACTTTGCTTTGGTCGCACAACTATGGCGACGTTTCTGAAATAGGCAACTTCGACCGACTTCCTCCGGGCAGCACCGGAGAGAGCTACATTCTTGTCGAGCTCATAAACTCATATGAAAATATACTTCCAGGCCTTCTTGAATACATGGGCCAAGTTTGGATGATCAAGTCGTCGTCGGCCAGCCGCCCGCGCTTGGTCGGAGTGATATCTTTGACCTAGCGACCGTCTTTGCTGTTTGCCTCGCCCACGACGGCCTTCGGCAAAGCCTAGATGATTTCGATAAATGTCTGATCCAACCGACTGCGGTGAAGAGATCGCATTCGGCGAAGTTCAAGATCAACACCGGCCCCTTAGACATAAGCATCTCGACCAGCCACGCCATCTACGACATAGCCAATAAAGCTCCAGAAGCTTTATCCAGCGTATGGTTGAAATTGCTCTTTTCAACCATGCGGCAACCATGAATCCCACTAGGACTTCTGGTCACCGCATTGCATTTTTGCTGTGTGAAATTGCATATAAATATATGTTTTTATTGCGATAAATTAACCGTCATCCGGCAGCATCTGCTTAACTAATGTCGTGCAAAGAAAAGGCTAAGCGATGATGACGGAAAAGATTTATGGGTTAGCAGGCCGATTGACACTGGGCTTTGCCACTCTGCTGCTCCTCATGGGCGCACTGACATGGTATGCCGCCAGCAATGTCGCAAAGATCGACGCAGACTTGGCTCTCATCAATGATGTCAACAGTGTGAAACAACGCTACGCCGTCAACTTTCGCGGCAGCGTCCATGATCGGGCTATTGCAATAAGGGACGTCGTTCTGGTCGAAAAGGAGACGGATCGGCGCCAAGCAATCGAGCTGATTGCAGAACTCGAACAATCATATGCCGAAAACGAAGCCAAAATGAATGAAATGGTTGCTTCAGCAAACGGCGCAACTACCGAAGAAAGATCACTGCTTGAAGCAATATCTGTTGTGCAATCGAAAACAAATCCGATTGTAACTCAGATAGTTTCCTTGCAGGACACGGGAGAAGCCGAAAGGGCAAAGGAATTGCTCCTTAGCAGTGCTGCTCCCCTCTTCGTTGACTGGCTCGCCGCGATCAACCGGTTCATCGACCATCAGGAGAACCTGAACAAGGTTGTTGGAGCCGACGTGCGCTCCATCGCCAGTGGTTTCAACCTGGTCGCGCTGAAAGCGCTGATCGTTGCCGTCTTGGTGGCCATCGGCATCGCGTTCATCACATCACGGTCAATCATCATGCCGCTCGGCAAGCTTCGCGCCGGCATCATCGGCATGTCGGAAGGAGCTCTCGTCCTGGATACAGCTCTTGATGCCCGCCGAGATGAAATCGGACAGCTTTCCAGAGCCGTCGGTAAACTGTGTGATGCAATTACGGCAAAAGCAGCGATTGCGGCTGACGCAGACGCCAAGCGATCGACGTCTGAGCGTGAGCGGATGCAGCAAGAAGCTGCCGAGCGCGCCGAAGTTGCACGGATGACAAACTTCGCAGTCGCCACACTTGGCAATGCCCTGCGGCGGCTGGCTGCGGGTGATCTCACGCCGACGATCGCTGAGCAGTTTCAGGGTGAACTTGATCAACTGCGGGTAGACTTCAACGATGCGACTGCGAAGCTTCGCGAAGCAATGCTGAAGGTTGCAAAGAACGCGGAGGTGATTGCTGCTGGCGCCGAAGAGATCCGGTCTGCTTCAGACGATTTGTCGCGTCGAACAGAACAACAAGCTGCTTCTGTCGAGGAAACTGCTGCAGCACTTGAAGAGATCACGACCACCGTGAGTGATTCCAGCATGCGCGCTCAAGAAGCGGGTAAACTTGTCCGCGACACCAAGGAGAATGCGGAGCGTTCGGGACAGGTGGTCCGCGACGCGGTTGAAGCAATGAGCAAGATCGAAGCTTCGGCCAGTGAAATCGCAAACATCATCGGCGTAATCGACGAAATTGCCTTTCAGACGAACCTTCTTGCTCTCAACGCGGGCGTAGAGGCGGCAAGAGCTGGGGAAGCCGGCAAGGGGTTTGCAGTCGTCGCCCAGGAGGTACGAGAGTTGGCGCAACGCTCGGCGAAGGCCGCCAAGGAAATCAAGGAACTCATAAGCGCCTCCAACCATCATGTGAAGAGCGGAGTATCGCTCGTGGGGGAAACCGGCGAAGCGCTCCAGCAGATTGTCTCCCAGGTTCAAAAGGTCGATGGCAATGTCGAGGCTATCGTCGAGGCCTCGCGCGAGCAGGCAACAGGGCTGAAGGAAATCAATACAGCAGTGAATTCGATGGATCAGGGAACACAACAGAACGCTGCTATGGTCGAGGAAGCAAACGCGGCGGCGCACTCGCTTGCCGGCGAAGCCGAAGCGCTCTTCAGATTGCTCTCCCAGTTTACCATAGAACAGCGCTCCGGGTCAGCGCGGAGCACTCCACAACACCGACAAGACCAGGATCGAGGCCGAAACATCATCGCGGCGTGAGTCAATCGGAGCGAGTTGCCACTTGTGGTCACGGCGTGATGGTGGCGTCTCGCTCTCCTGCTCAATGCGAAGAAATGTCCAACCAGTTTACCGGCGGGGCTAGATCACCCATGGCAATAGACGAGCTTCGGCTGCTTGATCCGCTGGTCTCCGAGGGAGCTGATCCTGCGCTCCCAAATCCGGCTGAAGGCTAGGGCGGCACATCAATTCCTTGGGCAACGTCTCATGATATCGGATTGGAAAGCCGCACGACATGCATCCCTTTATGTTTAAAGCACGCCACGCCCCTGAGCGCCGTCCGGACGGGGTTTGCACTCCTGCAGGCGGGACTTCTCCAACCGAATCCGAACCGTTCCACAGTGAAGAAGTAGTGACCTGCAGGGCTGCGCCTGACGAATGTGGAAATGCGCCCGGGTTTACTGCAGAGATCGAAACACAACATACCAGGCAATCCGCGCTTGAGGATTTCCGCCAAGTGTTCTCCTACAGTCAGCCTGCAGCCGACACCGTACGAAAACCACGGGAGCGTACGGTTGGCCTGCTTGCCCAAAAGGCGAAACGTGCGCCTGGTGCCTGCGCGAAAATGAATGAACTCCTCGAAAAAGATCAGTCTACGTGCCTGCACAGCGTTTCTGTGGCTACGCTCATGATGAGTGTCGGCCAGAGAATGAACATGACCGAGGACCTTGTGATTGATCTCGGATTCTCCGGATTGTTGCATGATATTGGCAAGATCGAGATTCCAGACACTTTGCTAAACAAGGCCCTGCCGCTCAACAGCACGGATCGACGGCTTCTCCAAAGGCACCCCGATGCTGGCTTCAAGCTGCTGTCCCTGGACAGCAGCATTTCTCAAATGACCTTGGACATTTGCCGCTTCCACCACGAGCTTCTTGACGGATCTGGTTATCCGGCAGGCCTTAAAGGGAACGAGATCAACCTGGCTGTTCGCATAACGACGGTCTGCGACGTCTTCGATGCGCTGACCACACGGCGACCTTACAAGAGCTCCTGGAGTGCCAGCGAGGCCCTCCGTTGGCTCTATCAGCGTCCAAATCATTACGACGTTGATATTGTTCGACAACTCGACGCCTCCCTGGCGCCGAAATCTCTCGATTGATGAAGAGGCACTCCCTTGAACGCTTTTGGCAACACAGCGCCAATCGAACACGCCACTCAGTCAATTCTATTGCTGCAGGACACCAAAGCTGTTTCGCTTGCCCTTGCAGCCCGGCTCAATACGCGGTTCAACATCGAGATCGTGCATTGCGCCTCCATGCAGGAAGCAAAAGAGGCGGTCGACAAGAAACGCTTCGACTGTGCGATCAGCGGCCTTCAACTCCGCGACGCGCAAAGCGACCAGATACTATCCTTCTTCGATCAGTCCTGCCTGCCTGTAGTGATTTTTACGGCAACGCATGACCCGAGAGCCGCAGATCACTATGCGGAAATGAAATTGATCGACTACATCGTCAAAGAAGATGCAGGGTCTTTGAACAGAGTTGTTGCTGCGGCGATGCGGGTTCTGGGCAACCGAGATTATGGCGTGTTGATCGTGGACGACTCCCAGGTTGCACGTTTAGAGCTTTCACTCTTCCTCAAAAGGCACAATTTTCGGGTTTTCGAGGCAAAGAGCGGGCGTGAGGCTCTCAACACACTTGCACGCGAGCACATAGATCTTGTGTTGACCGACTACCACATGCCGGACATGGACGGATATGAGCTCACCAGGAGAGTCACGGCGGAGCGATGCAACGGCGAGTTTCGAGTTATAGGTATCTCCGCCTCAACGGATCGCCGCATAAGCGCTCGATTTCTCAAAGCCGGAGCTTCGGACTTTATCTACCGGCCGTTTGTTGCAGAGGAACTCCAGTGTAGGATCAACAATAACATCGCGACGCTTCATCAGATACGCCGCTTGAAAACCATGGCTGAACGCGACGTCCTGACGGGTCTCTCGAATCGACGCCACTTCTTCGAGCTTGCCGAGCGATATAGCCAGAACATGGACCTTCATGATGGGCGGGATTGCGTAGCCATGCTGGATGTCGACCATTTCAAGAAGGTCAATGACACCTACGGTCACGAAGCAGGCGACAAGGTTCTACAGGCAATCGCTCGCGTTCTATCTCAGACCTGCGCCAACACACCACACCTGGTCGGGCGTCTGGGTGGTGAAGAATTCGCCCTGTACCTGCGAGGATGTGATGAGAAAGATGCAATCGCGTTCTGCGAACGACTTCGCGAGTTTGTAGCGATGACTGTCATCGAGTCGTCGGACCATATGATCCAGGTCACTGCTTCTTTTGGGGTGGCTCCGGTGTACCCATCCGAATCCTTCTCCAATCATCTAAATGCCGCGGATCAGCTTCTCTACATTGCGAAGAAATCCGGGCGAAACCGTGTATTCGGCGAGTCCACTCTAAAGCAATAGATAACCGGTATGGCGATTACCTGTAGCCGCTGCAGGCAGGATGCGGTGTCTTGGCCCGGCCAACCAAATCTATCGCCCCGTAGTGCTCTCCCTGGCGGAGCCAAAGGAACTTGATAGCAACTCGACGATCCGTGTCTGAGCCAAGGATGGTTGCCAGTCGCGCCGCGCAAGCAGAACATGGAGCGAAGCGCCGCCATCGATAGGGACACATCGGACATCGTTGACACCGGAGAACTCTTCGGTCGGCAGGACGACCGCGAATTCCGCCTCCGTGGCCAAGGCCTTCAACAGCTGAGTATTGGTCGTAACAACCCGGCAATTCGGCATTGGTAGCCCGGCAGCATCGAACCACAACTTTATCAACTCGAAATCTGCTGTGCTCTCCTCGGGCAATGCCCATGGCCGATTGACCATTGCCTCAAAAAGCCGCTCACTTTCGGCGGTCTCATCTATTCTCCACGCAATTTTCAGCTTCGGTTGGCGGCTGGCGAGTATGCTCAATTCCGGAATCGGGGCATCGTCCTGTAGGCAGGAGAGCGCGACGTCAACATGACCACTCGTAAGCTGTTTGATGATGGCGTCTTGTGGAACGTCGATAAAATCTATCGCGTAGTCATCTCCGCACAGATTAAGCGCGCGCAACGCGTTCACGACTATCTGGTGGGGGAATTGAGAGGAGATCGCAATACGGAGCCGCCCTGTCATCTGGGCTCCTAGATTGCCTATTTCCCCTTTAGCTTGCTCAAGTTCACTGAACCCCAGCCTGTATGCTCGGGACAACTCAACAGAAAATCGCGTCGGCTCGATTTTGTTTCCCAGACGCCTGAAAAGAGGCTCGTCGGCGACATCCTCTAGCTCTGCCACGGCACGATGAATGGTTGACTGCGACAGTTTCAGGTATTTGGCTGCAAGCGTGAAGCTTTCCATGTCGACCAAAGCGGAAACGGCCGCCAGTTGTGGTGTCGTGGCACAAGCCTTCAATCGCGCGCCGGCTCGCGGATCGTGTCCCGGCGCGTGGTGTAGCTCCGGCGCTGGCCGTGCCTTCCG
>LFEF01046022.1_pt2 | contig 43263 bp, 43 predicted proteins | sample 619371 | NCBI WGS metagenome assembly LFEF01 (sample SAMN03014291, study PRJNA259931) | freshwater metagenome | biome: lake; feature: waterbloom | place: China: Taihu Lake | collected 2006-08 | depth 0 m m
ACCGCTCCCCCTGCTTCTATTGACACATCAGCCCCCCCTGTAACTTCTACCGCTCCCCCTGCTTCTATTGACACATCAGCCCCCCCTGTAACTTCTACCGCTCCCCCTGCTTCTATTGCTATATCTGCACTGGCGTTTATTTGTGCTGCTTCGGTGGCTGTTACCGTCACATCACCCGAATTTATTAAAATGGCTTCTTCGTTTAGGGTCAGGGTTGATTCAGGAATTTCTGAGGTAATGGCCGCTTCTGTCATGGAAATCGTACCGGGAGGAAATTCGAGGGTAATTCCTTCTTCTGTGACTAATTTAATGATGGCAGGGGCAGCATTAATTTCAATTCCCGTGGAATTAAAAACCATTTTTAAGGGAGTCGCCACAGCTTCAGGGGAACATTCTAAAGTAAAGCCTCCCACTTCCGGTAGATCATTGAGTACCATCTTGATAAATTCGGTTTTAAATATCTTAGTTGCAGGATTAGGCAATTCTTCGGGACCACTTGGTACTTGACCTTCATCCCAAAAACAGCCCACCCATATAGGATAATTAGGATCGCCTCCTTCAAATTCCAGCCAAACATTAGCCCCAACAGGCGGAATAGCGTAAAACCCAACGCCTGGACCCGCATAAGGAGTACAAGGTAAAGCCCAATTTAAGGTAGAACCATAAACCGCCGCTATTTCTGCTCGAATTCGTCCTAATCCTAACGGATCTTCATTATTCCGCACGATCCCTCGATACTTACCATAAAAACGCTGCCCGCCATCAGAGGACGCAGCATCTGCATTATTCGTCGGGTTGGAACGGGGAGAACAATTGCCATTCATCATAAATTAAACAGAATTAAATTAAGATTAGGGTTGAACAAAATTCGTCAGACTTCCTAGACCAGAACGGGTCAGGGTAAATTGTTGTTGGTAGTTCCCTCGTGCGATCTTGTGGGTAACACTTTGGACATAATATTGACCATCATAGCTATGACCGACACCTCGAACGCCCACAATACCAGGTGCTTGCAAAATATGCGCGTAACGGAGAGTATTCAATTGTCCTTGAGCAACCACGACGTTATCTATAGATAAATCGGTAATCGCTTGGGCTTTTGCTAAAGCATCTAGGGGGCCAAGACGGGGATCGGTAAATTGTTGGGTTCGTATAAAGGGGAGAGACAGTTCTAAGGGTTGCAGTTCGGACTGAGATAGGGGCGTTCGGGTACTATTAGTGGTAACAATCGGGATGTCTTCTGATAATTCGGGTTGAAGGGGGTCGGACTGGGCAAAACCATAGACTAGGGTGGGTGATAGAGCATCATAGCAAAAGTTAATCGATTCTACATTGGTCGCAGGTCCCATGTCCACAGTCATAGCGGGTTGTGGGTTTCCTGTGCGTAAAGGCGGACCCCAGTAGGCGATATTGCTCAAGAAAGTTGGCCCTGGTCTCATATAAAAAAGATAACCATGTCTGGCGGCTAGTTGCTGAAGATAGGCGCGATCAGTGGCATTTTGTTGGGGAACCCAATCCACTTGTAGCGATTGATAAGGGGGTAACGTAGCAGGAAATATTTCGGGAATAATTAAACCGAGTAAAGGAATATATTTGGCGAGAATTAATTCAACAATTGCGATGTGTCCCAAATTGGGATATTCGGTAGAGTATTCATACAGATCCATGACAATGCTGACATCTTCTCCTGTTACCGATAACATAGCTGCCCCAATTTCTTGAGAGTGAATTAATTCTTGTTGGGTAATAAATCCATCTATTAAAATACTCGGTGTTCCGTTAAGTGTGATGGTCAGAATTACTCGATTTTTTGGGGTGAGGAGGGTACTTCTCAATAACTCATAATCGGTACTGAGTCCTTTGGTTCGGTCAGCATGAAACAATAATTGAAACTTCGACGGACGTTGATCGCTTTGGTTAATCTCGACACTTTGCAGGGATTCAGCAATAAATTGGGGCGCAGGACTAGGCCGATTTTTTCCTAATGCTAATCTTAGCGTAATACCTGTTCCCGTCATAATTATTCTCCAGGTACTTGGGGAATCGCAACTTTTAAAATGCGTCCTGGCCGTTCAGTCAAATCTATGGGATTCATCCCATTATTTGCATCTGCAATTCGCCAAAATAACAGGGAATTACCTAATGTTTTGCTCGCAATAATATCTAACCGATCACCATCATTAACCTTAACATTCGTGAGAAAGGGTAAATCTTGACCTTGGGGAAGAAAACGACGGCGTTTATAAATAATTTCCTGCCCATTAGAACTCGTATATCGAGCATCGGCAATAACATAATAGCGACTGGTATGGTCAAACATTTAAACTTAAAATCCTCCTCAATTTCAATGGTTTAGCTAAGTTGATTGACATTCACTCCCAACATCTGACTGGAAGTAGTAATAGCACTACGAGACATAGATTGTAAGATATTTTGATAGGCACTAAATTGATGGTATTGAGGGTTAGAAGAACTCAAATCTGAGTAGTTTAACACTCGCATACTCAAGGAAACCGTCGCTCGAATAGGATTGAGGCGAGCATCAAACAATTCTTCGACAATTGTATAGTTATTGATTCTCACAGGAAGCACCCTCTGAGACCCCCAAACCAAGTAAATATCAGGAGAGGTCAAAGATGCTACTTCTAGCGTGCCATTTGCTAGTAAAGATTGATTCTTTTGGACTTGATTAAGGGAAGGAAAAGCTAAGAGTTCTAAGGCGGCTAAATAAGGATAAATGCCTAATTGAACTGTAATCGGATCATCGTGGCACAGTTTATCGGAAGCATCTAACTGGATATCTATGTTGATTATTTCAACGGGGGCGCCTGTATAGCGGATGGCAAGAGAACGGTTATTTTCCTCACCTCCTGCCATTTGGGGTTCTAAGGATCTTTGCAAGCGACTCGGATTATATTGAAAAGGAATGACTTGCGGTGTCGTACTATCAGGATTAACAAAGACTAATGCACCGCTAAAAATACGAGGGCCGCGCAAACCATTAACAGAAATCACAACAATTATCGCCTTAGTTAGTTAATTGATTAAAATACTGCATTCGATCATTTCTGTGGGGTAATTCACGACTGAGAATCTATTTTACGAATGAGCCACTGTACACTCCCATTCAAGTTATCATTATGAGTAGTATTTTTATCAATACTAATACTATGAACTTGTTGACGCACCCTTTGTTGAGTCATTTGATATCCTCGAACAGCAACATCAGGAACAATACTCAAGGAATGCCAATAGTATTGAAATTTGAGATCCTTGTATAATTCTGAACTGTTTAAAATAGAATTAGCCCCTACATACAAACCAGGTAGATAGCCAGCTTCGTTTACTTGATCGAACCAATTGTTGCAGTAATTTACTACGTCTTGGACAGTTGCCTGTGGATCAATTCCCTCTAAGTCTAACCAGACATTGACTTTAGAGGGAAACCCGACTGTTCTGGCGTTTTCGACGGCTGCTTTACCATGGTTTTCCCCCAGTGTGGTACTTGGTCTCCAATCCTGAGAAAGCACATGCTGGACGGGCATCAAAGCTAACCCGGCATTTAGAATGGCATTGGCTTCACCGTTGGTTAAATCTTTGGGATTTTCTTGGGAAAGGGAAAGATAGCGTAAACAGAAACGATAACCGCTTTGATAAAATAATTTCGCCTTAGCTAAGTCTAGTGTATCGTCGGTATCAAATCCAGTTTCTCCCGCAGAGCCTGATTCGACTATTCCAGTTAAGGTTGTCATCTGTCTAACGAACTAAAGGTTATATGTTAAATCTTAGCAGCAAAATTTTTGGTTCTTCTCGACTTTGTGTGATAATTTTTAGAGACCGTTCGTAAATTAATATTAAGCGCGGACTGGAGCCTTCTTCGCTCTCCGCCGCTGATTATCGGTTAAACGGCGAAGCATAAGACGTATCATGGCAATATAAACGGCTCCCTCGTGATTTTCTGGTAGTTCCTCGTAATCCCGACATAATCGTCTCAAAGGTCTAAATGCGATTAATTAAGGAAAAAATTGCAGTTATTTACCCTTATTTGACCGATAACTGAATTAAATAAGTATTTAAGGTTAATTTTCTAACTTTATCGGACAAGAAGATCAAGGATATCGAAATTCCCCGCAAGATCGCTGAAAGCTTCGGACTTGACGAGAATTCAATCGTTGAACTCACAGAGAAGCCATGCAATCCAACGCTCGATCGATTGTTGGCCAGCATCCCAGAAGACTTTCCGTATCCAGAAGACATACTCGATTTTGTTGAAAGCGGGCCGGGTGGTAAGGAGATGATATGACAGGGTGAGGTGATCGGACGTTCGACAAAACGAACGTCTGAAGTCTCACGGCAACTGCGTGGTCGCAACCTTAAGCGTGATTATCGGGTGACGACTATTTCCTCGATAGAAAACCGACGGACACCCCGAAATGGAGATTACCGATGCCCAATCCCCAACCCGCTCCCGATAGGGGTTCACCTTTGAGGGAAAAGGCTATCACCCCACCGGATAATAACCCCGTGATCTGACAAACCAGAAACCAATGTAACAGACGACGGCGTTCTCGATCGATCGCACCCTGTAGGATCAAGGTTAGGTCATCTGTTCTGGTTCCTTCTTGGTACGTTGGATCAGCTTCTTTGCGATTAATTCTGGGGATTGTTTAAGAGAATCTAGGGACTCCTCGACCACACGGTCAGATTTTTCTACCTGTGACCTTAGACCGGGGACGCTGAAATTGCGTTCTTTCATGTAGTTGACGGTCAGGTAGTTGAAAGCGACGAGATTCTGGGCGGCGGCAAACTGGGCGGCCTCATCCACACGACGAAAATTATTTTCTTGAATGTCCTCTAAGGGATTGGTATCAACGAAGATTTCTTCGGCATCGACGGAATCGTTTATGACTTTTTCACTCTCTCGCTGAACTAATCCCGTCTGGGCGTTAGTTACAGGGGAATTTTTCTCTGTTTCGGTCTGTTTATCAGCGATTTCGGGGGTAGCACTCGGAAAACCTTCGAAAGTACCCCATTTCTTATAGTGGGCGTTTAGGTCATCGAATATTTGCACCTGTTCATCACTGTAGTAGCTGTTTCGACCGTGTTTCTCGGCTTCCATGGCGTAACCCAAGCGGATCAGATGCTGACGGCGTTCGTAAAACTGGGTTTTTCCTATTCGGTAGCGATCGGGTAAGGAGGCGGCTTTTTGCATAATTTTTCATCTCCGAGGGGTTAAGAATAAAAAATAAATACCAAATCGAGGGGACAAAAAGCTGGAATAGTTGAAGGGTATGCAGAACCAACGGATAAATCCAGTATAGTCCCTAAAAAAAAGGCTTCAATTGGAACCAAGAGAATTTCGGAAGTTATCGTCGGTTCGGTTTAGGGATTAAAAAGACAAAATTAGGTTTACTTGTGACCGATTTCAGTGAGGAACCGATCGAGCGGGTAATCCAAAGCGTCGAGAATCGCTCGGAGGGTAGCCGTGCCGACACTCTTGGCCGTCTGAGTTTCTGCCGTTATTGCCTTGAAACCAGTCTCCAACTTTTGGATGTGCTGGGGTGAAATGTCCCGACCGGCATCCCTAATCTTATTTACCAACTTATTTCGAGATAGTCCCTGTGCCTCCCGAATCTCCTTTAACTTCAATCCCGATTCCTCGGACCAAGAGATAGTCTCGACCATCTCGACGGGAATCATCACCGTTTTCTTCTGTTTCACCACGTCCACAACCTCTCTGAAAAACTGTTGTTATCGTCTATTTTATCACTTATAATATTAATATCACTGGTTGAAAAAAACAAACTTTGCGACTGTAAATAGTAATGTAGTCGGGAGGTAACGGCGTGAGCATCTGGTCTCGCTCTCCGCAAATCTGGACAGCCTACGGGTTAGAGTGGCGTTTTGAGTACAATTCTTTTAGTGCCAAGCGCACCGTCAGTGCGAACGGTTTTGTCCTCGATATTCCCGTTAAGGCCACCACGAAGTTCGCCTCGCCCCGGGTGTGGCTGGATGATTGGGCTAAAAAGAACCGTAAACGGCTGCCACCCGAACCGGAAGGGGCGGTCAACCTAGAACTGGATCTGTTTCCCCCGCAATCGGTACGGGTAGAGGTGGTCGATGACCTGACACCAGAAGAGGAACGTCAACGTCTGTTCTGGGAACGCAAGGTAGAAAGGGCTTTCTATGAGGCGGGAACAGCCTTGAAGGAATTGCGAGATAGACGACTGTACCGTTCTACCCACAAGACTTTTGAGGAGTATTGCCGTGATCGTTTTGGTTATTCTCGTCGTAAGATGGACTATCTGATTTCTGGTTCCGAAGTTTTTGAGAATCTGCAAACGAGAACCATTGGTTCTCAATCAGACAGAGACGAAACGAGAACCATTGGTTCTCAATCAGACAGAGACGAAACGAGAACCATTGGTTCTCAATCAGACAGAGACGAAACGAGAACCATTGGTTCTCAATCAGACAGAGACGAAACGAGAACCATTGGTTCTGAAATTTTGCCAATCTCCGAGCGTCAAGTCCGTCCCCTAACTCAACTGGAACCAGACCAACAGAGAGAAGTGTGGCAGCAGGCGGTAGAAGCTGCTGGTGGTAAAGTCCCGTCCGGTCGCATCGTCAAGGATATCGTACAGCGCATCCGGGAGCGAACCAAAATTCCCATACCCTACCGGGTCGGTGATGTTTGCGAAATACTGATCAAAGATAACCCCGAACTGAGAGGATTGGGTGGTTGTTGGTGTATCGTGATCGAGGTGAGAGAATTTTCCTGTCTGGTACGGGCTTGGAACGGTGAATATACCGTTAGAGAGGAGAATTTAAGGGATTTGCAGTATTCCCCTGACCACCGGCAAAAGATGCAACAACTGAGCGATCGTCTGGTTCATCTCCGATCGTTAGGGGAAGAGGAGACGGTGAGGGCTATTCTAGAAACGTTGGGTTCTTTGAAACGTCCCTACCTGAACCCTTGGGAAGAAAAGTTATTGGAGTTCTTAGAGGGATATAATGCCCGTTGATACGGTAGAGTATAGCCCTTTCAAGCTCAGAGCAAAACGTGACGGGAAAGCTAACCTAGATTTCGCTTTCCCTTGTTCTATCGATCGCATCCCCTAGTTTTTTACCAGTCGAACCAGCGATCGATCCTGCCACGGTTGAGGTGAGGGCATTTCTCAGAAAGATGACGTATCAACTGATTTACTGTTGACGAGGAGTTTGTGCGGCTTTAGATTTATTAGGAGTTTCTCTGATTTGTACCCAGTAACGGGGCAGCGGAAATTCTGTTAATCTTTCCCAAAGCACAGGTTATGGCTTTTTGTCAATCGAGAAAGTCCCGATCCATAGCTTGTTTCAGGGCATAAAAACAGCAAAAAGAGGGAATCCCTTACTCTAAAGATTAATTGCCATCAGGTTAGCGATCGCTATACAGCGAAATCTAGGGAATCGCTCCACTCCAGAGACAGTCAACGGTACAGCCATTTTCAAGGGAAAATGTACCCAGTAGCGTCTTTTAAATTTTTTCTGAGAAGCTCTATGAAGTAAGGGTTTTGTTAATTTTTTAGTATTTTTGTATGGGGGAAGTCCAGTAATACCAAAGATAGATGCCAAGTAGATGAGAAACCGCTAGACTAAGGGCAGCAAAATAAACCCATTATTACAAGGTAAGCGCATCTTAATAATCTTTGACAAAATATAAAATGAACTCGGAGAGCAAACTTATATGTTTCAATTAAGCATTCTAGCTCAAGTTTCTGAATCTGTAATACCTTAACCGCAAGTATACTTATATGAGGTAAGTTCAGTGATAGAAGAAATGTATGTTGAGCAAGTTCGCAGACCCAAGAATGATGTGGTCTTTAGCGCAATCGACTAGGAGAAACGAACATCTTGCATCGTACAACAAGTTACAAAATAATTACTTAGATTCTCAAGTTACAAAAGTAGTTGACTAAGGAAAAATCATCATGTATGCTAACATAAAAAACTTTTTTGATAATTGCGATCCGACAAAACCGCTAAATTACGGTAACACAGAAGACAAGAGTTATTATATCGATTTTACTTCTGTACGAGGAGTTGAAGTTATTAAACAAATCAAAGACTCTATTGAATGGGATACAAATCGTACTTACCAGCTATTTACCGGCCAGATCGGCTGCGGTAAAACTACAGAATTATGGCGACTAAAGACAGAATTAGAACAAGATAACTGGGGTGTTGTTTTTCTTGATGCAAGTATTGGATTAGAACTGAATGATCTCCATGTAACCGATCTTTTAATATTCATTGCTTACGGAATTAGCAATGAATATATTAAAAATACCAACGAAAATTTTCTGGGACAGTGCTTTCCAAAGTTCCAAAATATATTTAATCAGATTCTTGGCATTATACAAGAGAGATTGACAATAACAGACATTGGATTATCGGTAGGTTTGGCTACGATTACTGCCCACGTCAAAGAAAGTCCGAACATAAGAAACAGGCTAAGTAATCAACTTGGGATGTTTATGCCCGATCTTATTAGGGCAATTAATGAGGAAGTGATTGGATTAGTAATTAATAAGTTAGAAAATCAAGGTAAAAAAGGATTAGTAGTAATTGTTGATGGTCTCGATAAAATTATAGATATTGAGCAAGCAAAATCTCTATTTATCAACAGAACTCAACAGTTGCGTTCTTTTATCTGCCATATAATTTACACAATTCCCATGAGTTTGGTATTTTCTGATAATTTTCAGGCACTCCTCCAGAATTTTGCAGAAACACCGAAAGTATTACCGATGATACCTGTACGTCGGCGCGATGGCGGTGAGCATGAAGAAGGAATGGAACTGCTTAAAGAAATGGTGCTAAAAAGAGTTTTTCCAGATTTACAAAAAAATCAACTTTTTGAGCAAATTCCCTTACTTTTTGAAAGTGATGAGGCTTTGAACCGATTGTGCCGAATTAGTGGAGGTCATGTAAGGTATATACTTTTATACCTGAGAGACTGGATTAGGAGCCAGCAACAATTACCCCTTTCCCAACCATATCTGGAAAGGATTATTGTGAAATACTGCAGCGACATATGTTTAGGTATAACTGAAGAGGACTGGAGATTACTTTGTCAAGTTGCGAAAACACAAGAGTTGGCTGGGGCTAAATACTACGAACGGCTGATTCGTAGCTTGTTTGTCTATAAATACGACGAACAGGGTCAGGCGTGGTTTGATGTTAATCCGATTCTTGCAGAATCAAAGAAAATGAAAAAAGAATGCCAAGCTGAGACAGAGGACTACAACAATGACTAATTTAAATTCTCCTCAAGAGGTGGATGATCAAAACAATAAATCTTTGCTGAGTTTAGCATGGGAAATCGAAAACTCTCAAGGAAAATTTCAGGTTATGTTAGCTCATTGTAACTATGGTAACTTGCGCGAATCAATGAAGCAGGAATTACAAAAGATTTGTTCGATTAAATCAATTAAAATTGACGAATTCTCTCTACAAGAGTCGTCTAAGAATATCTATACTCCCATTGTCAATTATTACCAAACTAAATCATCAAAAGCTTTGATGGTAGTAGGTTTGGAGTCAGTGAGCGATCTTGAACCTATCCTGAAAGATTTCAACTCAAATCGAGAGTCCTTTCAGAAAAACCTTCCTTGCCCGATGGTCTTGTGGGTTAACGACCAGATTCAAGTGCAAATGAGAAAGCTGGCTCTTGATTTTATGACTTGGGCAACAATAACTAAATTTGAGGTAGATGCTAACACATTAATTGAGGCTATTAAGACCCAAGAAAAGCAACTATTTTCCTGCACATTAAATGCTGGCTCAGGTAAATTTGTTACCAATAATTTAATTTTTTATAAAGATTATCAATTAGAACTTGAATCAGCCTTGAGAGATTTAAAAAACTGTGGGTACGAGTTAACTGAGCAAATACAAGCTAGTATCGAGTTTTTTCAAGGTCGAGAGGATTACGCTAGTGGAATAACGGAGGAAGCTTTAAAGCACTATCAAAAAAGTCTCGATTTCTGGCATAAAAATCAGCTATTAAAGCGAGAAGGGATTGTCCTATTTGACATGGGGCTTTGTTATTTAAAGCAACCATCAAAATTAACACGAGATGAAAGTTTAAGACAAGCCAGAGGGCATTTTGAGGAATGTCTGAAAAAATTTGAACAGGCTGAACAAGAAGAAGGAAGTTCAAATAATTTAGTCGCTAAATTCATCAATCAACTATGTGAAGTTTTGCAACAAACCTCGGATTACTATCGAGACGAATTGGCAAAGGAAAACCAGCTATCTAACCCAAATGAAGCATCATTAAACCAATTGGATGAAGAACGGCAGAAGATATTAGATGAACTAGATAAAATATCGCAAATATCTTTGGCTTTACAGCGACTAAATTTCGATCCTTTGAGAGAAGCTGAAGCTTACAAATTTATTACCTATGTCGCCGAGCAAAAAGAAAATTTGCGAGATGCGAATAATTCAGCCAAGAAAGGCTTAGAAATTATCAATAATTTTCAGAATATTTATTTATTAGTCATGGCAAAAGTCCAAGCAAAATTAGACCAAAAAGCTGCCATACAAACTCTGGAAAAAGCCAGAGAAAATGGACTTTTAGATGACCCAGAACTTTACATCCGTATTTTAGAAACTCTTTGGTCATTTTATTTTGAAACAAAAGACTATCTACAGGCTTTTAAAATCAAACAGGAGCGACGTTCAATTCAGCAGCAGTTTGGTCAGCGTACTTTCATCGGTGCTGGATGTTTACAACCCCAACAACAAGTTGGTAGGGAGCAAGGAGAAGTTGCGTTAGAGATTAAGATATGTCGGCAGCAAGATATGGATGAACTCAAAAGGAGAATCAAAGATCGAGATCATATGCACAAGCTGACCATTCTGCACGGACTTTCGGGAGTTGGTAAAAGTTCCATAATATGTGCGGGTTTAATCCCCGCCTTAGAGCAAGATAATTTTCAAGGAAAGCAATACAAACCAGAGATCATCACTACAAGTCCTGCTTTTGAAAAAGAATGGATTGATGATTTAAAAGAAAATCTCAAAAATTCTCATTATAAAAATTCTGATTATTTCTATGTGTTAATTTTTGACAATTTTGAGTTTTATTTACTCAATTATAGCCAGAAAGAACTAGAAAGTATTTATGAGTTGATAAAAACTTTACTCCAGAAAGATAATGTCCGTTTGATTATCTCTATCGGGGAAGATCACTTGTCCGACTTATTAGATTTGGGCAGCTGGACTAGGTTAGATATTTTGAGCCAACAATTCCGCTACCGACTAGAAGATTTAACTAAAGAAGATGCCATGTCTCTCTTAACAAACTTAGTTAAAAAACCTCGATTAAACTGGGAACAAGACTTGATAGAAGAGATAGTAAAAGATTTGTCGAAAAACTCAGGTAAAGTCCGCCCAATTGAGTTACAACTTTTAGGTATGATCATTCAAGATGCTAGAATTACTAGGAGAGAAGAATATGAAGAACTCAAGAAAACAGGAATTGAAAGTTGGTTAGATAGGATTATTAAAGATTGTGGTACTGAGAATGAAAAAATTGCCCAAATCGTCCTCTATTTACTTACTATATCGGAAAAACAACATGATATTTGTCCTCAAAAGACGAGAAATGAAATAGAGGATAAAATAGAAATCATTAAGTTGTTAGACTCAGAAAATACCGAACTTGTCGAGGTGCAAGAAAATTCGTTAGATGTAGTGCTAGAAGTTTTAGTGGGCTGGGCTATAGTTAAAAAGATAATGCCTAAAAGAGCGAGACAAGTATCTATGACTTGCTCTTATCAGTTAGCTAACGAGACTCTGATCGAGTTTGTCCAAAAAATGTTTAATCGAGATAGTCATTTGACAGAACTTGCAATGAAACTCCGCAAGCCTGAAACAGAACTGAGAAAAGCTATTACTAATCAGAAGATAGTTCAACTTAATTCAAAAGCTTGGGCTTTATTTTTGGACAATGACCAACTTGAAGCATTATCAACAAGTGTTGAAGCGGGCAAAACATTTCTGGATAACGAGAAAATCCTTGACGGAGAGAATGAACTCAAAGAAGACACGACAAATAATCTCCGACAGATATACTCTGCAATGGAAGAAACCAACCGTTTGACAAAACATACTGGTAACGTCAATAGTGTGACTTTCAGTCCAGATGGTCAACTCATTGCTTCAGCTAGTGCAGATAGGACGATTAGACTTTGGTCTCGTGAAGGTGAGGAGATAAAAATCCTGAATGGACATAAAGATTGGGTGAGAGATGTCTGTTTCAGTCCAGATGGTCAACTCATTGCTTCAGCTAGTGCAGATAGGACGATTAGACTTTGGTCTCGTGAAGGTGAGGAGATAAAGATAGCTCCAATGGAACATCAGGATAGAGTCAACAGTATCAGTTTTAGTCCAGATGGTAAGATTATTGTTTCCAGCAGTGATGATCATACCATTAAACTCTGGGATATTAACCGTGATTTGTCAGAGGGAATTTCGGTATCTTTAAGAAAAACTTTTTTCAAACACGCTTTAGATCATCAAGATGGACATTCTGGTTCAGTTAACAGCGCAATTTTCAGTCCTCCTAATATTCGTTATGGTATTGAAGATCAAATAATTGCTTCAGCAAGCGATGATGAAACTATCAAGCTTTGGAGTCTCGATGGCAAATGCCTTGCCACTCTTAAAGGGCATCAGGGAATTGTAAGATGGGCAACATTTAGTCAAAATGGTCAACTTCTTGCTTCAGCTAGTGATGATTACACTGTCAAAATCTGGGGTATTGACTACACTCTAGTAACAAATTCTGACGGAAAAACTGATTGCAAAATTAATGGTACTTTACTGACAACTTTTAAGGGGCATCATGATTGGGTCTGGGACGTAAATTTTAGTTTTATTTCTGACAGTAAACTACTGGCATCAGCTAGTGACGATAACAGTATTAAACTTTGGAATCTTGATGTCCAATTTCCTCAAAATATGCAAGCGCACCAAGAAAAAGTTTGGGCGGTGAGTTTTAGTTCAGATAGTCAATTCCTAGCCACAGCTAGTTCTGACAAAACCGTTAAAATCTGGAATCTTGAAGAGAAGAAACTACTTAAGACATTAGACGAACATACTGATTGGGTATGGGCTGTTAATTTCAGTCCCGATGACAAGTTTCTTGCTTCAGGTGGTGGTGACAAAAGTTTGAAAATATGGAAAGTAGGTGAAAGTATTTCTGAAATTTCTCTGATAGAAGATATTAATATTCAAAATCACAAATATACTAACTCTAAGTACAGGACAAAAAGCTTGAAAAGTAGGCGGGAGTGGGGTTTTATGAGAAATAGCACTAATCTCGAAACCCCTATGAACCAGTATAATGCGTTGAAACAAGCTCTCAAACCTCATTTGCGATGGCACGGAGCAAGACTCTCTTTCCTCGCTCTATTCTTACTGGCTCTGTTGAAAGTAAAAACCGTCAACCTCAAGGAATTAGCCCTAGGTTTTGAAGGTCGGGTATTGGTAGAGTCCCATTACAAACGATTACAACGCTTTTTTGGGGACTTCGAGATAGATTACCCTGAAATAGCTCGCATTGTAGTCCAGTGGCTCAATATCCCTCAACCCTGGGTATTGAGTATTGACCGCACCAATTGGTCATTTGGTAGTCATCACTACAACATCCTCACAGTCGGCATTGTCCATGAAGGGGTAGCTATTCCCATTCTCTGGTGGATGCTCAAGAAGAAAAAAGGCAACTCAAACAGCGATGAACGGATGCGTTTTATTGAGGAGATGCTGAAGATTTTTCCTTCTGCGGAGATTCGTTGCTTGTGTGGAGACCGTGAGTTTATTGGGCAGGCGTGGCTGAGGTATCTTTTGCTTGAACCGATGCTGGCTTTCTGTTTAAGAATTCGGGCGACAGACAAGATTGAGTACAATGGCAAGCGGTTGGCCGCCAAGGTTATTTTTGCCCATCTTGCCATTGGTGAATCTCAACGTCTGCAGGGGAGTTGTCTAATTTGGGGTTATCCCGTTTCTGTAGAGGCTCTTCGCTTACCCGATAATTCTTTGCTCATCGTCATTGGACAGCCCGATTGTCTGGGTCTGATTCAGGATTATGCCCAACGTTGGGGTATTGAAACTCTTTTTGGCATCTTTAAGACCCGTGGGTTTTGTCTAGAATCTACTCACTTTACTGACCCAAAACGTCTGCGTAAGCTTTTAGCCTTACTGACTTTAGCTTTGGTCTGGTCTCTCAAGACAGGATTGGAGATACATCATCTTAATCCAATTCCTATCAAGAAACATGGTCGCCGAGCAAAAAGCCTCTTTCGGCTAGGTTTAGACCACCTTCGTCATCTTATTCTCAATCCTTCATTACCTAACTTTTCTCTTTTTCTCCAGTCCTTACATTTTTTGTCCTGTACTTAGATACTAACTATGCTCATAAGGATTGTATCTGTTGTGTAAAATTCAGCCCTAATAGTCAACTATTGGCTTCTGCCAGTGCTGATAATACTATCAAGCTTTGGGATATTAAAGGCAATTATATTAACACATTAAAAGGCCATAAAGATAAAGTTTATAGTATTTATTTTAGCTCGGATGGAGAAAAAATTATTTCGGTTAGTGCTGACAAAACTATTAAACTTTGGTCATGTTCTACTGGTGAAGAAATCAAGACTTTTTGTGGGCATAAGGAGTGGGTCAATTATGCAACTTTTAGTCCAGATGATCAATATATTGCCTCAGCCAGTAATGATAATACCATCAGAATTTGGGATATGAATGGAAAAAGTAAAATTATTGGACGACATCGAGGAAAAGTCTGGAGTGTCCGCTTCATCAACGAGAAAACTTTAGTTTCAGCTAGTGAGGATAAGACGCTGAAATTATGGACATTAAAGGAAGGATTTTGGAAGCTAGAGAAAGAAGAGGTAGGAATAATGCAGCCTAACCCAATCAAGGGAATTAGTAATAAAATTACTAATGTAAAGCTAAGTCCAAATCGAAAAATACTAGCTGCACCAACTAACGATGGTATCATCCAAATTTGGAATATCGAAAAGTTGAAAATTGAACCTCTTGAGTTAAATTCGTTACTGAACAAAGGTGAAGATTGGCTCAATAATTATCGGAGAAGCAGAGTTGAACAACCCCCACCCCAATAGACCTCGACCTAATATTATCTTTCTAGTTAACCCTGGTTCAGGATAACACTATAGCCATTTTAGATAAGTCTGATACAATCTAGACCAGTTAAACCCTTATGAACTCTGGCATTAATATTCTCAATCTTAATTGAAATGACTATATATCACAATATCAACCCATTATCCGGTGGTTTCAGGAGCGAAAAACCCAGTCAGGGATAGAAGTTGTCGTTTAGCGGTTTCCCGTTCGAGACGGTAACGGTTCAACTGAATCTCTAACTGTTCTCGTTGGGCGATTCTTGTTAGATAGGTTTCGGTGGATGAACCGCCCAGACGGTAATCGATCTCGGTAATTCGGGTCAAGAGATCGTGATTGGACAGTTGGGCTAATACCGCCCGTTCTCGATCGCCGGCGGTTTCGTAGGCGATCACCAGCGTTAAGACCTGTTCTCCCAGTTGGGAGCGTTTGGCAGCCCGTTGACGTTCCAATTCAGCCTTGGCCGCCTCTAGGTCGGCCGCCCTGATTTCGAGGTCGGTGATGGCCATCCTCTGTTGTTGTACCTGACCACCCCCAAACAGATTTTGCAGGATGGCGATCGGGTCGGTGGTGAGATAACCCGTCCATTGTCGGGCGTTGGCTTGGTCGATACGTTGTCCAGCCAACTGTAACCGGCGATCAATCAAGGCGATGCGCTCGTCGAGGGTCTGCAATTCAGGGGAACGTTCGATCGCCGCTTCGGTGAGGGTACGGAGACAATCGTTACCGCTATCGAGACAGGGAAGGGGAGCGGCCTGTAGGGGAGTCCACATCAACAGTAAGCTCAACAGTGAGAAGGCGATCATCCTGACCTTGCCATTTAAGCCGTTTGACCGTTCCGGGGTAGGGAGCCTTAACCGTAGCCAATTGAACCAGTGCATTGTCGATCTCCTGTATTCTCGTCCTGATCACCGCTTGGTTGTATTCCCGTTCCTGAAGTTGTGCGGCGCGAACTGCCCTCTGTTTCTCCACTTCTAGTTGTTGGTTCTGAAGGGTGATCGCCCGTCGGTTTTCTTCTAGAGCCAATTGGTATTCTTCCTGAAGACGCTTTTCCTTGGCGGTTGATAGGGCGGCGCGGGCGATGTCCAGTTGTATTTTTGCCTGTTCCCGTTCCGTTTCCATTTGGGAGAGTTTCGCCCGTTCATGCTCGATGATTGTCTCCACGGATCCCCCCTGGCCTCCTTGATAAGGGGGTAAAGGTTGAGAGTCGATAGTAACAAAAGTGGGTAGGGAAGCGACATTAACACCCGATGAAGGGATAATCGACTGTAATTGAGCTATTTTCTGTTTTTGTTGGGTTATTTTAGTCTCTATCTGTTGTAATTCTCCCGTTTTCAGGGTAATATGAGCGATTTCTTGCCGGTAGGAAACGGGGGGAAGTTTATTTAATGTTGGGGGTGGTGAAGGTAAGGTAAGTTCGGGTAGGGGAATCTGTAACTTTTTTAGGGAGAGTTCTAACTGTTGACGTTGGGTTTGGAGTCGTTGTCTCTCGGTAATGCGATCGCTTAGTATCTGACCCGCAACGATCCGAGAACCTTGTTTGACCCGCAGATCTGCGGGGGTGGTAAGGGTCAATCGGATTTTGATCTCTCTCGGTACGGTGGAGTGGGTTTTTTTCGGAGAGGAGGGAATGGTAACAGGGGTAACAGGTGTAACAGGTGTAACGGGGATGCTGGGGGTTTTTTGGGCGGTGGTGTAACTGCAACCGACTAGGGCGATGATGGCGGCGGCGGCAACGGTCAGGTAACGAAAGAAATCAGGACGGGGGGAATAGAAAGGTTCCGGGACAATGGGGGAAGTATCGGCTTCTCTCAGGGCAACACTTTCGCTTGTTTTCTCGCTGTATTTCTCGATTCTGGGGACAATGGGGGAAGTATCGGCTTCTTTCAGGGCAAGCACTGAACTTTGTCTAAGTGTTTTTTGAGAAGCGATCGTTTCCAAGACAGTTGGAATTTCCAAAACAGTCGGAATTTCCAAGACAGTCGGGATTTCCGAGACGGTTTCTCCCGTGCGTTCCCGTTTCCAGCGACTAATCAGCTTACGGGAACAACCCTTACCCGTTTTCTCCCTTACCAACGAAATCAGACCTTCGTAGGTCGTACCAGCTGGTGCGCCGTCGAGGATAGCGAAAACCGTCTCAGTGCGTCGCTGGTGGGGTTTTGACCTAGAAAGAGTGCTAACCATCTTCTACCCTCCGGTGATAAGGAAAGATACTGGTCACTTCTGCCTGTTTGCCGAAACGACATAGGGCGGTCAAGGGTACTAACTCGGCTACTTTCTTCTCGGCAAACCGAAATTTGGCGGCCACCCGCTTCACTTCCGACTGGTCCACTGGCAGAACGATCTTGGTAGAGGAGTTACCGATCACGTCGTCGCTGAGATGTCGTTCCGATTGGGATGCCAACACCAAACCCAGCCCGTATTTACGACCGTCGGCGATGATGCGGTCACAGGCCCGACTTTTCCGCAATTCCTTGGCCTCATCGATGAATAGGTAGGTACGGGGTAGTTTCCCTTCGATTTCTCCCAAGAGACGGTGTCGGTTCATCAATTGCCAGGCCAAGGATTCAGCGGCAATCGCCCCGATCTCCGGCGGTAATTTCGAGAGGTCGATGCGGATATGTTTCTCGGTGAAGTCGGGTTGGGGACGGCAGAAGACACCGTAGGTGAAGGTGGCTATCAGTTTCAGTTTCAGTTTTTGCGATTCCTTACAGCCGCTCTCGACCCGCGACTCGATCTCCTGCTGCAAATCGGTAAAATTGGGCGCTTCCCTTGTCCAACTTGTCGGTTGTTCTTGGCTGATACCCCGCCGGTTGTAACAAAATTGCAATATTTCTAACAGTAAACCCTCCTGATTGGGTCCCAACTGCAAAGAACGTTTGAGGGTGGTGGTAACGGCAATCGCCTGTAGATGAGGACCACCCCCTTCAGCATCGAGGTTGACAATCAGGGGATTGATGCCGTGAGAACTGGCCATGTGCAGGGGATAACAAGTTTCACCGATAATCTCCTGATCACCGTGGAAATCGATGATAAATAACTGAATATCGGGATAGGTCTGTCGAAGAGAATAGGCGATCGCTTTGAGGGTCTGGGTTTTGCCACTACCGGATGCACCGATGGCGACGATGTGACCGTTGGGGAGATGACCCGGATTCCAATAACAGTTATCCCCCAGAAGGATGCCAGACGGTGGCGATGATTCTGACAGGGGGGAATTAAGGGACTTCGGAGCCTGTAAAACGGCGGTGGGTAGTGGTTTCTGCTGTTTATTGAACATTTATGATCCTAGCGATGAGATGACCTGAAACGCTGTATTCTCCCAATTTGTCGATCACATACTGGGGACTAGCGGCGGTGAGTCGGGCGTAGGCGATGTTACCCGGTTGTAGGGTAATAGTATCGAAACGGTCGGCATGACTGGGCAAACTCAGACCCGAACCATCGGCAATGGTCAGCGTTCCCGTTAAATATACCCTTCCCGTTAAATTAGCGAGCCTATCTAAATATTCATCTTCCAAGAAGATATTTTCGATCTTTACTTGGACTGGCGCGACCCGTTCCACCCGAATGCGGGAGGCGATGATCTGAGATTCCTGACTCGAACCCAGTCGGTACACCGTTCCCCCTTCGTCCTTGACCAGCAGATCGCTAACGGTCAACGGTTCGATTACCTCGTAGGTGGCATCCACCGGCTGTTCGGTAATGGCATTTCTCCCTTGAACCCTAACTCGCAACAGATAACGGGAAGCATCCTCGTTCACCGTCTCGATCGCTCCCGACGGCAAACCCAACGCCTGATTGAATCCGCGAATCAGACCACCACCACTGTTGATAGAAATACTCAGGATGGAGACGACCACAAGAACGAAAAGCAGAAACCACTCGGCATTACTGCCCGTGGCCAACCTCAAACGCGGATTTCTGGGGATGATCATCCTTCCCCTACCGGGATAAAACGCCTGCACTCCCGACTTAGTAAAAACATCGGCAAACCAGCCGAAAAAGTAACCGAGAATCAGACCGTACCAGAGTTGACTATAACCCAGTAGAGCCAGGGGATAAGCCGCAAGGGTGATGATACCAGAAGCAAAAAAACTGTGGGTTATGCCTCGGTGAACCGTTCTCTTTTCTAGCCAACTGCTGACCGGAAACAAGAGCCGTCCGAGCGAGCTTTTGCCCGTGTCGATATCTGGTAATAGAGATGCCACTGCCGCTATGCCCAATATCTCCGGATTGGCGGTTCCCAACGTTATGCTCGTCAAAGCTACCGAAAAGGCTATATGAGTGACGCTCATCATATAAACTATGAATTATAAATTATGAATTATAAATTGTGAATTATAGATTACAGGTTATAGTTTATCAGTTCTGAATTGGGAAGTGAGAATTGTAAATTATAATTAAATTATCGATCGGCAAAGGTTGGTTTTTGGCTGTGATCGGTAATCGGTAAACTGACAACTACGATAACTGATAACCCGACCAAATCTAAAACCCAAAGTTAACTGTTTAATTCACCCAGTTTCTCAACCTTTTTTTCCGTGGGCTGATTGCCAGATTTTTTCTGGAAGACCTTGCCTTGAGAAGCCGATCTGTCAAGCGACGATCTCACCCTTTGCTTCTAATTTAGAACATTTGTACGACCAGTTGAACCAGTGAAAAGTCTTGAGGTTTGCGGTGTGTTAACGGCAGCCTCTGTCCATCCGGCGTAATTGAATTATTATCCACCAGCCCTTAACACTTGTTCAGCCGTTAATTTCAGCCCTGGGAAGACGGTGGAAGTTATGGTCTGATTGCCTCGAAACTGCTGAATCTCATACTCTCCATCTACTAGCGTACAGATAGATAGAGTGGGCTGTTTGGGCTTACCAATATGTCGAGTCCCGCCCAATCCCGCATAATCAGCAATCCAATATTCAGGAATGCCTAAAACGGCGTAATCTTCAACTTTGCGGGCATAATCATTTTGCCAGTTGCTACTGACAACTTCCGCCACAAATTTAATCGAACTCCCCAGCGTCAGAATCGACTGGTTAGACCAAAGTAGTTCTTTGCTAAGTTCATCTCGATCCACAACCGCAACGTCAGGTCGAAATGCCGTCATGTTAAGGTGGGAAGGACGCAATAGTCCCCGTTGAAGAACAAACCAAGGTAAATCTATTTTATCGATCTGTACACAGACCTTTGTGGTAATGAAAGCTGCGACTTCCTCATGCAAACCCGTCGGTTCCAAATCGAACACCTCTCCATCGATTAGTTCGTAGCGATTATCGCCACCGTAACGAGCGAGAAACTCGTCAAAGCTGAGTTGCTTTTGTTCTATTGGTTGGTCGATCGCAATGGTCATAGGTCATCATGCTCAACTCTTTCAGTTTACCAGATCGATGTGTGACACTCCTAATCCTTTAGGGACTAGGAGCGGTTATCCGAGGTCAGCGTCCCAAACGGTTAGACTGTCGGGGTAAGGAATAAATCATCAACCTGACCATTCCCACCGCTACAGTCAGTATCCCTCCGATCAGATAAAGACTGGTGTTATTAAAACCGAGTCCCAAGAATCGCAGAATCATAAAACACATGAGAACGGCAATTAGTAGGGGAGTACCGTCGATCCACTGGGTATGGTCGTAATTATTACCCTCTAATCCTAAATATTCTTCCTTGACCACCCGTTTCGCTAACATGGGATTACCGATCGCCCGTTGTTGCCAATCGGCCAGTTTACCCGGTGTCAGCTGCAATCCCAAACTGACCGCTTCCCCCTCCATAATTTCGCGGATCGCCCTTTCTGGTAAAGCTTCCAATTCGATGCGGGGAAGCTTCAAAAAAATATCTCGGGCCGGGGGGTAAGTAGCCAACAATAATATCGGCTGTCCCTGTAAATGCAGTTTTTCCAGCCAACAACGCAGGGAAACGGGGAACCTGTGGGCATTGTCCATGACCAGAAAAGCGACGTTACCCTCTAACCATTCGGCGATGGTTTCCTGTAACTGTTGTGCCGTCATCGGTTTGCCCTCTAGCGTCTCCGTATCTACCCCCAAATCCCCGGCGATTTCCAGAAGCATCTGTTTGACCGTGCCGATGGCAGGGGCAGCCACAGGAAACCCCCGCCCCCACAAGTCCTCGATCACCCGCTCCGCTAAAAAGGTCTTCCCCGCACCAGCTTCCCCCACCACCAACAAACTGGCATTGGCTAGTAGGGCGGCCACCACCCGCTCTTTTTCTGCTCGTCTATAGCAGGAGATTGAAAGGGAATCATCAACGGAACGGATCGACAAAGACTGACGCTCACCGTCCGCTCCAACCCCGTAGGTATAGACCCGCTCCTCCCCGTTAGCCAATCTCCTTCTGTGTCGCTCGATCATCGTTCCGATTCCCAGTTCCCTTTCTTAACTATAGTTCCCCCCAATCTTTACTAAGTAATAACTTTATACTACTTTACTTCCGGTGAGAGAAAGTGAAGTATTGACCGCTATTCGTGGCATCCTAGAGATAGGTGGTAAACCTTGACAATTGCATTGATAATAATCGATGGTTTTGCTGGATTTACTCTATCTATCACTAAAGAGCGAGTAGGCGATCGCTTAAGAGGAATAATCGAAATCAGTTTTGGAAGTTGGGGAAATGCCGGAACGATTATTAAGACTAGACGATTTAAAGACTTTAACTAGCCCCGATGGGGTAGCGTCCCTATTCCATCGGTTAGGTTACGATGCCGAAGCGCAACCCCTAAACCTAGAGAACTTGCAGTTAACTTCCAGAAGTGCCGAAGCCGTCTTTGATTCTTACCTGATCGCCGATCAGGGGAATGGGGGATTACAGGTGTTGCTGTTCCAATTGCAGCCGGAGGAGTGGTCTTCCCCCAGTGTTGCCAGTAGTCGCATGAAAGCGATCGCTTCTCAGGTAGGTCGTCGTGATACCGAGTTTCTCTTATTGGCAACCAAAGACTACAACCAATTGATGTTGGTCAATCCCCGCAAGAGCTTTGACGATAAGATGAACCTCAAGGCCAGCATCAGAAAACTTTTAATTGACCGTACCAATCCTACCGCTTATGACCTCGATCGATTGGAAGCGATCGCTGTCAGGGATAAGTCACCGCAGGAACTCTACAAGGTACAGTGTGAAGCCTTTGATGTTGAGAAGCTGACTAAGAGTTTCTATAGGGGATATAAACAACTGTTTGATCAGGTTCAGCAGGCAGTAAAGTTGCACAATGACCACCCCTATTTTGAGGACTCAGACCGTTTACACCAGTTCTCTCAGCGACTGTTAGGAAGGATAATGTTCCTCTACTTTCTCCAGAAGAAAGAGTTTTTGGCGGGGGATCGTCGTTTCCTCACTACCCAATACAAACATCTAAGACCCGACCCCGATGACACAGAATATTACACTAGCGTCCTCGAACCCTTATTTTTCCAGACGTTGAACCAACAGCGTCCCAATCTCGATTCAAAATGGGGTAAGATTCCCTATCTCAACGGCGGTCTATTCGATCGAGATTATGGTCTAGGAATTAGGGACACGGCGGGGCGGCCGACACCGGAAACCATCGCCTTACCCAATCGGCTGTTTGACCCGGGGGATACGGATAGTATTCTCGGCTTCTTTAATGGTTACAACTTCACCATTGCCGAGAACGTGGCGGGGGATGAAGACGTGGCGGTTGACCCGGAGATGTTAGGGAAAGTATTCGAGAATATGCTGGCCGCTGACGAACGAGGACAATCGGGGACGTTCTACACCCCCAGAGGCATCGTCCAGTTCATGTGTTCTGAGGTGTTGTCCCGTTACCTCGCTGATGAGACGGGGATGAGCTTAGAAGTTTTGCAGAAGTTGATTGATTATGACCCTGACTTACCCGATTCAGAGTTCAATCAGTTGATGACTCCTCAACAGACTAAAAGTCTAAAACAGGCGATCGCTTCCATTAAAGTGCTTGACCCTGCCGTAGGTTCGGGTGCGTTCCCTCTCGGTATGATGCAGGTAATCCTGAACGTGAGACAGGCCGTAGCCAGACGGGAAGGGATGAAAGTTTCTAGGGGAAGTCTCACTATCAGCCAATGGAAACGGGATATTATTGCCAATAATCTCTACGGTGTCGATATTAAACCAGAAGCGATCGAAATCGCTAAATTGAGGATGTGGTTGTCTCTGGTAGTGGACATCCCCAACATAGAAGATGTGGAACCCTTGCCTAACCTAGACTACAAGCTGATGTGTGGGGATTCCCTCATCTCTACCATTCACGGGGAACAGTTAATCCCAGACCCCACCAAAACTCAGCAGGGGATGTTAGCCGTTACTCCTATTCAGATTGCGATCGCTCCTTTACTTGAGCTAGAAAAAAGATATTTTGATGTCCAGACGGAAGAACGTCATCGACTACGGGAACAGATACTTGAAGCTGAGGCCAATGTGTTTCGGGTGGCGGTAAGCGATCGGCAGCAGTATTGGTTAGGTAAGCAGAAAGAATTAGAAACCGAGATTAAAACTATGAAAGGTAAGGTTTCTAGAACTCAGGAAAAGGAAAGGAAGGAAATTGCCGATAAGTTAACTAATTTAGCTAACTTTGCATCTGAGGTTGAAAGTGGAGAGCGATCGCTTAATTTCTTCCAGTATCATCTCCATTTTAGAGATGTATTTGAGTCTAAGGGCGGGTTTGATGTGGTGATTGGCAATCCGCCTTATGTGAGGGCTGACTGTGGAGAGAAACATTTAGCCACGCGCAAAGAAATTGAGGCTAGTGGTGACTACGAAACATTGTGGGAAAAATGGGATTTATATGTAGCCTTTATTGAGCGTGGATACAAGTTTCTTAAGAAAAATGGCTTGATAACTATGATTGTTTCTGATGGTTTTTGCCATGCTAAATATGCCCAGAAAGCTCAAACATGGTATGTAAAAAATAGTAAAATATTAAGGCTTGATTTTCTCAGTAAACTCCAGTTTTTTGATGCAACCGTTAAAAATATAATATTCTTTTTTCAAAAATCAGACGGGAAAGCTTATAAACCTGAGCGTTTGGTTCATTATAATCAATTTGGACAAGTTAACATTTTATCAACTACTAAGCAAGAATATCTAGATTATCGAGTTTTTTTTCCTGAAGATAAGCAGACTAATCAATTCTCTGTAAACGTAATACCATTGGGAGATATTTGCTATCTAAGTGTAGGCATGGTTGTTAATTCCCATGAAAAATTAGCTCAAGGTTTATTTAAACTACATGATTTAGTTTCAGATACAAAAGATCAACTGCATTCTAAACGCTTCGTAGAAGGCAAAGACCTTGATCGCTGGCTACCATGTAGATACAAATGGTTGGAGTGGGCTTCTGAACGCGCTCCAGCATTATTTCGCCGACCTACTTTTCCAGAACTGTATGAAGCTGATGAAAAATTACTAATACTAAGAATTGCAGGGAAAAAAATTCGAGTATGTTATGATCATGCACAAACTTTATCAAATCATACAGTGATAGTATGCCTTTCTTGGCATAATTTATCGGATGTTAAAAATAATTCTTTAAAAAAAGCCGCTAGATACATTTATGAAAAACCATCAAGTGCTAATTTACCAAAGCGTGAAGAATTAGAAAAAATTAGCAGGAGTTTTGCTGTTAAATTCCTTATGGCAATTATGAACTCTTCTATTGCTTTTGAGTTTCTTCAATCTGTTCGTAAGAGTAATACCGATCTATATCCAGATGACTGGAAAAAACTGCCTATTCCTAAAGCCACCCCAGAGCAGCAGAAGCCGATTATCGAACTGGTAGATAAAATCTTGACAATAAAGTACAATAATAAAACTGCTGATGTGTCAAAACTTGAGGCAGAGATAGACGATAAAGTTGCTCACTTATATGGGCTGACCGATAAGGAAATGAAAATTATTAGGGAAGAGTAATTGATTATGTATGACCAAGATTTATGTCAGTTTGCTCAACATTTAGAGGAAAAACTTAGTAATTTTCAAGACAGGGAACACGAAGTGCCTAATGATCAACGTGGCAAGAACAGAAACGAATACAGACGAGATTATGCCAGAGTTTTATACTGTTCCTCATTTCGCAGATTACAGGGCAAAATGCAATTATTAGGAATAGATCCTACCAACTTTCATAGAAACAGATTAACTCATAGCTTAGAAGTTGCTCAAATTGCTGGAGGGATAGCTAGAAATTTAGGATTAAAAAATCCTATTGTTACTGAAACTTGTGCCTTGTCACATGATTTAGGCAACCCGCCTTTTGGTCATGCAGGTGAAAGGGTTTTAAATGAATTGTCTCAAGACATTGGGGGTTATGAAGGCAATGCTCAAACTTTGAGAATTTTTCGCCATTTAGAGAAAAAACATTATGCTTATCCTGGACTAAATCTTACACTAAGAACTCTTTTAGGGGTCACAAAATACTTTTACAAAAAAGCAAAAAATCCTAAAAAGTTTTTATATGATGATGACTATGAATTTTTACAAGACCAAATGGATGATAAGCATACTTATATAAAAAAAAGTATCGACGCTCAAATCATGGATTTAGCTGATGAAATCGCTTATGCCGCTCATGATTTAGAAGATGCTATTAGCTTTGGTTTTGTCAGTTTAGCAGAAATGATGCACGAATTTGATATTAGTGATAAATACCAGTCAGCCAGTAAGCAGTTTAGAGACATTGCTTACAAATCAAGAGAAATAGCAACCCAAGCAAAACGCCTTGATACATCAGAAGAATATTCCTTTATTATCCGAAAAGAGTTAACATCCAATATTGTTCACACACTAATGTGTGATATTGGCAAGGTAGAATGTCAGGATGGCTCAGAGCAACTTGGATACAAGACTTTAAGCAAATTAGCTGAAGGTTTAAAAAAGTTAGTATTTAAAGCACTATTACGAAAAAAGGACGTTCAGCTTTATGAAAAGCAAGGAGAACGCATTATTAAAGGACTTTTTGAAGTTTATACCGATGCAAAATTTAATAAAGACTTATTATTGTTGCCGCCAGAATTAAGAGCGATTGCAAAAGATACTCAAGAAGATGCTCCAATGAGAAAACGAGTAGTGATTGATTATCTTGCTGGCATGATGGATTCATTCGCAGTCCAAGAGTATCAGAGATATTTTGGAGCATCATCTTTAGATAAGATTTATGACCAGAATATCTGGGGCAATCAAATTTAAGGTAATTACTATTAATTTTTTCACACAATAACTTTATAAGGAGAATAAAATGCAATACATTGAACATCAGGTTGGTGATTTAGTTGTCAGTCAAAGACAACTAGATGGTTACATAAGTGCCAGCAAACTTAGCAAAGCCTATGAAAGACAAACAGGCAAATATAGAAATCCAAATGCTTGGTTTGAAAAAGATAGAACGATTGAATATTTAGAACTTTTATCTGATAAGACTGGTATTGAAGTCTATGATCTAATACAGAAAAGAGGAGAAGGAAAAAGCCGAGAAGTTTGGCTTCATCCTCAGTTAGCCGTATCTTTTGCCATGTGGCTCTCACCAGAATTTGAAATGATGGTATCTGAATGGGTTGAAAAATGGCTATTTACTGGTCAAGCTCCCGAACAACCAATTTCATTACATCCTTATCAACGGGTTTGGTATCAACGTTTAATGATATTTGAACAAAGAACAAAACTTCCCAATGGAACATGGTGCATTTTTGAAGAAATAAGCAAACTAATGAGAGATTTAGAAGCTAAAAGTGTACTTCTACATGATAAAGCAACTATTGATATCTCAATTGGCAAAGCATGGTGTCATTATTTAAGAAATGAAGGCTATGAAACTGACTTTGAGCAATATACACATTATTATCCCGATAGCAGAGGGGAACGATTAGCCAATATTTATCCTTTTGAATTATTAGGTAAGTTCCGTCAATGGTTGCAAGATACCTATATTCCAGAAAAGTTTCCTGAATATGTCAGAAAAATTGTTAGTCCTGAAGAATGTCAATTAATTTCAGAAGCTATTGGTTATGAGGTTAAACCTATCAATAAAAGACTTAAGCCTACCTCAAATAATAGTGATTAATTTATGCCCCTCCCTGATTACATCGACAACTCCACCCACACTCTAGAAACCATCCTCAAACAACTAATTGAGGACGAAAACCAACACATCCTCGACATCGCCACTGGATTCTTCCGCATTGAAGCATGGCTGCGCCTCGAAGAAACCATGAATTGCCTGACCAGCTTCCGTCTGCTCATCGGGCGCGACCCCGCCATCAGACCAGCAGAAAGTGACAGAATTGACCTCATCCGCTACTTCCGCAGGAATATCCAAGAGCAGTTGGAAGGCGAACCCTTCAAGAGAGAATACAAAAACCAGATTGATCGCGTAATCGCTTACCTACAACAAGACCACGTTAAGGTCAGACTCTTTGGAGCATTGGGAGAAAAATCTCAATTCCTTCATGCTAAAGCCTATATCTTCGACCATTACAGCATCGTCGGGTCATCTAACTTTACCCCCGCCGGACTGCAAGGCAATACAGAGTTAAACATCGTCAACAAGGTGGTAGCGATCGCATCTGACCTTAGACAAAACTGGTTTGAGAAGTTCTGGAATGACCCCAGTGTTGACCTCGATTACAAGACCAAGCTAATTGATGCCCTCAACGCTTCCAAATTTGGCAGTAAAGCCTATACACCCTATCAAGTTTTCCTTAAAGCACTGTACGAACTTTTTAAGGATGAGGCGATGGTGGGGGAAACGGAGCGCACCACCCTAGAACTAGCTAGTTTCCAACAGGAAGGTTTCGAGAGAGCCGTCAAACTGATGGAGAAACATCGAGGCTGTATCGTCGCTGATGCTGTGGGTTTGGGTAAGACTTACATCGGCTTGAGAGTATTAGACTATTACCTGATTAAATTGCGCCGTCCCGGTTACGTCCCCCGCGCTTTGGTGGTCTGTCCCGCCCAACTGAGAGATTTAGTCTGGATTAAGAAACTAGATGAATTTGGCATTAAAGCTGATGTCTTGTCCCATGAGGAGATCAGTCGTCAAAACTTTGATCTTCGCCGTTTCAGCCAATATGATTTAGTGGTGGTGGATGAGGGTCATAACTTCCGTAATAGTGCCACTAATCGCTATCGAAATCTGCTAAAAATGGTCAGCAGTGGTAAGCGCAATAAACGAGTTTTATTACTTACTGCCACACCCATTAATAATAGCATATTTGACCTCTATCATCAAATTTCTCTACTAACTAGAGGCAATGATACTTATTATCGAGAGGACGGTATTTCTAATTTAAGAACTTATTTTAAAGCCTTAGCTAAAGGTGGGGTAGAGATTACCGAGTTGCTGTTTCAAACAATGGTACGCCGCAGCCGTCAGGACGTTATTAGAAGACAACAGGCGGGGGAAGAAATCAGGATTAACAATCAGCTTATTCACTTTCCCAAGCGAGAGCTAGAACAGTTTACCTATAACTTTGAGGGTAGCTTTACTGGGTTATATGCTGGCATCGCTGATCGAATCGACCAGCTTCATTTAGCACCTTACAACATCAAAGCTTTTAAGCGCAAAAAACAAAAGCAGGATGAAGATGAAGTCAAACGTAATGATGCCTTAGTCGCCCTACAAAAAGCTCTCTATTTAAAACGATTAGAAAGCTCCTTAATTGCCTTTAAAAATAGTGTTCGTAACCAAAGAGACTTTCAGAGTAAATTCTACGAAATCCTCACCCAACAGGGAAAACTGCTCTCATCAAAGAACTTCCGCAAGTTAATCTTAGCAGCAGGGATGGAAGAAGAAGATGCCGAAAAATCCATTAGTTCCATCATTAGCCAACTAGAAGAAATTGACCACAAGGATTATCAAATAGATAACCTGCGAGCGTATATTGAATCGGACTTAGCTATTCTCAACGGTATCTTAACCATTCTTGACAAAATACAGCAATCAGTTGCACAAAATCAAGATCATGACCGCAAGTTAGCGGCTTTTAAAGAATTACTCAAAACTAAACTAAAATCTCAAAGAATTTTAGTCTTTAGTTACTTTAAAGATACGGCAGATTATTTACACAGCGAACTACTCAAAGATGAAGACTGGTTGAAAGACATGGGAAATCCAGCAATCGAGTTAATCACTGGGGACACACCGGGCAAACAGCGAGAGGAAAAGGTCAAACGGTTTTCTCCTAAAGCTAACACTCAAGAGGATAATGAATTAGAAACCCTCAAGCAAAACCCCATTGATATCCTCATCTGTACCGATGTTCTATCGGAAGGTCAGAACCTACAGGATGCGGGGGTTTTAGTTAACTATGACCTGCATTGGAATCCAGTTAGAATGATCCAAAGGGCGGGACGCATTGATAGATTAGGGACAGACTATGACACTCTCTACATCTACAACTGTTTTCCAGAAGAGGGATTAGAAGCTTTACTCAATCTAGTGCGACGATTGCAGGATCGGATCGCCACTATCGATCGAGAAGTGGGTTTAGATGCTAGTGTCTTGGGAGAAACCATTCAAGAGCGATCGCTAGAAGAACTCTATCGTCTCAAACAGGCAGACACAGAGGCTGAGAAAGCCGCCATACTTGAAGAACTCGAACAAACCGCCGATCTAGTCTCCCTCGATGAGATGAGATTGCCACTGCTAGAGTTTATCCAACAGAAGACAAGGGAAGCTGTAGAAGAAATTCCCCTAGGGATTCATAGCACCCGCACCTTCAAGATTCCTGACCACACCTTTAGCGAGGGGGGACTATTCCTCGCTTTTAAAGCAGGGGATAGACATTTCTGGCAGTTTTATCCTAGCCTGCGAGGACATATCTCCACCGAACTGTCTTTACTGGTGACAGACAAGCGTAAAATCTTTAACTGGATTAAGTGCAAAGAATCTGACTTTCCCCCACCAGAGGACTTACCACCCGTCCAGTTCGACACTGCCATTTTCCGCATCCTGACCACGGCAACCAATAACCTGCTCGAATCCTTGAGAAGACAGCATACCAGCAACAAACTCAAACCTAGCTTGAGTAAACTGATACAAAAGATTCATCATGCCCTAATTCAGCCAAATTTACTGGAAAATCAGCCTGACGATCAGAAAACTAAAGTACAAATCTTGCAAGTAATTAACACGGTAAATCTAAAAATCTACGAACGAGACATTAAGACAATTTGGGATAAATACGTTCAAAAACAAGACTTAAACACGTTAATAGCCGAACTAGATGAGTATTTTGTCGATAATGACTTGTATAATGAGATCGAGGAAAAAAAAGAAGAAAGTCCCCTCAAAATTATCAGAGAAGAAGATATTCAATTAGTTTGTTACGAATGGTTTAAACCGGAATAAAGATAGAGCGATAATGAGGAAATTGCGGTCTGACTATTTGAGAGGATCACAAAATTAGAGAAACCCGATGAAAATCTATCAACCTGTTCAATATCGGTTATGAAAGCCAAATTTGTTTTAAACTCGCTCAAATCGGATCGAAGGGAATTGGACGTGAATCTTGTCCTCGTTTCTGGGATTGGCTTGGGAATCACTAGCCATTTCCGCTCTGCTATTTCCGCTTAGAAATGATCTATTCTATGGAATTTAACGATGAAGGAACCAAAAATAGCGGAGAATTGGTCTCTATCGGTGGGAAACTTCCCCTATTGCGAGAATTGCGAACCTCACAACTGTTAGATTTTTTCGTTGCCTTGAGCGCTAACAAGGAGAAAAATCTCAGGAAACGGATCAATCAATGGCTTTATCCTAAAACCAGGCCGGGGTTCTACATGGAGATCAAGCCGAACCTGCACCTCGCCTACGCCGATCAGAGGGATGGTCACGGCACTCAACACTGGTGGCGGTTGTTTTTCGATGAGCATTGGCAGGAAAGGATCGAGCAAATCGTTAGGGGAAGCGCCATCGTCGTCGGTCGGAGCAACAATGGAACGACCGAGTGGGGCGGGATGATGTTTCGATCGCCCGTGGAGGTAAAAATCGCTGAAGCTTTGGATAGAAGGGGTTTGTTATTTTTCGGCAATGCGAGGGGGCGGATAGGTGGTCAGGGTTCTCCCCTCTCGGCATCTACCTTGACGGGAAGACTAGAGATAGATTTCTTAGTCTTTCATAAAGGGAAGTGCATCAGCTTGGAAATCGATGGTAAACACCATCAAGAAAATGGCCAGACCCATCGCGACTACATAAGAGACCGGTTGCTTTTGCGAGAAGGAATCGCCACCGCAAGGTTTACAGCCCAAGAATGTATGGAGTCCCCCGACACGGCGATCGAGGAGTTCTTGAATCTGTTTTAACAGCTTCCATATAGAGTAGGTTAAAAATGCAACAACCATCGAGTTCGGCATGGCCAGTAAACGATCGCTTTTTAGAACTTCGTTGTCGCTGGTTGACCCTGATCGGGGAACACCTGCAAGACGATCGAGGACGGTCATTAGAGTATTGGCGGGTTGAAAAAGCTGATTCCGTCATTGTTCTGCCCGTTCAAAACTCGATGATACTGCTGCCCGCTCCCAGTTATCGCCCCGGACTGGGACAAACAACCCTCGATTTCCCCGGTGGTCGGATTTCCGAGGGGCAAGACCATCACGAGGCGGCATTAATGACTCTAAAACGAGAATTGGGAATTGAAGCAACGGCAATGACCCGATTAACTCCCCTAAACAGCGCGGGTTGGGCAGTAAATAGCTCCTTTTCCAACCAGAAACTTTACGGTTTTACTGCCGATATCGACGGCGGCTTATCTACCAGCGAACTATTGACCTATCCCGCTAATGCGATCGGAGTCAGCGATTTGTTGAAGTCCCTTACCTGCTTACAATGCCGCGCCGTCCTGCTGGAATGGTGGTTAAAACAAATCGAAGGATAGTACAAAATTATCCCCTAGTAAAGGTTAGATACGGTGGCGGGAACGATGGGGGTATTCGATCGCTCTAACGGATCGACACTAGAGATAGAACGTGATGCCGTTTTGTCCTCTTATTACCGGACTAAAATAACGACAACTGACCGATAGACACGGAACCGAGACGGAACTTGTGGCGCTCAAGGTGACAGGCACTACAGAGGGCGATCAGATTTTCGGGGCGATTATCCTCTGGTTGTCGGTTGTGGTGGTGTACGGCCAGTTTGCGGATCGAGCGCTCGGAAATGGTCAGGTCGCTGACATTTTCCCCCGGTCGCAAACACTGCATCCCGCAGCACTGACATTTCCAGCCGGCTTTTTCCTTGACCCTAGCGGCAATTTCCCCCCAATTATCGGGATAACGGTTTCTTCCCATCATAACTATCTTAGCGATCGCTACTGTCTATCCTAACAGAAACGACGGCATTTGTCGGTAGCTAGAGTTTCCCGAACGGTTGGCCGTAGAACTCCCACATCTCCTTGTTGAAAGGAGGTCGCCACTTAAAAATAAGCTCCCGTTCCCACTGCTGTAGTATCTTTTTGGTAGGTGGGACATGATACCAAAAGGAAGCATTAACGGCCACATCGAGATCGTAGCGGCGGTGTAACTCGATATAGCTAAGAACGTAATCCTTACAATCGTGGGAACCCAACCAACGCCGGCGGGCGCTCAACTTCGTCTCTCCGACATACAGTACGATGTTACTAACATGGTCGATCTGGAAATAGAGGCAGCCTTGATTGGAATCGTCGGGGGGTTCGATGTCGGGACGGCGATAGAAGTCCGAGGGGTGACGCGGTAAAGAAAAAGGATCGATCTCATCGGCAGTGTGCCATGTGGTCTGCGGTAGATCGAATAAAGTCGGTTGCTCGATCGCCGTCTTTCCCTCTCTTACCTGTCGTTGATAGTCTGCAATCCTCTCCTTCCAAGCGAATAGGAAATCCTCGCTCATCTGGGTGGCTTTCTCCCTTCGATAGTCGCCGCCCGCAACGAATAAACTTAAAGGTATTTGACTCGATGAGAGCGAATTAGCCATATTGTCTGACATATTTTCCGTTTCCTTACCGTTAGACTCAGAGGTGTTAGAACAGTCTCCGTGGTTAATCTTCCAGTTCGATCGCATATTGTTCGATCCAATCAGTCAATCTGGCGAAACCCTCCTCATAGGTTTCGAGAGCGCCCGCAAGACCGAGAAAGAAAGTGACCGTTTCCGCTTCACCAGCGTTCAAGCGATAGCCGTTCTTTCGCAAAAAAATTGAAACGGTGGCCAGAGCGATACGTTTATTACCATCGCAGAAGCAATGATTTTTGACAAAACCGTAGCCATAGGCCGCCGCTAACTTAAAAATCGATGATTCGGGTTCGTACTGGAAAAAGAATTTTGGCTTATTGACAGTGGACTCCAACAGGGTTAGGTTCAAAACTCCCTGAGTCCCCCCAGTTCGAGCGATTAAAGTTTCCTGAATCACCTGAACCGCATCGCTCGATAACCATTTCGGTTCCTCGATCATTATTTGGCGAGTTCCTTGAAGGCGTTGCGGTACTGAGAGTAAGTATCTTCAAAAGCTTTCATGGTTTCTTCAAAATCGGGATCAAAGCCAGAAATTCTGTATCCATCTGGCGATTCCGTGATATAAATCCGATCTCCTTCCTCTACGTTCAGTCGGGATAAAACCTCTTTCGGTAAGATCACACCTATGGAATTGCCGATTTTTCGGAGCGTTAGACTTGTCATAACCTATGACCTTCCGTAATTATGTTATGACAAATGTTATAACATAACTAACTGCCCAAAGAATTATTTTAAAGAAAAAAACTTGCGAGCGACTGGCGGGATTATACTAGACGATAGTTTTCTTTTGACGAGTAGAACAGAAGTATTGTGAAAGTTAACGGTAACGGACAAGCCAAAATCCTCTCTCAAGTCGAACTAGATCGTCTGTTCGCTGGGTTCGATAACGATCGGGATAGATGTCTATTTGCTATTTGTTTCCACACCGGCTGCAGGATATCGGAGGCATTGCAACTGACCGTCAACGATGTGGGAACGACGATCACCTTCAGGAAGTCCACCACCAAAGGCAAGAAGGGAACTCGTTCTATCCCCGTCAATCCTGCCCTGCGGAAAATCCTCGACCTTTACTTACAAGAATTTCAACCCGATGATTATCTTTTTCCTTCCTTCCACAACGCTAGAGAAAAAGGACACCTGCATCGATCGAGTGCCGACCTGATCCTAAGAAACGCTTGCGAACGGGCGGGACTAAAAGGAGTCTCGACCCACAGCTTCCGTAGGTCGGCTTTGACCATGATGAGTAACCGGGGTGTGCCGCTCCGGGTAATCCAAAAAATCAGCGGTCACAGTAGTCTGGAAGTCCTGCAAAGATACCTAGAGGTCAGCGATGAGCAGATCGGGGCTGCCGTTGGCCTATTAGTCTAAGGAGTTGACCCGCTTCCCGTTGATTCAATAGTTAGAGTTGGCCGAAAATTAAGATGAGCAAAATTCCTGATTGCGATCGTTGTCTGCTATATACCCATCAAATCTACTTCGTCTGTGCCGTCCATCCCGAAGGGGTAGAAACAGAAAAGTGTCCCGATTTCCGCCCCGACCCGGAAGCGATCGAGGACAAAGAACTGTGGTCGCCAGTCGGGTATTCGTGGTACGGTGATGAACTGATACCGGATCGACTCTGCCGTTACACGCGAGAAGAACAGGAGAAAATATTAGACACTCATCCCTTCTTTACGGGTGTTTGTCCCGATTGCCAACATATCTTTACCAGCAGTCCCACCCCGCGAGATATTTGGCAATGCCCAGAATGCGGCGGTTGGGAATCTGATTGACATTATGCGACTACTGCTACTATGCCGTCTTTAACTATTTCCTTAAACATTTTGAAGTTAACAAATCTAGATAACCAATTAGACTTAGACATGGTTATTCTTCAGCAGTCAACCCATACAAATTAGCAACCTTATCATCAATATAAAATTGAATTAAGTTACAATCTGTCATATTCTTCTGGCTCTCTATCTGAAACTTTAGCTAATGCTTTTTGAAACTTCTCCCAACTTCCCTGTTGTGCTTTTTCTTCTAGATAATCTTTAGTCATCCAAGAGGATATTTGGGCAGATAAAGCCATTGTTACCAGTTGCTCTACTGATATGTTTTGTTTATTGGCTAAGGTTTCAATTTGTTGATATAAAACATCTGGAATGTTTGTGCTTAGTTTCATGGTTTTATTTCTCCTAGTAATCGTAAAAATTGTTTGGGTGTTAAAATAAAAATGCCGAATTTTTCAATGGGTTTTAGGTCTCTTTGATTGTAACTGATTATAAAATTAGCTTGACATTTGAAAGCTAAGTCTATCAGAAAGTCATCATTTTTGTCTTTGGCTAATGGTCGCCAAATATAAAAGATTTCGTGATGGTTGGCTAGATGGCAAATTCCATTAATAATGTTATCTATGTCTTCATTGTTTAAATCTATTTGTTGTTGTTCTCTTTTTAGTATTTCTTCGTACTCAAAAACTAGGGTGGCAGATACATTGATTTGAAAGCGTTGGTCATTGAGTATGGTTAAGAGTTTATAGGATGCTCCTTTATTAGAGAGCAATCCGGCTAAGATTACGTTAGTATCAATGACTATTTGATAAGGAGTTTCTGTCATAATTAATCCCCCCTAATAGTCTTCATTTCCTCAGCAGTCAACCCATACAAATTAGCAACCCTATCATCTATCTTTGGTTCGGAATCGGTATGCCCCGTATCTTTGCTGGCTACAGAGAAAAACGCCGTCACCAACAGCCATTTCCATTGGAGTTCAATCGGGTAAAGTACCTGGTGCGATTTGTACTGTGCGGGTATAGACGGAACCGCCCTCCACATACTTAAAATCGATCTGAACATCATGAATGGTTTTTCCCTCCGGCAAATCGATCGTGTCCCCCTGAGCCGTCACACAATCGCTAGTATCAAAACCGTCGATCGCACATAATCGAATGGCCGTGGCGGGATGATCGTACCACTTACGGGTTCCCCAAAACTTGTTCATCACATTGGTGGCATGACGTACCTTGATCCTCTGATTGTTGATCAAAGTCACTACTACCCACTCCTCCCGATCGAGATCACCAGGAGAAAAAATGCTTTGCTGACCGATGTTGCCGGTAGGGGCATCCCTCAAACGCATTTTATATACCTTCTCCCCGATAAAAGCGGAATTGACGGCTGATCGACCATTGCCAGAAGAATTAGTAGGAGAACGCTGGTTTTGTTCTCTAATCCAACGATCGCACTCCTCTTGAGAAAACCCGTAAGACTCCCGGTTCCGACACAAAGCTTCATAATCCGTCTGATTTTGAGCGTTGGCTGGCATAGACATTAGACAAACAATAGAACCCGAAACAATCAGGGAAAGCGACTTCATACAAAAACGGCAACTTTATTACTTAATATTACCGTAGCTATTTCCAGTTATCTGGTTATCTGGTTATCTGGTTTCTTGGTTTTCTGTTAATCTGGTTTACCGAATCGATCGCTAAGGGCCGCCATGATCACCGCAGTCATGGTCGTTCCCTGCCGTTTGGCCTCCGCCGCCCAATGTTGCCGAAGGGATTTGGGAACTTTGACACAAAGGTTTACTTCTGGCTCATTCTGGTTTTCTGGTAAGTTGGTATTCTGGTTTTTTGGTAAACCAGTATTTTGGTTTTCTGGTAAACCAGTATTCTGACTTTCCTCTAAACCGGTATTCTGGTTTTCTGGTTCTCTGGCTTTCTTAATTAAATCGCCGTACCTGCCCGTAGTCATAAAACCTCTAATATGGCTAAAATTTCCTCTCCCAAAGCTTTGTAATCCTTCCATGCCGCTCTTAACCTAGCATCATCGAGATTACGAATGGGAACGCCCGCTAAAGCGGCTTTTTGATAGCCGACGGTTCTGCGAATCATCGACTTGAAAACAGGGACACTGCCCTCGGTTAAATCTTGACGCAGTATTTCCCCCTCCTTATTTGGTGGTGGCGGTACGATCGTGATCAAGGCGCGATAATTAGCGTCTCCCAAATCTTTAGCCGTTTCCAACATCGGCTGCAGACTGAGAACATCGGGGGCGGTGGGCAAGATCAGGAGTTCGCAACCCTTGGCCAACTCTTTGAGATCGTCGGAATGGGGACGGGCGGGAGTGTCGATGATAACGAAGTCCGCCCCGCCGATAATCTTCATCGCCTGTCGCTCGTCGGCAACGGTGAAGGGAAGCTCCCCCCTCTCCGCCCAACCCAGAGCGGTGCGGTTCGGGTCGCCATCAACCAATACCGTCCGACCTCGATCGCTGAAATAGGTGGCAATATGCACGGCGGTGGTGCTTTTACCCACGCCCCCCTTGTAACCGGTAACGGTAATAATTTTCATCTGGTTTTCTGGTTTTTTGGTTTTCTGTTTTTCATCGTTGTTCCTGGAAACAGGTTTTCTGTAAAACCAGATTACCTTAAAACCAGAATTGCGGTCATATTTGGATCGATTCCGTGAACTGGTTTTCTGTAAAACCAGATTGCTGCAAGACCAGAATTAAGGTTCCATTCGGATCGAGCGAGTTTTCTGTAAAACCACGCAAAAGGTATATTAATTTTCAGGAATTTACGTCGTTTCAGCCGAGGACAAGTCAAGGTTTGAACCCACTTTGACGGAAGAGAAATAGATAGGATTGTATCTGGTAAGAAGGCTTTCTGTAAAACCAGATTACCATAAAACCAGATAAACAGAATCGACTCCGCAAGCTGGTTTTCTTTAAAACCAGTTTTTTGTAAAACCAGAATTATTAGGATCGATCAAACAGGTTTTCTGTAAAACCAGATTGCCAGATTGCCGGTCAGAAATAGTCAAAAGTTTAGCCATTAACTAGAACTGGCTCGATCCAGATCAGTTTGCGATCGGGTCGCTCTCTGGAGCCGTAGGGTTGCCACCGATAAAAACCCCTGCGCCAATGGGTGCGGTACTGACGGTCGGTGGGGACATCGGGATCGGACTGACTTCTGATGCGATAATCTCGACCGATGATATGGGGAGTCAACTTGCGGTTTTTGCCGGAGTTTTTGATTGGGGATAGGGCTGACGAGACCGAGAAATCGGACTTTTGCTGTAGGTAAAGAAGAGTTTGAACCAATAAATCCGTGACCCGATCAGTAAATTCTTTTTCCGTCTCCACGACGGTATTGAGTCCCGTGAGAGCCAAGTCTCGATCGATGAACATCTCGTTTTCATCTTGATAGTCGAGTTGAAGGTTTTCATCGACTTTTAAACATCGATGTACGCCGTACTGAGTACCGTCATCAAAAACGGTAAACCAGCTAAGAGTATCCTCAGCGGCCACCCCGATTTCTAGCTGGCTGCCCATGATTTCGATCGGTGCTATGGTCTGATCGGCTAAACGGTGAAAAAAACAGAGCCATTTCAGGGATTGCCCGTCGGGATTTTTCAACTTCGGTGGTAATAATAACACTCCACAGGGTATTACCTGTTTGAGCTGCCCGACCGTATTGGGTAGTTGACTATTGCAGAAAGCATCAAAAAGAGACTCGCTCAACCAATAGGAACCAAACCCTTTTTGATAGGCTCGATCAAGAATAATCAAAGAAGTGCGGTGAGTGAAATCTATCTCGAAAATATCGGCATCGTAACACTGATAACTCGTCAGCAAACGGGCGATAAAGAAAATAACGTCGTCGTGGTCGATATAGCCCTTAACGTGACTATAACGACGCTCGTTAAAGCGTTGATAAAAACTAGATTTGCGGGTAAGTTGGTTGATCTTCTTGATAAAATCTCGCTCTATTTCGTTCATAATTAAAAAATTAGTAACCTTCGTTCTCAAGTTTCATCAACTTATTAAGTTTGCGAATAACTAAAGCGGAATTAGTTTCGGGATTACCATCACCATCATTCCACCGTTCTTGGTTTAACCATTCCAATAATTCGGGGGTGATGCGGAAAGACCATATCGGATTTTTTCTATCGTATTTAGCCTTTGATCTTTGGATAATTTCAGAATTCGATTCATTCCAAAGCTTTTTTGTCAGTTTATACTTATCTGTCATACAATCCCCGCATTATCCTGAATATTATCCATTTTCATAATTGACGATTTTCGAGTGCTTCACAGGTTGCCCTTAAAAATGCCTCATCCGTCGGCTCGTCTATCCATCCAAGAGAATATAGAATCCGCAGTTGAATATTTCTTCCCCCTCGGCAAATCATTCTATTTTTAGCAGTATGACACAGATGTTGTGCTTCTAAACCGCAAAGGCTTTTATGATAGTTTTCTATATCAGAAAAATTACTTTCTATACCATCAAAAGGACAGGTAGAGCAAGGTTTATTCTGAACTGGAACTTTACGCAAATCTTGGAATTTTTTCATAATTATCCCGAATCTATTGTTATGATTTAAGTGCAGAATTCATAATTCGTATTGCGTGAAAATCCCAGTTGTCTAAAGAGATAAAAGAACTATCTGGTAGTTGCAATCCCCGATCACCGTTGGCGGAAAGAAAAAATATTAGCCCTTTGTACTTCACCTGAACGCTAAACATCTGCTTATTAATCGGATCTCCAACTCTAAGGGTCGATGACCAAACTACATCGTGGTCTGTCAAAGGCTCCGGTGGTTTCGCACCAGGGAATTGAGCGAGTACGGATAGAACTTTGAAAACCTCGATCGCCTCACCTTTGGTAATATTACCGAAATAATCGTTTTGAGCGGCGATGATTGTCTCTTGCCGTTCTTGTTGTATATCCAGTTTGCTTCGCTTAACCATGAAATTATCCTCGAATATTTGTAGGCATTGCAATTTTTTTATTATAGCGTTTCTCACACCTATGTGGCACAGTTAAACCTTCGTTGATTAAGCTTTTAATCACCGGTAATGTACCTCTTGCAAACAGGAAACGCTATATCTTCACATCCGATTACGGATAGTCAGTGTTAATCTCCATCATCTCGCAAGCTTCAATTAATTTGTCTATCCCCCCGAACCATTCGGGAGTAACATCAGGATGGCTCAATAAAGATCGGAGTCCTTCGATGATATGATCACCTCTAAGCTTCGCTTCGTAGGCTTCTGGAGAAGGATATAATTCCCTCCCAATTACTTCCTATTTCACGGTGGGTTTGAATATCAAACTTTTTACCATCAACCACTATATACTTTCGCCCGACTGATTCAATAACTCCCCATCTGCAATTTTCATTTTCATGGGGAATTACTGCCCATACCTTAACCCCTTTTTTAAGCTCGAAATCTTTCGGTAACATTCGATTTTCCTCTGTGTAATAGACAATACATAAACAGGTTTAGTCTCGCTTCGTTTCTTCCTTAGCTAGTAATTCGTCGGGTTCCTCTCGTTCTCATGGCTTAGTGTACACTACCCTTGTTGAATTCCACTTTCTGCCTCTAGCAATCCTACCTCGTTAAGAAGATCGAGCAGGAAACGGGAAACGGGACGGGGCGATCAACGGGGAAGAACTTCGCAAAATCAGCGTGCCGTCGTTGATGGTGATAAACTCTCCCAGTCGTGCGGTTTCAATAAACTCCACCACTTGCAAGAAGTCATGCTCCTCTAACGTTCCTTCCAGTCGGCACTCCAAACTTTGAGCCGTTTCTGCCGACCATTGCACCCGGCCATCGATGCAGAAACAATAAGCAAACTCGTACATTTTTTCCTCCTGATTGTTTAAGGAATAGCGATTAAACGTTAAGAAAAACTCCCCGCTGCCCCTATGAAAATTTAATCGAACATCGCTCGGTCAGCCTTCAGACCATTGATGAGAAGACTTTCAAATTCGGCTTCTATCCAGATCGTCGCACCCGAACAGCGGGCATTGCTGGCATCTTGTATCAGTTTTCCCCCCTTAGTAAATTCAACTTCCTTCGCATACACGGAGCCGAGATAGGTACGAATAGCGATCGCCGCATTATCCACGATTACGCCCTTTTCGTTAGTCGCCTTCTTATTGGCGTTGACTACATGACGATTGATGTAAATTTGTGCTTTCATAATGTTAGTTCCTTTCTACTAGGGACGGCGATCGTTCTTTCTGGCAAGTTAGCAATGATCGCTTTATACTAATTATTTTACTTCGTTTACGAAGTAAAAGCAAGAATTAAAATGAAATTTCTGGAAATCAATCCGACGAGCGAAGACTACTGGCGGGCGATTATTCTATTCGGGCGTAATGTAGCCTGCTATAAATTCGCTCTAGCCAAAGCATTATTAGAGATAGCGCGGGAAGGAAAAACAGAAATAAAATTAGAGAATTTAGCTATTCCTTATGGGATGCAGATAGTAAGGCACTTGCAGATCAGCGATAAACAAACCACTTCTCGTTCCAGTCAATTTTTGGATATTTGCCGCCAATTCAATCTAGGGCAAATCGATCAGGCTTTACTAATCGATGCGACGGTAAGACTGGGATTCGAGAATGTCATCGATGCCTTTCATAATTTGCCCACAGGAGAAATTAATCAGCCTTTCTTCGATCAAAGTCAATGGAAAATAAAAAAGCGGATTATTTTAACTGACGATTTATTAAAATTAGTAGAAAAACAAGAGTTAGATAATTTAGAGCGAGAGATAGAAGCTAGGTGGCGGTTGGTAGAAACCTCTTGGCTATTAAGTGTTAATCGCAGGATTATCGAACATGATCCCTTAGATGGAAAATTATTTACATTAGGTAATTATAATATTGATTCTTCATCAAAACGAAGAATCAATATTACCTCTTGTCGTCACGCCATTGACGGTTATCAGAAGGGAAAATGTTTTTATTGTTTTACGCCCGTGTCGATAGTCGATAACTCGGATAACCTAGCTGATGTTGATCATTTTTTCCCCCGTTCTCTCAACGATTATATCGAGGGGATAGATGGAGTCTGGAATCTCGTTCTTTCCTGTCACAAATGTAATCGGGGAGAAAATGGTAAATTTGATCGCTTGCCAAATCTTAAATATCTAGAACGCTTGCAAGTTCGCAATGAGTTCCTGATCGATAGTCATCATCCTTTAAGGGAAACTCTAATCGCCCAAACGGGAACCAACAAGATGTGCAGACAGCGATTTCTCCAGAACAATTATAATGAAGTGCAGAGACTCTTAGGAGTTGCAACGGGAAAAGGATGGAAACCGTCCATCGAGTATCCAATAGCTTTTTAAAAGAAAAAATGTCATGAAAGAATATAGATGTACGCGCAATTCCCTCTATAGCCATGAATGCCTCGGCCACGACGATCTGACGGTCAGACAAGGATATTACATAGAAGCCGAAAGTCCCGAAGCGGCTTGGGAAGAAATGTCTGTCAGATTTCCAGAAGAAACTTCCGAGGGTTTTACAGTTGAAGAATGGCATAGATTTCCAGTAACTGTCAGATTAGTAGAGAGTTTTGACAGGGGACGGAACCTTAACCAATGATTTTCAGGATTTCTGAAACAGGTTGATTAGCATCGATCGCCATTCGCACCTTTGACAGCTTCTCACGGGGGACTGACCGCTTGAAGGTTTTCCATCTGCCGTTAACCTTCTCGTCCCAACAGTAAGCCCAAAACCAATGATCGGGATTGCCAGTGGAACGAGCGCCCTCAACCTTTGGATAAGTTTTCACGTTACCGTGTTTATCCTTCTTCTCTTGGTTGAAGGCATAAAGGGAACCACTGGGATTTTTCTTAGGGGAAATCTCAGATGTGTGATCTCCTAAATTTTCCCCTAAGAAAATCTCTGAAGATGTGACGGGGTTGACCGTTTTTTTCTTAGGGGAAATCTCAGATGTGTGATCTCCTAAATTTTCCCCTAAGAAAATCTCTGAAGATGTGACGGGGTTGACCGTTTTTTTCTTAGGGGAAATCTCAGATGTGTGATCTCCTAAATTTTCCCCTAAGAAAATCTCTGAAGATGTGACGGGGTTGACCGTTTTTTTCTTAGGGGAAATTTCAGATGTGTGATCTCCTAAATTTTCCCCTAAGAAAATCTCTGAAGATGTGACGGGGTTGACCGTTTTTTTCTTAGGGGAAATCTCAGATGTGTGATCTCCTAAATTTTCCCCTAAGAAAATCTCTGAAGATGTGACGGGGTTGACCGTTTTTTTCTTAGGGGAAAT
>LFEF01046022.1_pt1 | contig 42719 bp, 35 predicted proteins | sample 619371 | NCBI WGS metagenome assembly LFEF01 (sample SAMN03014291, study PRJNA259931) | freshwater metagenome | biome: lake; feature: waterbloom | place: China: Taihu Lake | collected 2006-08 | depth 0 m m
CTTTTGCCTCTTGCCTTTTGCCTAAAACCCATAACTTTTGTACCTCAGCAGACTGAAAAACGCTATATCTTCATCTTTATCCCTGATTACTGATTACTGTTCACTGATTACTGTTCACTGATTACTGTTCACTGATTACTGTTCACTGATTACTGAATTGGTCTCACCACCACCACACCGTAAGCGTTGAGATTTAAATACTCTTGACAGGCATTTTGAATATCCTCTAAAGTGAGGGCTTCAATGTGTTGGGGATAACAAAAAGCCGGTTGTAAATCACCGATCTGAGTATGATAATAACCGTAAAGGTTAGCCCGATCGCTCGGTCTTTCATTGCTAAAAATAAACCGATTGGCCACTTGGGTTTTAACTCGTTCCAGTTCAGAAACTGTCACAGATTCCTGTTGGATTTGTCTAATCTGTGCTATCGCCTCCCTCTCCACTTGCTCGATATTTTCCGAGGCTAATTGGGCCGACACGGAAAAGACTCCTTGCACTGCTTGGGACATATTACTGGCAGTTATTTGGGAAACTAAGGCCTTTTCTTGGCGCAGAGATTGAAATAATCGCGATACCTTGCCCTGACCCAGAATAGCTGCTAAAACATCGAGAGGATAGGTTTTTTCTAAGTCTCTCAACCCCGGCACTTTCCAAAATAGGATTAAGCGGGCCTGCTGCAAATTTTCATCCTCGTATTCTTGACGGATAATCTCGTTAAAGGGAGCTTCGGGCTGTAGATTGGCGATAGGATGGGAAATAAGCCCAGAATTGCTCTTACTGCCTAAATTATCTAAAGAATCACTCACAATAGCCATTAAATCATCTACAGGCAAATTACCCACCACCGCCACCGTCATCCATTCGGGACGATACCAAGTCCGATGAAAATCGCGCATTTGTTGAGGAGTAAGATTTTCAATCACTGCCGTCGGACCCAACACCGGACGACGATAGGGTAAAACTTGAAAACAGGTCTCCATGGTGCGATAAAAAGTGCGACGACGGGGATTATCCTGAGAACGACGAATTTCTTCTAAAATAACCTGTCTTTCCCGCTCAAAAGCTTCATCGGGGATTAAAGCTTCTAAAACCACTTCTAGCTGGAGCGGGGCCAGATGGGCGAAGTCCTGCGGGGCAGTGGTAATGTAATAATGGGTGTATTCTTGGCTAGTAGCGGCATTAGTCACCGCTCCCCTCGATTCGATCGCCCGTTCAAATTCACCACTGTCTAAGTTAGGGGTTCCCTTAAAAACCATGTGTTCGAGAAAATGAGCCATTCCATTGATCTGATCCGATTCTAAGGCCGAGCCGACCTGCAGCCAGACATTGAGATTAACCGCTTCTACCGGTTGACTTTCGGCAATAATCGTTAAACCATTGGCAAGACGGTGCAGAATCGGAGTGTTGAGCGTGGCAGGTTTCCCTAGGATAGCCGTCATTCTTTATTAGTCCTCGGTAATCACTCTGGCAAAAATTGTCACTTTTCTCTATTGTAGTCCCAGACCTTCAGAGAGCCAACAAGATCGGGTCTTGGCACGCTTTTTGGCTGTGGTCGGTAAACAGTAAACTGAAAACTCAAATCTGATCACTGATCACTGATCACTGATCACTGAATCGCCCCTCTTGCCTCTGAGAAAAAAAAATGCTATGATGGAACCAAATCGGGCTTCTACGTTGGTGACTGCCTTTCAAGTTTTTTGATCTATGCTTGATTGTGATAAGGGAGCGAATAACCAATCCGTGTGGTAGTAAACCGAGCTTGTACTCGGAAACAGAAACGCGGAATATAAGTTCCCACCTGGTTAACCCAGGTCATAAACTTAGGTAAAACGGCGTAGCGGTCTTTTCAAGTTTTTTGAGCAGATCAGAGTCCCTGTACTTTTTTGGTTTTGCCTTCCGCGCTGGCCAAAAAGGCACTGATTTATATTTTTTCTAGGTTAAAGACTGCTGTTTTCGGTAACGCTTGTCACCGCTAAATTGTGACAATCCGGACTACACTAGGGAGAAATTTATGAATTATTGTTAAGCAATGACTGAAAAACAGCCAAGAGTTGTTATCATCGGCGGCGGATTTGCGGGTTTATACACGGCCAAAGCCCTAAAAAACGCCCCCGTTCATGTTACCCTCATCGATAAGCGAAATTTCCATCTTTTTCAGCCCCTCCTCTATCAAGTCGCTACTGGGGCGCTGTCTCCGGCCGATATCTCCTCACCTTTGCGCTTAATCCTACGGGGTCATGAGAATACAGATATTCTCCTCGATCATGCCATCGATATCGATCCGGTCAAGGGAGAAGTGATCTTGGAAGATCACCCGCCGATCGCCTACGATCAATTAGTTATTGCCACGGGAGTCAGTCATCACTATTTTGGCAATGATCAATGGCAGCCCTACGCTCCAGGGTTAAAAACCATTGAAGATGCAGTAGAAATGCGTCGTCGCATCTATCTTGCTTTCGAGAAGGCCGAGAAAGAAATCGATGCCGAAAAGCGGCAAGCTTTATTAACTTTTGTGATTGTCGGTGGTGGACCGACGGGGGTAGAATTAGCAGGAGCGATCGCTGAAATTGCCCACGGTGCGCTTAGGTCTGATTTTCACCAGATTAACCCCACAGAAGCGAAAATTTTGCTTTTAGAAGGGATGGAGCGGGTATTACCCCCATATTCACCCGATTTATCCGCTAAAGCTGCCGCTTCTCTCATAAAATTAGGGGTGACAGTGCAAACTAACAGCATCGTTACCAATATTGTTGAAGGTTGTGTCAGCGTCCGTCAGGGAGAAAAGACGACAGAAATCGCTGCCGAGACAATTTTATGGGCAGCGGGGGTAAAAGCATCGAGAATGGGGCGAATTTTGGCCGAAAGAACCGGGGTAAATCTCGATCGCGTCGGCCGGGTAATTGTCGAACCCGATTTAAGTATCGCCGGTTATGGCAATATTTTTGTGATCGGCGATCTGGCTAATTTTGCCCATCAGGGAGATAAACCTTTACCCGGAATTGCCCCCGTGGCCATGCAGGAGGGCGAATATCTGGCGAATTTATTAATTTCTCGCCTAAAAGGGCAAACTATTAAACCTTTTCATTATATCGATCGAGGTAGTCTGGCAGTGATCGGCCAAAATGCGGCCGTGGTTGATTTGGGATTTGTCAAGTTTTCCGGGTTTATCGCTTGGTTAGTCTGGGTTTGGGCTCATATTTACTATCTGATCGAATTTGATAATAAATTAGTGGTGATGGTGCAATGGGGTTGGAATTATTTTACCCGCGGTCGTGGTGCTCGTTTGATTACGGGAGAGGGGCAGAATTTAGCCTCGGGACAATTGCCGCAAAATAACGGCCAAAATAATAATAATCTTGCCGTTTCTAACCAGAAGGAAACTCTCTCTCCACCGATTGTGAAAGTGTGAAAAAATAGCCGTGATTATCTAGTTATCAGTTAGCAGGTAAGAACAATCGATCATGAAAATAGAACATCCTAACAGTCTAGAAATTACCCCAGAGGAAAGCCAAGAATTAGAATATTTACGAGTTACAATTGAACGAGCGATCAAAGATGGTGTGATCACAAGAATAGAATTTGAATCGATTAAAACAATCATGTTTTCTAATAAGAAAAATAATCCCGACCAAATCCTCCGGCAAGTGACACTCTATCGCCATTTAGTCGTTGAAAAAATGAATAATGGCGAACTAATTTTTGAATCTCCCCAATAGGGCGAAATTCCTTTTTTAGCTATTTAGTACAAATGCTCAAACTTTCTTTCCCTTCTTCCCACTCCCCACTATCCTATACCTTTTAAACGGGATTTAGTAAGTAGCTAGACACAATTAATTAGGGCTTGCGGCAAAAAGTACGGGCGAAGCATTCGGATAGAAAATCTACGATTTCACCGATAGGTTATGCCCAAATGCTTCGCCCCTACAGGACTCGGGCTGATGAAGACGCAAGGTTTTTAACGACGATTCTCTCAAAATCTTGCACCTGTTTCGCGAGAAAAGCCATAAAACTCTTACGTTGCCTACATTTCACATTTATTCAGCAAGCCCTAATTATACATATCTAAACACCTCTTGCCTTTTGCCTCCGGCCTTTATTAGCTTATTCTTTTTTGTCGCTACCCGGAAAAGCTCGACCTTGAATATTTTCTAAAGCTGAAACTGCCGCCCTGGAACCAGCCATAATATCTCGTTCTTCTCCACCTAAATATAAGCGGCCAAAACTGCCCACGGAAGTAACGTGTAGGATATTAATTAAAGCAGCTTTTTCGGCCTGATTAGCGGCCAGGGAAGCGTAGGCGGCCGGTTGCACTTCTAGAACGTATAAAGTCTGTCCTGCCATTAACATCATACCCCGAGAACTACGGTTAATTAATTGGGCTTGGTAAGCGTCAATGTTGCGAATAATTTGGCTAGAGACAATTTGCGGTTTCAGACAATCGCGCTGACTAACGCCTAAATACTGCAAAATTGCCTGGCCGGCCGCCCTGACCTCTCCCTGACTGCTAGAATGGAGTTCTAAGAGTCCGTAGAGTCGTTCTACGAATAGAACCCCCGGACGAACCACGGCGGATTTGAGGGCAATATCGGTGATGCGATTAATCTCGATGCCGGGGGAAATTTCAATCCAGAGGGAAGCATCCCCGGGTAAGGGTAAAAATCCTTGGGCGACTGTACCGATGTAAGCGGCGTGTTGAAGCTGTAAATTGTCAAGATAAACGTAACTGCGAAGTTCTACACCCAAGCTAATTTCTCCCTCTCTGGTCTATCTTAAAAGTTATGGGGACAGCTATAGGTTCTGCCGCCTTATCGATCGCCCCGAGGCTACAGTGAGACCTAAAATATATTTAAGTCCCGTTTCTCTCCTCTGGCCGATCCGGAGCGACGATCAATCAATCCTTAATTAGGGCTTAGGCATTACCATCTTCCACTATAGTATAGAATCGGCTGCCCTTGAATTTGCCGAGGAGAAGGGGTAAAAAACTATAATTATGGGGACAAACTAAGGGAAAACCAGCATGACGATTCTTTTAGGGGGAGATATCGGGGGAACTAAAACAATCCTGCGTTTAGTGGATTGCCAAAACTCATCGGATAGTCCCCAACCCCTGCTAACCACTCTCGATCAAGAAATTTATCCTAGTAAACAATACCCCGATCTGGTCCCGATCGTCGAGCAGTTTTTGGCCCGACAGGCTACTATTCCCCCAGTGACAAAAGCTTGTTTCGGTATTGCAGGTCCTGTGGTTAACAATAGTTCCGAATTGACTAATTTAAGTTGGTTCCTAACTGGCGATCGCCTAAGCCGCGAGCTGCAGATTGAGCGAGTAGAATTAATTAATGATTTTGCGGCGATCGGTTATGGGGTGTTAGGATTAGCCCCAGAGGAGCTGCACAATCTACAGTCGGCCCCGGCAGTACCAGAGGCCCCGATTGCGGTTATCGGTGCGGGGACGGGGTTAGGAGAGGGTTTTTTGATTCCTATCTCGAAGGGTAAATATCGGGTGTTTGGTAGTGAGGGTTCCCACGCCGATTTTGCCCCTCGATCGAGTTTAGAATATCAACTATTAAATTATCTCTTGGAACTCTATAATATCGAGCGAATTTCGGTGGAGCGAGTGGTTTCTGGCCCTGGAATCACTTCTATCTATCGATTTCTCCACGATAGTAACTATAGTCAGTCATCACCGGCCATGGCGGAAATTTACCGCACTTGGTTAGCAGAAATGGGTAAACCGCAAAAAACCGTCGATTTAGCGGCTAAAATTGCCAGTTTTGCCCAAGATGACTCGGATTATCTTTGTTATCAAACTATGAAAATCTTTGTCGAGGCCTACGGTGCGGAAGCGGGCAATTTAGCCCTCAAGTTGCTTCCCTACGGAGGATTATACATCGCGGGGGGGATTGCGGCCAAAAATCTTCCCCTAATGACCGAGGGTAGCTTTATGAAGGCTTTTCGGGCTAAAGGTCGGATGACGGAGCTATTAAGCAATATTCCCGTCCATATCGTCCTTAATGCCCAAGTGGGACTAATGGGGGCGGTTTACTGTGCTAGTCAGCTATGAGCGAGGGTTGACTGGATTTTACCAACGGCGGCGGCGATTGAGGCAAGCGCTCGAAAAAATGTTCTCCATCACCGTTTTCCTGCCCTTGGCTGTGCTTGGGGGGGCTTAGATGTTATTTTTGGTGTTTATCAACAAAAGCCGCTAGAAAGCCGAAAAAATGCCGATCAACAGCTAGAAAAAGTCCTACTGTCCTGTGAAGAAAAAATGTTAAATTCCGACCAGGCCAGTTTTGCCGACAAACTGCACTGGCGCGGTTATGGAAAACAGCCTAGGGCAGTTGCTCTGGCCGGGGGTCAATGCTATGATTAGGAAGACTTTTGCGGGTATAGTTCAGTGGTAGAACGTCACCTTCCCAAGGTGAATGTCGCGCGTTCGAGTCGCGTTACCCGCTTCTGAGGACAATTGTGACGATAACTAGGGCTGGCTGAATAAATGTGAAATATAGATGAGGTAAGGGTTTTGGAGCTTTTGGATGGGAAACAGGTGCAAGGTTTTGAGGGATAGTGGTTCAAAAACCTTGCGTCTTCATCGGCGCTCGCGCTCTGATACACCTTCATTCTCGCCAATCCCTCAGTATAATCTATGACCCTTCACTCTATCACCCTTATAATGATAGATAAGTACCTAAGCAAAATTAATTACACATATCTAACTACCTCTTGCCTTTTGTATGAGTGTTCGTGTTAGTGAGTGTTAGTGAGCGGCTCGAGTCAGCCTCGCCGAACTCTTGTCGAACTACTGATCTCACGCCGAAGTCTCACGCCGAAGTCTCACTGCCGAAGCCTTTTGCCTCTTGCATGAGTGCCTATCCTGACCAAGAAATTGATTTTGCACGACTACTTAGGACGTACCTTTAAATCAATTGACTTATAACAGCGAAATGCGATAAGGGTTTTCGGCTTTTGTAGTATATATGTAGGGGAAAAGTTCAGGAATAAGAAGTTTATTGAGCATTTTGCTTGACTTTTAGGGAATTTTTGGCGATAAAAATAGCGATTTTGACTTAGCGATCGCTATCTTCTAAATATCTCTGCAAATCTTTGGTGCGCTGCTCGGTGACATCTGCCAAACAAAAACCGTAAATCATGGGAGCCATCGATCCTCCCTCATAGGCACTTCTTTCAAATTCGCAACTGCTGTCTCTAAACTTAATCCAAGCTTGTTGGGCGCTAATTAATTTTTGTTGGCGAGAAGCTGACAGTTTTGGCAGTAGTTGTCGATAAACTTGATTTAACTTGCGATCAGCGTTTTGATAAGCTATGCTGGCACAAATGTTCATTTCGCTTTGAGTCTGAGGATTGTTACAGTTAGGGCGTTGAGCTAGTTGCAAGTTCGTCGCTGCAGATGTGGGACTTGCAATGCCACGGGTAGCCATCCCGACAGCAAACAAACTTGCTATGCTTAATATGGTTAGTAAAAACTTACCCATGGCTATTTATTCTATGATCGTAAGAACAGGATAACAGAAATGCGATCGAAGTGATCGGATTGCGAATCAGTAGCGTTTTTAATCTAGCTTTTTAGGAAGCAGACTAGGTTTGATACTAAATCCGTTGAGTAACGCACGGAAAACGGGTTTCTCCGAGAAACCCGTTTTCTACTCATGCACTCATGCAAAAAGGGGAATAAATAATCAGTCTTTAATAACCAGATTTAGTATGATTCATTTATTCGCTTGCTTAACTCTATTTCATTATTTCCAAAAAAGAAAATCAGAGGAATCGGTAACTAAAAAACCCAGACGGGAACTCGTTTATAAGCAGGAGTCCCACAGCGAGGGTCGATTTTAGCTTTGAATAAAACATTGGTTTCGGGATAGAACATAAAGCCAACACCTTCGCGAATCGGACCGAAAATAAGTTCGATATTCTCTAATTTGCCGGCATCTCCTTGAACGGTGACTCGTTGATGTTCCCGAAAGCCTGCTTTTTTGGCATCTTCGGCGTTCATCAATAAACAATGACGGTGAGGCATTCCCCGATATTTATCGCCCACTTGATAAACGACGGTATTATGTTGTCCATAACTGCGTCCCGTTCCGAGAATGAGGGTAATTCCGGGGGCATTTTCCGGTTGGTTGAAATCTTGCTTTTGCGGCGCTTTTAAAGTGGGTAAAGGGGTGACAGACATTTGCGCTTTTCCGGTTGAGGTCGCAAAATGAGGTTCGGTAAAAATCCGTCCGCTAATGGTAAATTCTGTTTGGGTTTGATCTAATTGCCCGATTTTTTGATAACCCGGAATCGTTCTGGCGATTAGCTGACGAATATAGGCGGTGTCGTCTAATCTCGACCAATCGATCGGGTCAGTACCTAAAACTTTGACGGCAATATTTGTTAATAGTTCTACTTCCGAGATGACATCGACATCGGAACCCTGTAGATGACTGCTTCCCCGCTCGTTAAAACGGACAAAATTATTGCCCGATTCGGTGGTTGTCGGGTGAGGATTTTCAAAACGAGCGAAGACGGGTAAAATTACCGTATTTTGTCGGGCTAATCCCTGAAAATGTCCTAAATTTGGCTTGGTGGCTACATAAAAAATCGTATCAATTTGTGCTAAGGCTTTTTTGGCTTGAGTTAAATCTGGATTTGCCCCATAAAGATTACCTCCCAAACAGAAAAGGGTGTTGATTTTTCCCCGTTCGGCCGCTTCAATTAATGCCCTGGTATCATAACCGCCAGTTATATTTAATGGCTTTCCTAAAAGTTGAGAAAGTGCCTCGGCGATTTCCCGACGTAATTTCACCGTAACGCCCATAGAACCGAAGCCCTGTACATTAGAATGACCTCTGATTGGCATGGTTCCGGCTCCGATTTTGCCGGCATTACCTGTGAGTAAAGCCGTGTTAGCGATACTGATAATATTATCGACTCCGTTTTCCTGTTGTGTAACTCCCATCGCCCAAGCGAAAACCACGCGCTCTAATTTGCCGAAAAGGGCGGCGGTTGCTTCAATTTCTTCTCGGGATAAACCGCAGGTTTTAGTAATGGTTTCCCAGGGTATTTGTCGGGCGTAATCTATAACAGATTGCCAATTTTCTGTATGGGATTCCAGATAATCCCACCGGACTAAATTTTGTTCGATCAAAGATTTTTGTAATCCGACGAATAGGGCGGTATCACTACCCGGAATCGGCTGTAGGTAGAGAGTAGAAATATCGGAACCGCCCCGCAATAGGGATTTAATCGGAAAAGCGGGCGAGGAGAATTTGACCAATCCGACTTCAATTTGCGGGTTAATAATAATAATTTTACCGCCGCGATCACGAATTTGAATTAATTCATTCATCAGGCGGGGATGATTAGCCGGGGCGTTAGAACCGATCAATACCACACAATCGGCCTGTTTTAAACTTTCCAGACTGACCATTGAAGTCCCAGAGCCGAAAACCTGTTTTAATCCTACGGTCGAGGCGGCATGACAGAGATCGGAACAATCGGCTAAATTATTACTTCCCAATGCCCGGAAAAATAATTGTAAGAGATAGGCGGCTTCATTAGAAGAACGTCCCGAACTATAGGAGGCCAGAGTCTCGGACGGTTGATGAAAAGCTTGTTCGGCTAATCGATAAACTTCTTCCCAACTAATACGTTGATAGTGACTTTCTCCGGCTTTTAAGAGGACGGGATAACTGAAACGACCCAAGCGGTCGCATTCTAAGGAGGTTAGGGACTGTAATTGAGCGAGATGATAGGTTTGAAAAAAATCAGTTTTAATACCTGGCATTAATTCGGAAGTAACTGCCTCGACACTTTTGAGACAACGTTGCAGACTTTCCCCCGCCTCGTTGACAAAACCGCCTTTTTGTCCCCCCGTTCCCCAAGCGCAAGCTAAACAGGCACTTTTATGATTTAAGGTTTGCCAGAGTTTAATCCCTTGAGGAGAGAGGGTTTTTTCTGCCCAATATTGCAATACGGGAAAACCCCCACCCGCCTCAATTTTGTTTGATGTTTCCCGTTCGTTCATCGCTTTTTCTCCCGATTTTTCCTTAAATCCCTCCGATAGGGAAAGTGTACCCAGTACAGTTGAGTTTATCACCATTTTTCAAAAAGTGCATCACCAACGGATAAACGAGAGGGCAAGCTACGGCTGGTTATTGACAATACTCTATGATTGTGATTTTATCAGACTAGGGAGAGGTCTATTAAAATGATAATTCAGATGGATGAAAATGAAGAATTTCAACATTTAGAAGAGATGAGCGCCAATCTCCAAGCAAAACAGAAACGGATTCTGAAAGGGATGTTAGATTATCCGATTCAAATCGATTCGGTAATTCGGATACTTTCCGATCCATCTCGGCAATTGGCAATAACCCATAATAAGTAGTCGTGCAAAATTAATTTCCTAGTGAAGATAGGCAAGAGGCAAGAGGCAAGAGGCAAGAGGTGTTTAGATATGTGTAATTAATTTTGCTTAGGTACTTAATATAACCAGAATACAGAATATCCTTAAAGAATTGGAAAAACAAGGATTGGTTAGTTTTCGCGACTGTCAATATTCTTTGACCGAGTTGGTAAGGGGAATAATAACATACCTTAGCGATCAGAATAAAACCTCGAGACGGGATGTACAAAGAGAAGAAAAACTCCCAAAAAGTTACGATTTTATAAAACTCTATAAACAGGGCTTAAGCTATCAGCAAATAGCGGATAAATACGGCATAAGTCGAGATCGCATCCGTCAAATTCTTTCTATTAATCCTGAATTTGAAGCTTATCGGCAAAAACAAAAGGAAAAAAAATTGTCGCTGAACGACTGAAAGAGGATCGGAAGAAAAGTGTCACATTGAATCCCAACCTTGTCTTGGATAATTTCAACATGATGTTGAGTTTGCTGTCACCCTTCGGAGATAATCAGGTATTGATTTATGTCCATATTCCAAAAGTGTTAAGAATTGTGTGCGATTGCCCCACCTCTTGACTAAGTTGTTAGAACAAGTTTCTTTATTCTATGTTAGGATGTTTGCAGCTCATTTTTGGGTCTGATTTGTTGTTGTATTGATCGGACAGTACCTGATGAGCCTTTTTCTGTCAACTCTTGAGGTTGATGCGTTTCATTTTTGAATTGGCGAACCGATGAAATATTTATTAACAAAATCACTAATCGCCACGGCGGGAATTACCTTCTTCACTCTCCTTTCTCCTTTCAAGACCCTAGGGGCAACCTTCGATAGTTTTCAGGTATTCGGCGATAGCTTATCGGATCCGGGAAATTTATATAAACTAACGGGCGGTCTTTACCCGCCTAGCCCCCCCTACGCGAACGGGCGCTTTTCTAACGGCCCACTCTGGATCGAGTATTTACAGCAAGATTTCGGACTGCCGAATAGCGCGGTGCTGAATCTTGCCTACGGCGGAGCCACCAGCGGCCACGAGAATGTGGCCGAACTCTTGTTCGGGGGGGATTTTCCCGGACTACTCGACGAGATCAGCGCGTTCGCCGCGAATCCGTTCCTATCAACTTTCGACGCTCGCGATCTCTTCGTCGTGTGGGCCGGGGCTAACGACTATCTTTTCGGTTTCAGTACCGACCCCGATGCCGTAGTCGATAACATTATCGCCGCGGTTGAAACCCTGATCTCACCTGCGGTCGGGGCGAAAACGGTAATCGTTCCGAATCTACCGGATCTCGGTAAATTACCCAGTCAGGCGGGAAGACAGAAAATGACGGATCTAGCCCTAGAGCATAATCAGAAATTAGCCTCGGAGCTTCAAGCCCTCCAAAACGCTCCCTCGACCGCGGCCACTCTGATCCCGCTAGATATCTACTCTCTCTTCGAGAACACCTACAACGATCCGTCTCGCTACGGTTTAACCAACGTCACGGACGCTTGTTTGAATATCAATACTGGGCAGAGCTGCGCGAATCCCTCCGAGTATCTTTTCTGGGACGGTTTCCATCCCACGACCGTAACCCATCAAGCGATCGCTGGTCTCGCCTCGACAACCCTCGCCAGCGTTCCCGAACCGGACGCAACAGGTGCGATCGTTATTGTCGCTTTTGTCGGTTTAGGCGTTAAAGTGGCGCAGGTAACGATGAAAAGAAAACCGAACCGAGCCAGCGATCCCACTTTCCGGGTAAAAGCGGTTGAAGGGAGGAGTAAATCTTTACCCGGGTAGGTAGAAAAATCGTTATGCCATTTTTCAAAAGTAATGGCAGAGATGGTTAATTGCCCTCAACCCCAATCCCTCTCCCAGAAAAGAAGAAAAGAGTAAGATACTTTGAGGTTGGGGAGGGCGAGTCCTAGTGGGAGCAGGTTGGGCAAGTTCGCGGTATAGATGCACGCTGGGAGGGGTTAATTATTAGTATCGCCTGATCGATCGGAGGGCGTAGGACAGATGAATATGCCAATGCGCCAGGGAGAGTATGTGCCAGCATTGAATTCCTGCTTGATGTCAGGCTTCTGAATTGTTGTAATTATTTTTATTTTGTTTTCAGGTGAGCTAGCCAGTTGCTTATATAGGGGATTGCTTGAGTCAGTAACGCTTCCTATGGCTTTTTGAAGGAGATCGCTAATACGACCCCATTCGCCATTTTCAGGATGACCTTCATCGGTAATTACAGTGATTGCCCCTCTGGGTAATAAGGTTTTAAACTCATTTTTCTCTTCCTCATTAGTAAGAGCCTTTACCTGAATTTCGCCATGATTTTGTTGGGCAAGCTTATATGCAATTAAGTTGGCTAATGGAGTGGCTACCGAACTATTTTGATTGCAGATGAAAAGGTTAAAGTCAGTATATTTGGAAGTATCACCCTGCTGACAGGGGGACAAGCAAGCTGAAAAGCTTATGTAGCATGGAATACAGATACAGACTCCCAAAAAATATCAGTCATATTTACCATATATGACCTAAATAACGAAAATGATAAGTGAACTATACCAGAAAGTGTTAGAAAATGAACTGGGACGAGCCAGATATCTACTGTTGTTAATGATAGTTGGAACCTGGCAAATACTAAAGCAAGCTAAGTTAGAGATATTAGCTGAAGCCTTACCAATACCAATCCTGTTTGAGAGTCGGAGAAAAAAACTAAAAAGATTTTTAAAGCTGGAAATTCTGAATATTGAAAAAATCTGGTTTCTCTGCCTAAAAGAGATGTTAAAACAGCAGCAGAGATTCACAACAAAAGGATTAGCGTATATTGCTATAGACCGGACAAGTTGGGGAGCAATAAATATCTTGATGGTGAGTCTAATTTATGACAAGAGAGCCATCCCAATCTATGGGGAGATATTAGATAAAAAAGGAAGTAGTAATCTCGAAGAACAGCAGCGAGTATTAGAAAAAACATTGACCGTGCTATCAGGTCATAAAATCGTGGTGTTAGGAGATAGAGAATTTTGCTCGGTCAGTCTTGGAAAGTGGCTTCAGAAGCAGAGTTTATACTTTTGCTTAAGACAAAAAAAAAGTACAAATGTCAAGACAAAAGAAGGAATTTATCAAGAAATGAGAGCCTTAGGTTTAAGTCCAGGAACTCAACTATTTTTAAATGATGTTAATCTTACAAAAGAGAAGGGATTTGGCGAGTTTAACTTAGCGGGTAAGTGGAAAAAAACTTATCGGGGTTTTCCAACAAAAGAGCCTTGGTATATTCTGACTAACTTTGGAGATTTAGAGACGGCAATAATGGCCTATCAAAAAAGATTTGATATTGAGGAGATGTTCCGAGATTTTAAGTCGGGAGGCTATAGCTTAGAAGGTTCTCAATTAGCACCGAAATACCTATCAAAGCTGATAATTGTTATAGCTATCGCCTATACAAGTGCCACACTGCAAGGTAAAAAAATTAAGGATATGGGAATCCAAAAATATGTCACAAGACCTGAAAAAAGATATAAAGGTCAACGCAGACACAGCAGTTTTTATGTGGGTCAACATCTCTATCATTGGCTCCAGCTACATCAAATGTTCCCAAAAAATATAGAAGAGCTAATGCAAATTAGCCGCTATCGGTTGAAGGATTACATCAAAGGACAAAGAGCGATATCGCTTGCCCTATCTACCTTCTAGCTGGCTTGTCCCCCTCCCAGATCACCCTGTCTTGTATAAGGAGGATTTCTAGTCAAGGCTTCCTCTAAAGCTTGATCTAAACTAATACTTTTGGTTGTGGTTTGTTGTGTGGCAACATTTGTTTCTTTTGATTGAGTTTGTTTTTCTTCTAACCCCCACAATTTAAGTTTTTCCTTGGTCTTTTCATCCATTTGAATTTCAGTAACATACTTTGAACTATTCTGTATTACGTCAGCCGCCCAAGTGCGAATTTCATCACTACTTCCAGAGCTTTTGATGATCTCCAGAGCTAAATCAATGTATCTGATCCTTAAATCTTGTGTCAGCTTTTGATTTTCAATTTGTGCATTATAAGCATTGCCAACCCAGAAAATAACCAAAGCTATTGCTGTATTAGCAATAACTCCCAAAAATTGTGCGACAACTTTCCCCTTTTCCCACGCAAGAGGCAAGTGTTGATCATCGTCTCCGTTAGTCATCTTAAGACACCTCCTTTCTACGCTCTAGGCTGAATAATGCCAAAAGGCTCTGATTATTTCCCCCTTATTTACCTATCCTTACTCTATCCCCAATAATCTCAACGAATGAGGCTGTTTTCATAAAATTTAATGATTAGCCGACAATGAATCGCCGATAGCCGATGGCACAACTAAAGTGCTTAACAAAAGAAATTGTAATCTTATCGATTTTGACCGTGCCACTATCCAAAGGAATAGATTAGATTTCTTGAAAAGACCGATGCGGGGAAATTGCCGAGTAATCACCCGAACTTTTTCCTTATCCGTAAAAATCGAGCGATTTGCCGATTCTTGCTATTACTAATACTTATGTACTGTCGTATTTATCCTTAGTTATAGCGATTAGTCATCAGCTATCAACTTAGAAACCCTTCAGTCCCTAAATGAAACTGGCATTAACCTGATAAGAGATCAAGTCTCCCTCGACAAAGAAACTGAGGCCGTAGCGACCTGGTGTTAAATTCAAGGATAATCGAACTGGCAGAGCCAGCGCTTCGCTCCCGCCGTATTCAACCGAACCGACGACGGTGGCGACACCCTTACTATCGAATCGGACTAACTCGGTGATCACCTTGGGCTTGCCCTGAGCTACGTCGAAGGGGTCGGTGGCGAGTTCCAGGCGAAGGTTACGGGAAGTCCTGAATCTGAGTCTGTCCACACTATCCCAAACGCCGAGGGGATTAGTTTCCCCTAAATGACCGTCAACGCCGAAACTTTTTCCCGTTCTCGCGGTTCCCAGATCGATCGCTCCGCCCCATTCTCGACTCAGATCGCGTCTGGCATAAATCCGGCCGTCCATTCCGGTAATGATATCTCTGTTCATAATTTACCTCTCGGAATTTCTCTATCTCTACAGATAAAAAACTACCGATTCCGTCGTCGCCATTCCCAGGGTGGCATCGGATTTCCCCCGAAAATTCCCTTGCGGTTCGAGCGAGCTTCGGCAAAAGCCTTCTCGATTTCGTTCCATCGTGGACAGTTACCCTTGAATCGAGCGTAAGCCCAAACCATACCGTCCTTCACCTGCTGAAGTTGAACTAGCTGACCGTTGGCGTACACCTCGGCCACGGTGCGCCCGAAGCGATCGGTATCCACAGTATTGATAGTGACTTGGTTATTTGCCCGGTTGAGTAGCGATCGCAGGTGGTCACGACTGGCGATGCCGTTTTCCTGTTTGATTTCCGGGGCATCAACACCGGCGAATCTGATTTTTTTCTGTTCTCCCTGACAATCGACCCTGATCGTGTCGCCGTCGTGTACCGAACCCCTGACCACCGTGCAAGTGGGAACGTTGGCCAAGTTTGAGGCGGGAAGGTTTTGACAGGAAACCAGCAGTAGGGCGAGCGCTAAAAGGAAAAGGCGCTTCATCGAAAAATTGGGTCTGATACTAAATCCGGTTATCAAAGACTGATTATTTATTACCCCTGTTGCATGAGTGCCTGTTGCATGAGTGCCTGTCCTGATATGTAGCCTATACTCAACGGATTTAGTATGACTTTATGATTGCGCCTCCACGCCCAAAACCGAGATATATAAGCCCACCTTATCATTCCGACAAGAAATACTTTTGTCAAACCCCTTTACAAACCGTTACAAACTGTTTAAGATAGAGACATCATCAATCAATCGTACCTCGATAACTTAATAGGAATCATAAACCAATGACTACCACTCTACAACAGCGCGAGAGCGCTTCCCTGTGGGAGCAGTTCTGTCAGTGGATCACCAGCACCAACAACCGTCTTTATGTCGGCTGGTTCGGTGTGATCATGATCCCCACCCTGCTCACCGCCACCACCTGCTTCATCATCGCCTTTATCGCCGCTCCTCCTGTAGATATCGACGGTATTCGCGAGCCTGTAGCTGGTTCTCTACTCTACGGAAACAACATCATCTCCGGTGCTGTTGTTCCCTCTTCCAACGCGATTGGACTCCACTTCTACCCCATCTGGGAAGCTGCTTCCTTAGATGAGTGGTTATACAACGGTGGTCCCTACCAGTTAGTCATTTTCCACTTCTTACTAGGTGTCTTCTGCTACCTCGGTCGTCAGTGGGAACTGTCTTTCCGTTTAGGAATGCGTCCTTGGATCTGTGTTGCCTACTCCGCACCTGTATCCGCCGCTACTGCTGTATTCTTAATCTATCCCATCGGACAAGGTTCTTTCTCCGACGGTATGCCTTTAGGAATCTCTGGAACCTTCAACTTTATGTTCGTGTTCCAAGCAGAACATAACATTCTGATGCACCCCTTCCATATGTTAGGTGTTGCTGGTGTGTTCGGCGGTTCCTTGTTCTCTGCGATGCACGGTTCTCTAGTAACTTCTTCCTTAGTGCGTGAAACCACTGAAATCGAATCTCAGAACTACGGTTACAAATTCGGTCAAGAGGAAGAAACCTACAACATCGTTGCCGCTCACGGTTACTTCGGACGTTTAATCTTCCAATACGCTTCTTTCAATAATAGCCGTTCTCTGCACTTCTTCTTGGGTGCATGGCCGGTAATCGGTATCTGGTTTACCGCAATGGGTGTTAGCACCATGGCGTTCAACCTCAACGGTTTTAACTTCAACCAGTCGATTCTCGATTCTCAAGGTCGTGTAATCGGTACTTGGGCCGATGTGTTAAACCGCGCTGGTATCGGTATGGAAGTAATGCACGAGCGCAACGCTCACAACTTCCCCTTAGACTTAGCTAGTGGCGAACAGGCTCCTGTGGCTCTGACTGCTCCTGCTATTAATGGTTAAGTTCTAATCCACTAATTATGACAAAAAAGGTCGGGGCAAACATTAGCTTGCCCCGACCTTTTTTTAGTTGAAATTCTCGACAAATTACCTGACCAATAACCCAACTTATAATATCGGCGATCGCAATAATTGATCAAAACGATCGCCTCTGTATGTAGATTGAACAAGAACGCAGGATTAGGCAATGCTTATTTAGTCCAAGTTGTGCCATTTGACCATTGAATACAACTCGGGCTGACTAAGATGGCATTGAAAGTCGCGTCATCGGGAAATCTGACACTAGCGTTAGCGGGAGCCGTGACTCTTCCTGCCGCTGTGGGTCGCCGATAAGCCGACATATCAACCTTCAGGCGATTGCCTGACTGCGTGACAACAGGACCAGGTCTGCCCTCATCCTGCCAAGTGCCGGCAAAACTGAGGGCTTGCCAAACGGTGCTATTGTTCCAATTAATCTGACCCCGACCATTCAAAGTACCAACAAAGGTACCATCATCAGGAAAGGTGACTTGAATTTGAGTTGGACTAAGTATGCGGCCCGTTGCCGTGGGTCGCCCATAAGCCGACATATCAACCGTCAGGAGATCGCCGGACTGCGTGATGATTGGGCCGGGGCGACCCAAGAAATACCATTGCCCATTTACGGGCGAACATATTGTACTAGCTGAAACTTGTGCAATTTGAGCGATGGGCAAAGTTGCCACCAACAGGGACATACCACCTAATAGGATAGTCTTGACAGAACGTAGATTCATAATTTTTTCCTGAAATTGGGAAGTCGTGTTTACTTGCTAATTTCAGAATATTCGGAGTCTCAGGGTGATGTCAGTCCCAAAATAAGTGGAAATTGACGATTTCAATCGTTTCTACTTTCAGTAATAAAGTGGAAGAACGTGGAAATTCGCTACCATTTATCTCCTCTTCTCTTGCTCTTTCTCGTATGGTCGATATGTACTGAAAGTTTAATTGTCTCTCAATCTTTCTAATAGTTGGGCGTAAGACAAATTCGCCGGGGAAACAAGTAACCCGGTGCGTTTCGAGACGGGAATAGGGCATCCGTTTTCTGTGAGTTCGGGGTTAGGCTTCGCTGGTGCGGCGAATACCTTCGTCGAGAATGAAGAACTGAGGGTTAAGAGAAGCCAAAGGCTCTCGCAGCTTTTCGATTTCGGCAGCGGGAGCGTGAACTTCTAGGCGAATAATCTTGGCGATTTTGAGAATTTCGTCTAGCAGTTCCCCAACGTTTTGCAGGTGGGCAAGAACTGCGGAGGCATCGACGTAACCCTCGCGGCAATGAACAATATTGCCGCTAAAGGAAAAAGCGTAATGGATACAGCCCTCTTCGGTGCGGGTTCTCTCAATGAACTTGGGGCCTAGTTCCTTAAACGCATCAATTTTTCCTTCTTGTACTTCAAAGTAGGGTACGAGGGTACAGCAAGTATCGATTTTGAACATCAGATTCTCCTTCTAGGTGGTGCGGAGGGATATCCCGCGTTTGTGGTGCAGAAAAGGTTATCTCAGGGGTTGTCTAGGCCGTGCGCTCCTACAGAATCATGCCCTGCTGTAGGGGTGAACGGCTTTCTCACAAAATATAACAGACTTCAGGTCGGTTTCTGAGAGGGGGACAAGCGAGCTAGAAGGTAGATAGGGCAAGCGATATCGCTCTTTGTCCTTTGATGTAATCCTTCAACCGATAGCGGCTAATTTGCATTAGCTCTTCTATATTTTTTGGGAACATTTGATGTAGCTGGAGCCAATGATAGAGATGTTGACCCACATAAAAACTGCTGTGTCTGCGTTGACCTTTATATCTTTTTTCAGGTCTTGTGACATATTTTTGGATTCCCATATCCTTAATTTTTTTACCTTGCAGTGTGGCACTTGTATAGGCGATAGCTATAACAATTATCAGCTTTGATAGGTATTTCGGTGCTAATTGAGAACCTTCTAAGCTATAGCCTCCCGACTTAAAATCTCGGAACATCTCCTCAATATCAAATCTTTTTTGATAGGCCATTATTGCCGTCTCTAAATCTCCAAAGTTAGTCAGAATATACCAAGGCTCTTTTGTTGGAAAACCCCGATAAGTTTTTTTCCACTTACCCGCTAAGTTAAACTCGCCAAATCCCTTCTCTTTTGTAAGATTAACATCATTTAAAAATAGTTGAGTTCCTGGACTTAAACCTAAGGCTCTCATTTCTTGATAAATTCCTTCTTTTGTCTTGACATTTGTACTTTTTTTTTGTCTTAAGCAAAAGTATAAACTCTGCTTCTGAAGCCACTTTCCAAGACTGACCGAGCAAAATTCTCTATCTCCTAACACCACGATTTTATGACCTGATAGCACGGTCAATGTTTTTTCTAATACTCGCTGCTGTTCTTCGAGATTACTACTTCCTTTTTTATCTAATATCTCCCCATAGATTGGGATGGCTCTCTTGTCATAAATTAGACTCACCATCAAGATATTTATTGCTCCCCAACTTGTCCGGTCTATAGCAATATACGCTAATCCTTTTGTTGTGAATCTCTGCTGCTGTTTTAACATCTCTTTTAGGCAGAGAAACCAGATTTTTTCAATATTCAGAATTTCCAGCTTTAAAAATCTTTTTAGTTTTTTTCTCCGACTCTCAAACAGGATTGGTATTGGTAAGGCTTCAGCTAATATCTCTAACTTAGCTTGCTTTAGTATTTGCCAGGTTCCAACTATCATTAACAACAGTAGATATCTGGCTCGTCCCAGTTCATTTTCTAACACTTTCTGGTATAGTTCACTTATCATTTTCGTTATTTAGGTCATATATGGTAAATATGACTTATCTTTTTTTGGAGTCTGTGTCTGTATTTTATGCTACATAAGCTTTTCAGCTTGCTTGTCCCCCTGTCAGGTCGGTTTTATGAACTTGGGCAATTTGGATTGGACTTTGAAGTACCATCCTAAGAAATTGAACCCATCTGTCGTGGCTGTCACCCGTGTTTTCTTGGCACTGACATTCATTCCCCTTTCGTTAAGAAATGTGTCAATCCTTTGGAGTAATTTATCCGCATCATCATTTGGTTTTAAGATGTACACACAATCATCTGCGTATCTGATGCAAGTCCCCAATTCTTTGATTCCATTGTCCTTTTTATCAGAGGAGGCAATTGGCTCTGGTCATTATACAGCAAGTTGTTTAGTCATATCGTCCTTCAGGTATTTATTGCTGGAAAATTATCCTGAAAGACCGCCTGTAGATTAGTTAACTTTTCAGAAAGGGACAGATTGCCTAAAATCCCCATTTGTGAGCCATTTTCAGCACCCCTGAAGATTTCAATAGGTGTCATATAACTAAGTTGTGCATACCCTGGATTACCATAAATCCGTGAAACAAAAAAGGGTTGTAATAATTCTGATCGTGAATCTGAATAATCGGGTTGACATCGATACTGTGATGGTGTTTTAGATTTAGAGGGAACATAACTGAAAGAAATATAACCTTCTTGCCGTTTCTGTACGATAATTGGCTCGGTAAAAATGACTGAATTAGCAGCAATAATCATAGTAATTTTGGTTCGTCCTATAACCGTTGTCTGTTCTATCTTGGTTTCGGGTCCCCAATTATTGTCCACTTCGGCATTAATTGAATCAACTAAATTAATTACACACCACCAAAAGCTAAAAGCCTTGTATTGTAAAAGTTTCAGAAAACAGTTTGTGTAAATACTTTTGTTTAAGTGCTTATTAGAAGCAATCGCATATTGATTTCTGTCATTACTTCCATCAATAATACTATTGTGGATATCTAAAACCGTGTTATCTGAGAACAGATATATTGAACTAAGAATGCTATGAGCGATTCTAACCTCTAAATTGACATCAATATTTTCAGATGATTCTAGCGTTTTAATGGCTGCTTTTTTATTCCATACCGTGCAATGACAAATTACTAACTGTAATTTTCCTGTTACTGAGATCGTCCCGTTTAACCATAAACCATTCAGTACCAATTTAGAACCAGAATATCTACCAATAATATTCAAATTTCCTAATAAGCAAGGACGAAAACCATCGGCTGCTTCAATAGTTAAACTGAAGGGAGTTTGACGTTCGACAAAAACCTCTTGAATAATCGCAAAGTTAGAATCTTCCTCAAGATTGTAAATACAATTATCAGAAATTGATATTATTCCGGGTAGATCACTTTGACTCCATGCTTGAATTGCTTCGGTTAAGGAAGAAAAAGAATTCTTATCCCTAGGAGCATCAGTCATTAATTGTGAAACGTTTCCTCGCCAAATCCCACGGATGTTCGATAAAGTTTGACGACGAGAATAAGAACCTCCACCGATCTCAGCACTAAATCCATAAGCATAATTAACCAAAACTTTATTGGTTTTAAGATTAGCAGGTAAAACCATCCGTCCACATTTAAGATCAACACAGATTGAATTATCTATTTCCTGAAGATTTGGCCATTTACTTAAATCGGTAACTTGCAAGGTTAAATTCGGATAATTATTAACATCAATAACAGAACCATTATCGAGAAAAATAAAAATTTGTAATGGAGGCCGATCAATCAAACCATTGACAATAATTTCTGAGACAGTATTAGGTTTAGTTAGAGGCTGCAGATCAGACGGATTTAAGGGAATGGGTAAGCTATTATTAACAAAAGTTTGATTATCTTGATTATTCGATGGTGGTTTAAATAAAGGACTATCAATTCCTAAGGGATTAAAGGTATAACAATTGTCTTGAATATGACGTGCTTGAGCGAACTGAATGAAAAAACTCCGCAATGGATAGAGAAAAATTCCGATATTATAGATATTATATTTTCCATTGGCAATAATTTCAAAATTACTCATTAATAAAGGATTACTACCGCCGACAGAAATATCTATTGTGCGAGCAAAGGAATCATTTATTGTATTGATTAATTCTAAGTTATTTAAAGAATGTAAATCTAGGGTTTTTCCCCTGTTGAGATTTATATTCTCTAAGTTTTGTGTGATTGATAACTTAACAAAATAAGGAATAATTTTTGCTGGTAAGTTTGTTGATTCATAAAGGATATTCTCTAGAGATTTTAATGTTCCTTTGCGACGACGATTTCGTAAAGTATTAGCTACCTGTAAACGAGCAGTACCCAAAAGATGGCTAGTTTGATCTGAAAATTTAGTTCCTATCAGTGTAGCTAAATAGGGAATAACCCAATCTTCACAAGTTTCAATAAACCAATTACTATAAAGCTCCTCGATATTTTGTTCAAGGATGTTTAACTCTAACTCCATAATATTTAGGAAGGCAAGCAGAGGAAAACCCTGCTCTAAATCTCGTTGTCGATAAAAAATAGGTAATAATTCGTAAAGGCGATTTTTGGTCATCGTGATTAGATCGTTTTTCTGGTTTTTCTGGTGCTTTTTTTGGTAGATGTAACTGTTCCCTCAACTTTCTTTACTGTCTTCAAGAGAATTTTTTCCCCAGAATCAATCAGCACGGCAGAAGCTTGATAAGCTATAGATAAGTTATGAGTAACTTGAAAAAATACAGTCCATAATTTAGATAGTTCTTCTAAATTTAAGTAGATAGGTGTCAATTTGACTGTTTCAATTTGGTTAGCTAAATCTGAAGCGGCCAAATAACTATCACTTCCAGTTGTGCTAATAGTTTGACGAATTAATTCTGGTTTAAGAATTGGGGTTTCTGTCAATGCGGCTATCATCCCTCCCATTAACCTTTCTGGTTCTTGCTGTTGTCCTCTACCATAAAAGGTCAACAAGTAATCTAAATTGAGGGCATTTTGCCAGCGATCAACTAATGAGCCGTCCGATTCTGTGTGGGGTATAGGGAAAGATCGGTTGCGAAGAGTTGCATTTGCTTCTACTCTATAAAGATAGAGGTTAACCCCTACAAAACCGGGGTCAGGAGCTTGAGGACGACCTGTGGTAACTGTCGGTGCTGCGGATAGGTCAGGGACTTGCTGAATCGCTTGGGCGATTAAATCCCGAAAGGTGGCGGTAACTGTTGCGATCGCTAAATAGTTGCTCATAATGCTTATTTATGCTTCTGGGTCAGATTGTCCCCTCAACAGATTGAAAAATAGGGTTTAGCAGTTTCTTTTGTTTTGACCAACTATCTTCCCTGTTAGAATGATTAAAACTCTTCCAAGAATCTTCCCATAAAATTGTTTCTCTAGCCTCGTTCATTAATTCTCTGTGGGCTGAAAACTTAGGTGTCAGTGGAGGTGAAATAGTCGCTTTATACCCTAAAGAATGTTCGGCTAATCGCCCAAAAAAATCGCTCATTGCTCGATTCTTCCTAGATAATATTTACGTCTTTTGATAGTCATTCCTAAGATAGTCTCTTCTGTCCAACCATAAGCTTGTGCCAATAAATGAACCTCCTCTAAGAGACTTTTTGCTTGAGTGCTGATTTCCGACCAGAGAAAAGCGACAATATCAAATTGATCTGACCAAGCATTGCGACAATTAGGACAATCTAAATTCAATAATAATTCGGACTGAGGATCACAATCAACGATCGCTTCTCCTAAAATTTGAATGGTTGTTGTTGTTAATTGTTCATTCTTTATTTCTTGACCATCTTGGGTTGCTTTAATAAGACTGCGACGGATTAATTGTTGACGGGCTTCTTCTAAATTGGAACTTTGAGAAATGGCTGCTAAATCTTTACTATTTAATAACCGAAAGGTTAACTCAATTCCATTATTCTCAATTGTATAACTTGTCTTGATCTCTGTTTCAGAGACGATACCAAGTTCCGCCACATTAAAAGTAAATTCTAACATCTCAGAGCATTGTGGGCATTGAACCGCCGCTTGTAGGTTTGTTCCTAATAACTGCTGATATAGAGTAAATAAACAGCGATTGCGTTGGCCAATCGTAAACTGACAAAGTTCTTCAAGGGTTTGCTGTGGTTGTGCTAGAGCTAAGAGGAGCAACCCCCGATACCACAGTGGTTGTCCCTCTCCTAACTCCCATACTCTCACTAAATCAAAAGCAGATATCATAAACGATTAACCAAACACAAAATGATTGGGTGATTTAGAGATACAAATCAACTAGCAGGCAGAACAAAGCTACCCTCAGTAGGTTCTTTAACGTTATAATCCCGTTCCCAACCTTCATTTTGTAAAGTTATGCTTTGAAAAGCAAATTCATTCCCCAACGAGTCTAAATCTGATAAGGCGACATACTCTGATACCCAACAGCGATAGACATTATAAGCAATGACTTTTTGTCCAGCTTCGTTGTAAAGTTCGATGATAATATCTTTACGAAAATCTTTGAGGGAAACAATTTGATTAGATTGATCGGGTCCTTTGGTAGAATTACTATAGTCCCAAACTTTATTCGCCCATTGTTCAAAGGTTACATCATGGGTGACACCTTGTCTGAGGGTAATTGGACCATATTCTGTTTGTCCGGGTGAAGGACGGGGGGTACTGGGATCTCCCCCATAGCGAAATCTGACGACCTCTGTAGTACGCATTAAATTGGTCACATTATTGACTCCGGCAACATAAGTATTATCCCACTTGACCCGAAATCGGAAATTTTTGTAAGGGTCATAGCGATAGGTATTAACTTTAAATTGTGGCGCTGGCATGAAATTCTCCTGGAAAACTAATGAAAAGTTGAGGGATTTTTTCTTTAATTACTGATACAAACCTCAATTATTAGGTTGTTTGACCGGCCTGTTGTTGGATTTGGATCACAACAAATTCGGCGGGTTTGACTGGGGCAAATTGAACGAGAACATTAACAATTCCTAGGTCGATGTCTCTTTGAGTGGTTGTGGTTTTATCACAGACCACCTGATAACTGTAAAATGCTCCTTGGCGCGAAAGAGACTCCATAAAGCTACCAACGCTTAATCTCAAGGCTGACCAGAGGTTTTCATTATTCGGCTCGAAAACAGCCCATTTTGTGCCTTGATAGAGGCTCTCTTCAATATAAAGGGTCAATCTTCGCACGGAAACATATTTATAGTCACTATCAAGTATATCTGCTCCCCGTAAGGTGCGATCGCCCCAAACCACTGACCCGACAATGGGAAAAGTTCGCAAGCAGTTAATCCCCAAGGGGTTGAGTACACCATTTTGTTGATCGGTGAGTTTTAATTCTAAACTATTGATCCCCAAGATGCCTGCATCTAAGCCAGCCGGAGCTTTCCAGACTCCTCGTGTCACATCGGTAGCGGCATAAATTCCGGCAATAATGCCACAGGCCGAAAAGGTGTCTAATTGGTTTTTCATCATGGGATCTTCCTTGATCACACGAGGGAAATAAACCGCAGCATTAATGGTTTCTAGCCCTTCTATCCCGACATCAGTGGGTTGTAACTGGCTGATATTGCCATTTTTTACCTCTCCTAGCCATGTCGTCGGCGGATCGACAATTAACATCGCCCGTCGTTCAAAGCAATAACTCAATGCTTTAGGATAAACATCTTTCCCCGCTATTCGTTGATCAAGGGGAATGCACATAATGTTAAACAGTTCTATGTTTTCTAAAGCATAGATACCTGTTCTTTTATTTCGATCTCCCTCATAGGTTTCTACGGATAGATTCGTTCCATTATCTCCATTTTCTTTTACTTCCAATTTTGTCCCATCGGGTGGCGTTGTTGAGGGAAGTTGTGGTTGATTGTCAGCATCTAACGGAACTCGAAGGAGTCGGGATTCATTCTTTAAAACTAGGTCCAGTCGGTTGGGTGAAGGGGGGGTCTTCTTAATAGTAACATTGGTAAATTGCTCAAAATCGGTTGTTCCATTGGGGTAAGTGACCTGAACCGTTAAATTAAATAGATCATTTTTGTTCAAGCCATAACTGGCAAAATTTTCGGCAACTTTATCGGTAATGCCTTGTATATTAACAGTGGCTGTTAATTTATTTCCCCATGTTCCGGGGTTAGCGGCTTCTAGGGTGAACTGTTGCGCTTCGTTAGAGGGATTAGTAGCAGAGGGTGAGGGTGAAGGCGCTTCGTTAGAGGGATTAGTAGCAGAGGGTGAGGGTGAAGGCGCTTCTTTTAATTGTGCTAATTGTGCTTTACCATTATCAGTTGATTTTTTTTGTTCAAATAAGCGCACAATTACAGCTTGAGAACCCCCATTAAGAAAAAAGTCTTGAACGGCATAACTCATGGGAAAATCATAGGCTAATCCCCCAAAAAAACGCTGATAATCCCCAAAGCTAAAAATAGTAATAGGCTCTTCAACGGGTCCGTACAAGGCTCGTCCGACAAAAGCGGTAATCGAAGTAGCAACCCCAGTGATGGTATGTCGTCCACTGGGTAATTCTTGAATATAAACACCAGGATAAGTAACTTGAACTGGCATAGCTCCCCCGGAACTGTATAATCAATAACTCATAGCCGTCAGTTTGTGCTAACAAAACTGAAATTAACTAGAAATATAACCCCAAAAGCCATCTTTTTTGTATAAACTTGTCTTACTTTTTATTTGATTTCCTTGAAGAAAAATGAAGAAAGATGAAGAAAGTTTTTAAGAAATATTAAGTAGAGTTTGCTGAAAAAGTAAGGGCGAAGCATTCGGATAGGAAATCTCCGGTTTCAGCGATAGGTTATGCCCGAATACTTCGCTCCTACAGTACCCGGGCCGATGAAGATGTAAGGTTTTGAAACATGATTCTCTCAAAATCTTGCACCTGTGGTAGGGAAAAAAGACCCTAAGGCCCTTACCTAGTCTATATTTCACATTTATTCAGCCAGCCCTAAGTAATATTAAGTAAGTTTTTGATAGATATAGAAAATGGAGTTAATGTGTATTTTTTCAATACTGGCGGTTTTGCCTTGGGCAGTAACACCCCCAAAAATATAGATTGAACCATCAAGGAAGGCAGTTCCCAAAGATTTTCTCCCTTCCTGGAGGGGGGCTGCTTGTCGCCAAATCTGGGTCTGAGCATCATAGACAAAGGTGCTATCCTGTTCACTCCAAGAATTTGTTCCACCAATGATATAAAATTGACCTGCGATCGCACTGATTCCCATGTGGCTCAGGGACATGGGTAAAGGCTTTTGTCTGAACCATCGCTCTTTTAAGGGAACATAAATATCACACCAAGGAACTTTTTTATCTCCCCACAGTCCACAAAACTTTTTTTTCTGTCCTCCAAGCAGATAGATAGCCCCCTGATATTCTCCAATCCCAAAAGCAGATCTGGCTCTAGGCAGAGAAGGGCATTGTAACCATTGATTAGTTACTAAATCATAGACTTCATTAACACCAGTGACCAGATTGGGAAATAATCCCCAGAAACCGGATACCTGTCCTCCAATTGCATAAAGCTTCTGTCCCACGACACCAATCCCTAAATGACTTCTCGGCGTAGGCATTGGGGGACGATTGAGATTCCATTGATCAGATTCGGGGTCATATTCGTAGTGAAGTCCTGTCTTTTCACCCGCTTTCCTCCCTTCAACCACATATCCACCAATCACGTGCAGTTTGTTGTTTATAACCCCCACAGCAAAGGCTTTTCGTTTGGGATCGGGCATAGGCTTTTTTTCTTGCCAAAGTTCTAGAGCATTATTGGGTTGGTAAGCCCACAGTTCCCCTGTTTCCCACAAACAATAAATCTTTTCTTCGATTACCGTCGTATAGACTCGTCCGGCTTTGGGCATTGGGGGGGTAATCTCCTGCCAATTTTGGGGTCTTAATACAGGGACAGTGATGGAAAAACCTGTATAAGTATATTCTGGGGGAGCAATGGGACTAGAACCCAGAATCGAATATTGCGGAGGGACAAAACCGATATTTGGAGCTAGTTTATCGGGGGTAATAGCGTCATCGACTACTTGAGGGGTATCAACCAAATTAGGAGCTAATTCTCCATAAAGTCGGCCAACAGTGACATTACGACGAAGAAAGGTATCACTCTCTACCGCTAACATTCCTTCAACGGTTAAATCTCCAGTAATTGTCCCCCCACTTTTGCTTAACCAATCTCCGAGATTAGGAACAATATTACGCAGATCTTTGAGAATTTCTAAGGAATATGCTTGGTTAAATTGTAGGAGGGCTAAGGGCATATAATGATGTTCAATGCCTTGGGGTGGTTGAAATTTAGGGTTTGACTGTTCATCTACTGGCCACTCAATACTATTGTTGATTGTGCGTGCGGGTATCCACCAATAATCTCGTTGTTGATAAATAGCGTCTTCTTCAAATTGAATTTCTATTCCATCTTCAATTTCTAACCATCCTTGGCGAAGGGGAATAACACCGCTTTTTAGAGGGAATAATTGAACGTTTCCTTCTTTATTCCATCTCATTTGTTTTTGATCCCATCGTCTGACAAAAGGATATTTAGTACGATTACGTCCAAATTTGGCTGGGGGAGCAGGGTTAACCGTCAGGCGAGTTGTCGGAGAACTTATGTCCCCATCTATGTGTTGAATCTGGCATAAATGTTTGATTTGATTGGCTAAAACATAGTCATCATCAACAATTTCGATCCAGTCTCCATTTTGTAAAGCAGGTGTACTGGGGGGACTATTAATAATTGTAATAATGCTGGTTTCTTGTTTTTCGCTGGTTTCTATTTTTTGAATCGGATAAGTAATTGAGCCATTTTCTTTCGACCATTTTAGGGTAGCAATTGGTCGTAAATAAAAGATTTGTTCTAAGGGATACTCCAAGTCATCAGTGAGTAAAATTTGATTATTGTCGGAGTTGATTTTCTGGATTTTGACGATTTTTTCTTTTGTTGATGAAGCAACTTTAAAGATAATTTCAAGCCATTCTTGGTTTTCCCAAAGCTTCAAATTTCCTTCGATTATTTTAAAGCAATTGGCTTCGATTAGTTTTCCTTTTAAGATGGGTAAAAATTCAGCAGAGAATAGGAGACATCCAGAGACAAAACCAGGATTATGAATTTCAATTCGATACAGATAATTTCCTTTAATGGGAATCTTATAATCATGGCGAGCTTTTAACTGACCACGTTGGCGATTTAATCTTGCTAACTGTTGAAATTTCTCAATCCATTGTTGTTGATTATTGTCATTTTCTAGAGCAAGTAATTTAACTTGACAAATAATTTTAGAGCGTCCTGTGGTATCAGCCCAACCCAAGGCAATTTCTCGAATATTTGGGTCGGAAATAGAGGAAATATAGCGTGACCAAACATCTAAATAAACTAAATAAATTCCCTGCAAACTTTCTAGATTAGGTAAAGCACTATGAGGCAATTCTAGTTGTTCGGTTAGCAAAATATCGGCTTCATTTTCACATAAAATTCCTCCCGTATAAGCAACACCATGACTAATAAAAAGAGGCTGAATGAGCCAAATAGGAGGAGAATATCGTTTCTCTAAATTGCCATTTAAGTTAGTTGAGATAATTTCTTTATTTTGTAAAAGTGACCAGTGCGGCTGTTTTTGTAAATGCTTTAATTTGAAATTTAATGAATTTTGTTTTAATGCTTCTCTGTTCAAAATTTCTGATATTAAAATATCAGCGATTAAGCCATCAAAAAAGTTATCGGGTTGCTCATTTAACCATTGTGCGCCAATTAAAAAGGGAAGATCAGAAGCTTCTTGATAATCATTGAATTGGTAAGAGGTAGCGACTAGCTGATCATCGACAAATAAATAAAGATTATTACCAATAGAAACTACGGCAATATGGACAAATCGCCCTAATTCAATTCCTTTAGTAGCTTCTAAGGAACGGAGATAAATGGCATCTGAATAGTCAAGGGTATTTTCTCTCACTAATTCAGCATTCTGTTGATCTAGTAACAATTCTATTCTTTGGAAAACTACCGTCCCATTGGGTTTAATAAAAAGACGATATTCTCCCTGATAATCATTACTTTGGTTAAGATTCAATTTACTTAAAATTGTGCCGCCATTACCATCCCAACGGGGACAAACCAAAGCTTCAATCACAAAACTATCACTATTCGCTAAAGAAAAGCGTGATCCTAGATTGAGATAGTTAGATTTACCATTAAATTTGAGACAATCTTGTTTAAATATCCGAAAACCGCCATTTTCGTAGGGGACAGCACAATCACCGATGAGATAGCGAATGGCTGACTGCTGATTATGGGTAATACTATCGATCGCCTCATTCCAGTCCGCATCTAGCTGAACGCGCCCCTGTTGCATAAAGACGCGATTGTAACCCTTACTCGCTTTAAATGTTGACCGAGAAAAATTTCCTTCCATATTCTTGATTTTGTCTAAAACTGGTAAAAGTATATCATCTTAGAGGACTTTCCCAACTACGCTAATTTCTTAGCTATTATGATGAGGAGAAAAGTTGATAAATCATAAGTTTACAGCCATATTGTCAATAATTTAATGTGTCACTCTTTCATAATCAGCGTTTCTAGGGTCAACACTCGATGGTTGAGTCGTTTTTGACCACCGAGTTAGTAGTCATCTAGTTCCACTTCACTATCAGATTCACTGTCACTCGAATCTGGATCGAGATATTCCTCTTTTAACAGTTGGCCAATAGACGCTACCATCTTCTTTGAACGATGTTTTTCGTGGGTATTTGCACCACTTAAGTCTATTGTTTCCATTTTTGGAATCTTTCCTGATGGTGCATTGACCAACTTCCAAAGATCTTGCGCTGCTTTTTGTCTATTTTCTCCTTTTCCCGCTATTTGAGAAGAAGAAGTTGTCCCCTTTCCTATATTGTAAACTGTTGCTGGATTAAGTTCCATCCCACGCCTTAAGGCATCAAGTCTTTTTGTTTGATTTTTGTTGCTTGAGGAGGACTCTTTTCACGCTTTACGATAGGCCTTAAGATAGGCTGTTCTTTGTTTTCTTGTCTCTTGCTGCCAATTTGTTCCTCTCTCTCGAAAACTATGTCTCATTCTTTTGTTCATCACTCGTGGTCTCGGGAATGCCGCCGTACCTCTCAGAAGTAACGGATCTATGCCAGCCTCTATCGCTGCTTGTAATGCTACTCTTTTCGTAATATGAGCCATAGTATGGGGGCCTTGTTGCCGTTTTCCTATGGCATATCTGTAACCTGTTGTAGCTCTTTTGTCATAAAATCCTATCTTGCCTGTTGACTTTCCGTGTCGATCAAGAATTTTCTTCAACCGTTTTTTGTGCTTTTCTGAGTTTGAGTGAGGCATATTCAGGGATACTTCCTTGTTAAGATTAAGTAGAATGGGAAAACTGCTATAAGTTACATATCTTTATGTATTTACTTGATTATTGATAATTTATAGCTTACTATAAAAACGTTAACAACTAATATAAATTTATGTCTGGCGGGGAGAGCATTTCCTGGCAACAAGCCAATTTTAACTTTCTGATGGCAGCAATCGCTTCTATCCGACAGCAAATTAACCGATATATTGCCTTTTTGGAGGATAAACGCTGGGATGAGCAACAGCTAGAAGCAACATTTGCTCAACTTAACGAAGCCAAAGAACAAATGCCTTCGGCTTCGGCTTTAGAACATCTCTACCAAACCTTTAATCTTGAACCCTTTGAAATAGATCTGCTCCTACTGTGTGTAGCGATGGAACTTGATCCCACCTTTGCCCAATTATGTGCTGATGCTCAAAAGAATGACAATCTTAATTATCCTACTTTTTCCCTCGCCTTAGCCGTCTTACCCGAAGCGAATTGGGAAGCAATTTCTTCGACGGGTTCTTTACGTTATTGGCATTTAATTGAAGTACAACCCGGACCCACCTTACTCACCAGTCCCCTCAGCCTTGACGAAAATATTTTCCTCTATTTGATGGGATTATCTTTTATTGACCGTAGATTAGGAGAAATTATGAAACCTCTTCCCACAGAAGAGCGTTTTGCTCCTTCTCATCGCCATTTAGCCCAACAATTAGCCGCAACTTGGAGAGAAGGACAAGAACAAAAACAATATCCTTTATTGCAATTATGTGGGGATAATCTGGCCGCTAAACAAGCGATCGCAGCTAAGACGGCCGAAAAATTAGACTTACGCTTGGCGCGACTCTCAGTCTCAACGCTTCCGAGTAACCCTGAAAGATTAGATTTGATCGTGCGATTATGGGATCGAGAGGCAATTTTGTTGGGAAAAGGTTTATTAATCGAATGCGATCGCCTGACCGAAGACAGCGACACATCCCAAACTGAAGCCTTATCTTATTTTTTGGAAAATAGTGCCAGTTTCTTAATCCTATCGAGCCGAGAGCGGGGTTTATTAACCGAGCGACCGATGATTACTTTTGATGTGGAAAAACCCACTCAAAACGAGCAAGAACAACTCTGGAAGATGCTTTTTAGTGAAATTGATCTAGATTTAAAGGGACTGGCTAATGAAATTGTCTTTCAGTTTAATATGAACTATCCCAACATTTATGCTACTTGGACAGAGACTTTAGGTAAACTCAGTCAAACCGAAACCGAGACATTTACTGTAAAAGAAGTTGCCCAAATACTTTGGGATACTTGTCGCCTACAAGCAAGACAAAAATTAGATGATTTAGTCCAAAGAATTGAGCCTAAAGCAGGTTGGGGTGATTTAGTATTACCCGAAACTCAGAAGCAAATTCTAGAAGAAATCGCCCTAGAAGTACGCCAAAGAGCCAAAGTTTACCAAGATTGGGGATTTAATCAGAAAAGTGAGCGAGGACTAGGAATTAGTGCTTTATTTGCTGGCTCAAGTGGAACGGGAAAAACCCTTGCTGCTGAAATTTTAGCCAAAGAATTATGTTTAGACCTTTATCGTATTGATTTGAGTACCGTCATTAATAAGTATATCGGCGAAACTGAAAAGAACTTACGACGAGTTTTTGATGCGGCTGAAGCTGGGGGTGCTATCTTATTATTTGATGAAGCGGATGCTCTTTTTGGTAAGCGAACAGAAACCAAAGACTCCCATGATCGCTATGCTAATATTGAGGTTAGCTATTTATTGCAGAAAATGGAAGCCTATCGAGGATTAGCTATTTTGACTACTAACATTCCTGAAGCCTTAGATCGTGCCTTTAAACGACGTTTACGGTTTATTGTTCAATTTCCCTTTCCTGACTTTGCTCAAAGAGTGGAAATTTGGCAAAAAATGTTTCCACCACAAATGCCCCAAGCAGATTTAGACATACAAAAACTAGCGCAATTAAATGTATCTGGGGGTGAAATTCGTAATATTGCTTTAAAAGCTGCTTTTTTAGCCTCAGAAAAAGGACGTGCTGTTACGATGACTGATTTACTACAAGCGGCAAGAAGTGAATATCGTAAGTTAGAAAAAACCCTAACCAGTGATGAAATTAAAGATTGGTTGTCTTGATTTATTCTTGCGGAAGAATTATACTTTCGTAATTTGCACAAAACTTTCTTGAAAAACCAAGAGTAACAACTGAGCCGGAATAATTTCTTGTAATGCAATGTTCCATTCAGCCAATTTTGCCTGTAGGGTAGGATAAATTTGTGGGTAATCGCCATGAAAACAAAGTGCTTCTAAGTCAACAGCTAAGACACCAGTAATACTCTGGATGGTGGCAATAATAGAATCGGAAGTAATAGTTTGTCCAAAGGTTTGTTGCTGAAAACAATACTGAGAATTGAAAGTTTCTTTAATCTGAGATTTGATACTTAGAATATCGGAATTTTCAGCTATGATTACCTTGACTTGGAACTGAAAAAATAAGGGTACAAAAGAGTCAATTTGTATCGGTTGTGAATGAATACTTAATTTTTGAATTTCTTGATATAAATCCTGACAAAGCTTCGAGTTTTTAGAAATCTGAACACCGTCATTAGCAGCAATAGTAAGATGAATTAATTGTTGATGTCCATTCCACAAAACTTGTGCCTTAGCTTTAGCAATACCGGGGAAAGTAATCGCCAAATCTTCATAGTCATTTAAGGAAACTATCCGACCTAAAGTTCTCACAAATAGAGGTGCTATTTGCCGAATATTGACCATTTTTTCGGGATTTCTCCCCCCAGACGCAGGAATCGGATTAATAACTTTATCCACTCCTGGTTGGCGGTTAGCCATAATGCTTAATTGTCCCCTATCAACGTTCCCATCTTGACCAATACCTGTACGATAAGTTGCCAAGACATTTTCCCGTCCTGTGGGGAGACGAGCGCCTTGTTTACCATCACCAAATGTTATGGTAGCTTTTCCTTGCTCGGAAACTTGTAGTAAATAATCATGGCTATCAGTAGTGGAGTTAAATAAATTAGAAACTTGATGCCAAATAATTTCAGTATGATTGACATTAGTGAAGTTAAAATTTGATTGTCTTTCTACTGCTATTGTTAAGGTGCTAAGGTTTTCTATCCCGTTAGGGTTAGGAAGAAAAATTAAAGGATATCTTTGTAATGCAAACTTTTGATTTTTTTGGGCTGAATTACCACTTCCTAGAATTTCATTATGGATAGTTTCCCCTTGGGTAGCTCTGGCCACATTCCCACATACTGTTACTGTTTTGTCATCATAAACAAATTCTAAAGACTTAGTTAAACTCACGATTGTATGATTATTATTTTTGTTAATTACATCTGCAACAACTGTAATTTCACTAATTGAAGAAGAAGAATTAACGGCAGATTCGCAAATTATTTCATCCGATTGAGCTATCAATTTAATTTCGGGACTATCGGGAGATTGCAAAAACCAGTAATACAGATGTGCATATTGTGGATGAGAAACTGGAGCTTTTAGCACTTCAAATTGAGGAGTATATTCTACGATTAGTTGTCTAAAATTTTGCCGAATTAAGAAGGTATTGCCGTGATTATTTGACAATCTCCAACAGCGATCAACTTGTTCCACCTTGATAGTTGTACTAGGATCTAACGATTGGTTATTATCTTGGAATATTTTGTTCAATTGCTCAGTAATAAAACCTTGATTTAATAGTTCTTTAAATTCCGAAGGGATAGTAAATAATTGCTGTTGCTTAAGCGGAGTTGGTTCTAAACTTTCGGCAGATTGTAAGTAAGCAGTTGTTCCTGTTCCAACATAAAGATTATTTTCGCCATCTAAAGTTAAGGTTTTGATATTATTAGAAATACCTAAAGGCCAAAATATCCATGTTTCCCCTTGATTGAGAGAATAAAAAAGTCCTCCCCTTTCTGTTCCAGCATAAAGGATGTCTTGAGGAGAAATTAGTAAACACTGAATATGTTGATCTAAGAGTCCGAAATTTCTTTCTTTCCAAGTTATACCTTGATCAGAAGAATAAAAAATTCCTCCCCCATCAGTTCCAGCAAAAAGCTGTCCTTGAGAGTCACTTACTAAGCTTTTAATTTTCCAAACGTTGAATACTTGAATGACAGCTTGTTCCTCTAATTTTGGAATAGTACAGCGATAGACTCCCTCTTGATTAGTTCCCACATAGAGATAACTGGGAGTCCAAAGTAAAGCTGATATTTTTTGATCGCTAAAACCGAGAGAAATCCACTGGGAATCATGATAATAAAAAACCCCTTTTTCTGTACCACAATACAAATCTCCTTGCGGACTGAATATTAAATTTAAGACAGGTTCTTTTAAATTTCCTAAAAGACTCCATTCATCCGTTGATACCTTATAATAATAGACTCCATCTTCAGTCGCAGAGACTAATTCTTGAGAGGAACTTAGCAGAATTTGGGTAGCTTTTATAATATTTTTACCAAGTCTTGACCATTGGTTACTTTTATAGATAAAAATCCCGATTTCTGTGGCTGCAACTAAATGATTATCTTGATTAAAACTTAGGAATTCCACTGAGAAATTCTCTAATCCTAACAGACTCCATTTTTTATCTTTATTGTGATAAACTCCCCCTAAAGACCCAATAATTACCGCTCTAGGTCTTTTTCCCGTAATACTCAAAGTTTGTCCTTTAGCTAAACCTAAATTCTCATCATTTAGGTTAATTTCTAATCCTTTTAATAGGGTAGGAGGTGATGAGGAAGACGCAGATAATTTAAGAGATATTGTTTGTAGAAAAACTTGGGTATTGCGTAAATTAAACTGACTGAGCTTTGGCGTTTCATGACTATCAATTTCAAGACGGGTAATTGAAGTGTTAAGTGTAAATTCAGAAGCCACAACCGTGAAAACTGTTTTTATCTGATAAATGCCTACTATTGGAGTCGGTAATTGTTGTCTCAGAATCACAAAACTTCCCGGAATAATTGAGGAATAAACTTTATCTAAGTCAATATAATTATCCAGCAAATAAAAGTTAGGCCAGTCTTGATCTTTAAATTCACCTAAAGGAGTAGCGATCGCAATTTTATTTTTACTATTAGTTGCCACAGCTTCGATATTTTGGACAGGATCAAGTAATTGCCATTGGTTGCCATGATTGTCACTTGAAAACAATCCTTGATTCGTTCCTGCTAACAAAATGATCTGGTTTTGATTTTGTAATGTCCCTAAAGAACTGACTACAATCTTACCCTTAGGAGATTCTAAACCATTATTAACTAACTGCCAATTATGGCCATTATTTTGAGACCGAAAAATCCCTGCTTCTGTCACTACAAAAAGATAGCAAATTTGACTTTGAGGCTCTTGATAGTGAATAATAGATTTAATAGTAATCGCCGTTTCTGTACTGGGGAGACAGTTATTCAATCTTGGTAATTTCGCCGAGGATGAAGCGACTTGTTTCTGATAATTTGGTAAACCTTTGTTGAGTGATCGCCAACAATTTCCTTGATCGGAAGATGCAAAAATACCTAAGTTTGTTCCTGCATAAAGATAGCCATTGATCGTATTAATAGCTAGGGCATAGATAATCAGAGAAGTTTGTCCTGTTTGCTCATTATAATGAGGTAAACCTCGATTACTCGGTTGCCAACGTTCGCCCCCCATTGTTAATTGAAAAACGCCATTATCTGTTCCGACAAAAAGAGTGGCTGGTTTTGATAAATCATGATTATTCCAAACTATTGAACGAACACTTGTTCTAGGTAAAGTAGCATTTACTAATTTACGGTTGGGGTTTGTTTCTACTATCGTTAATAACCCTTGAAGACGATCCCAACTTTCTCCCCCATCAACGGAACGAAAGACTCCCCCATTAACAGTACCTACGAATAATTGATCATCGGAGGTTAGCAATAGGGAAAAGATGGGCTGTTGGGATAATCCTCCTGTTATTATTTCCCAGTGATCGCCTTGATTCTTATTTCGATAAAGTCCCTTATTTGTGCCTAAAAATACTGTTCCATCAGAGGTAATTACTAAGGTTTGCCATTTGAGATCAGGTAAATTGATATTATGACTTAACCAAGATTGACCCCGATCATCGCTCACAAAAATTCCCCCTAAACGAGTGCTATATTGCGCTTTAGTACGCTCAGGAAGACTATTCCATAAGGGAGCATTGTGGCCAAATAGTTTGGCTTGTTGTTTAAAGGTAAAGGCTTGGGGTAAACTGTCTGGTGTCGGGGATAAGGGTTTTCCTTGAGTTAAAGGGGTTTGCCATAGTGCTAGGGTGTAACCTTGGCTTTTATTGACCTCTACCTCGTGTAACAGGCGAAATTCTGCTTCTGTTTGGGGCGATCGCTGGTCAGAATTTTTTCTTAATAACAGGAGAGGACTATTGGGTTTTAATCCTGTGGTTGTCCCCGCAATGCGGATACCTGTTGCCCCATAATTGAGGTTTATTTGAGGAGAAACGGTCGGCTGATAGATTTTAATGGCATTCCAAGCGGCTCGGGCAACAATGCTTTCGCTGGTTTCAAAAATAACGGGTTTTTGATTGAGTTTAGGCAGACTTTGAACGCGGGTTTGGGGACCGGCGGGAATGATAATTTCAGTGGGGATACCTTGAGCAACTCTGAGGGTAAAAGCAAGGTAAGTAGTAGCACCTAAACCGGGATCGGGTTGATAACCTAAACTGCGGACTAATTGTTCGACGGAGAAACTTTCGACGCTGGTGCTTAAATAGCCTTCGTTGATAATGCGTTCGTTATAAAAAGTGAGAATGTCCCCTAAAACTGCCCAAATTTTCAAGAAAGCAAGAACGATATCATTAGGAACTAATCTAGATGTATTAAGATTAGCGAGAGGTTGCGTGACAAAAAGTTGATCGTTGGTAATGATTTCTTTGGGAGCTTGCGCTAACATCCCTATCAAAAAGGTGCTGTAAGTTCCTGCTCGATAGCTGAGTTGTGTCAGACCAGGGGGATTATAACAGTTTAAATGATGCCACAATTCCGTTGTATCGCCTTGGGCTATAAGATTTGCCTTGGCTAAGTGTAATAATTCAGAATTTTTGCCCATCACAATTATTAGGAGTTAGTAATAATCGGCTCTTCTGGTTTCTGTGTGGAAACGAGGTCTATATAGTTTCTTCCGCAAAATAGTCCTAAAAGTGTTGCCTAGTAAGCATTTCACGATTTCATAAGCAAAAATTATCACACAAAGTAGAGAAGATACTAATAATCTCTACTTCATTAAGATTATCGATTGCAATTGTAGCCTAGTCTTGATTATCCGATTGAGATAGATCTGTATGTATCTTATCTGCAAGTTTTGAAAGGTTCGTGTCAAAAAATCTTTTCTGGTAATGTTTTGCATATTGTCGAAGAACTAATTTGCTATATTCTGAAGGATTTTCTTTAAATATGTTATGTTCTTTTATTTTGGCTTGATCTTCTGGTGTTTTCGCACTTTCCGCATCTTTTGGCAACTGTCCTAAGTTGATTTGATTGCCCGTCTTTATCGCCTCTCTCCGCTTAGCGACCAACTCACTTATCAATAGATTTTCAGGATCGTTTTGATCAAGATAACTGAAATGAGCGGCATGGGCTCGCTCATGCTCTAGGGTTGATTCTTGTGCTGCTGGACTATGCTTCTCATTTAAAGTAATTTTGTTGTCGTCAGGAGAGTATTTTCCTCCCTCTTTCCAATCAAGTGGCTTATATTCAACTGGTATTTTTTCTATTTCCGTTTTCCATGGGCCTTTCCCATAAGATGTATCTGGTTTATGAAATACACCTACTTTAGATGAAAAAGATCTTGATGAGAAGGGGCGAGATAGCGAATTCGCTAAAGAGGAGCCAGCTTGCCGTCGTGTAAACAAGGAGCCAGCTTGCCGTCGTGTAAACAAGGAGCGATTGCGTGAGTACATAGTTTTTATACAACTAACTATCAAAACCTCCCTCAATGATAAACTTAACTTTGCCTTTTTTGGGTTCTTTCACATTATTTAACACTTGAATTACTTCTAATGGTAATACCTCAATCACTCCTGTATCTAGTTCATCACCCGAAAGTCGATCTAAACGCTGAAATTGAGTCGCTTCAACCCGAACCACGTTCTGAACTTGTAAAGCACGAGCGATAATCTGGCTTAAATAAAGGGGTTGACCCAATTTAAAGCGATCTGGGTAGAAAAAGCCTTGTTCTCCATCGGGAAAAATCACCGAACTAAAAGCCAAATTCAATATCTGTAATACTTGATTAGGCACCGCATGAGGCTTAAGATACACTTTGAGAGTAATAGCGACTGGCACAAATTGTGCGCCCTTTACCACTAAATCTGTGCCAATTATTGCCCAAGGGGTCAAATACTCTTTAATTTCTGCTGCAAATGCTGAATCTACAGATCGCCCTTCATGACGCAGAACATAGATAAAGAGGGTATTCCAACTCCCAGTCCATCGACGAATTGCGATCGCTTGTAACACATCAAAATAAGTTTCGGTTCTTGCCGCATAGTCTGCTTCCGTAACACAACGTTTTTGAGTATGAAAAACAACTGGTGGATTCAAGCGAATTTCTTCGAGAGTTTCAGGTTCTTTTCCCTTTTGAGCAGCCATCGGGTTACGAACGCCTATAATGTTTAGATCCTCACTCACAATGGTTGTAATAGTTTCTTGACACAGATTTCCTTGAATGCCATTTCCTAACCGATAAATAGGCTGAAATTGATGCCCAATGGGGGGTATTTTGCCAAACTTACCATCGCCAAACCGCAGATAAATTAAACCATCTTCTTCCATTTCGACAACAAAATCTTGGCTAAACGGATTACTGGCAAGTAAATCTCTTTTAGCGATCCAAATATTACTATTGCCAATTATTTGAGCAGGAAGAAATGAGTAAAGTCCTCCTAATTCTTGCAAGACAATAGCAGGAGTTGCCTGATGCGGTTTTTGTTCTAAGGTTTTTTTAGCTGATTGTTTCTTGGCGATATTAGACTGAAAAAGAACTCGAAACGTTAGCGATCCACTCGGACAGAAATGAGGGCGATATTTTCCCTGTTCTGGAACAGTATCTAGGAGCTTATCATTATCAATGGTACAGCCATGATCTGCCAGAACAATATTGCCTCTAACCACTGTGCAATCCTGTTGATAACATCCCTCGTTTGTTAAGCTGGACACAACCAAATCAAAAGGTAATCTATCTTCTAGCAGCCATTCAATTTCAGTTATTTCTTGAGAGTAAAGTTCATCATAAATCAGTTGAGGTTTTTGGCTTAATCTTACCTCATGACGATGTTGAAGGTTAGCATCTTTAGCTAAACCAGTTTGGGGATTAATAACTTCCTCAAAAATCAAAACATCTCCCTGTTGCAAGTTAGAAAAATGTCCTTTTAAAGTCGCCTTAGTTGTTCCTTTTTTTAGAGAAAAGTGAGAACTTTCACCAGTATAAAAATACATTTCATTATGTTGAACATAAAGGGAGACTGTTTCCATCGTTTCAAACACTTGCTCTGAAGGATTAGCCTGTTGAATACGTTGCTTATATTCATTAACTAAAATTCGTTTAGGGGCGGGTTGATTGTGTGTCAATAGGGGTGTTCCAATCGGTAAAACAGTATTTCCCGTTACTTGTACTTGTACCCAAACCCTAGCATTACATCCTTCTGATACCTGATAATCTAGTAATCTAGCATGACGAGTTAAAGAAAGCCGCCGTCTCGCTGTTCCTAAATAGCTTTCCGTAGCCACAGCATCTTGATAATAACTCAGATAATCAGCTACATAAGCGAGTAAATCAACTAAGACAATCCCTAAATCAGCTTCGTGACGTTCTTGCCATTGGGGGAGTAATAACGTTAAATAATCTAGCATTAATTGCCGAAAGCTTTGATAATCTTTAGCTAAATAATTAATTTCAATAGGTAATTGTAAAGGTGGTGGTAAATCAGTAGGAGACTGAGGATTAATCGGGATGGTGTTATCTGGCCATAAACTAAAAGGTAATTGAGATAACGCCGAGTCTAAATACTCGATATCGATTAATGTGAGAAGGTGAAAACCGAGCCAATCCTCATTTTCTGCTGTTAAATTAAGTTTTAATTCTACATAGTTATTATTAATGTAACTCACTGACTCAACTTTTAAAGGTGCTAATTTTTTCTGTAGTGTTTTTATTTGAAAATTAGCGGGAGTCAAATTAGGAGGAATATGTTGCTTATTGGGATGTTCAGGAGAAGGTGAAACAAAATAAGCTCTTAAATACCATTGTTGTTCTTGTTGCTCTATTTCAAGAAAATCTAGTCCGATTAAGTTAGGATGTTGACTAACATTTAATCGACGTTGTAACCGTATATAAGAACTAAATTTATCGGTCATTTCCATTGACGATTTCCCCTCAACATTCAAATTTAACTCGATACCGTTCTTGACTAATCAGAACAGCATACTCAATCAAAATTGTTACCTTAGAATCTTCTGCTCTAACCTCTACCGTTGCCACCTGAATGACATCTCCTAGCCACTGACTAAGGGCAGCTTGTACCATCGCTTGAGTAACGGCTACCATTTCCGTATTATTAGTGGTAAAAACTAATCGTTGCAACCCACAACCAAAGGATGGCAAATTAACCCTTTCTCCCGGCATGGTAAAGAGAATTTGTTCGATCATTTGATAGATATGTTGATTATAGTCGGTGGTGGCGACTAAACCTTGATTATTGAGGTTAAAAGGGAAGGCAATTTGCATATTTTTTGTTAATGTTTAACTTCATTGGGTTTAATCTAGTTTCACCTTTTAAAAGGTTAGGACTTATGAGCTATTCCTATCGGTAAAGTGGGCTGTGCAACGTAACAAAACTCTAAATAATATATCATACTAAATCCGTTGAGTATAAGCTACTTATGAGGACAGGCACTCATGCAAAAGGGGAAATGAATAATCAGTCTTTAATAACCGGATTTAGTATCAAGTTTTGATTTTCGTAAGTTATGCTGTATTTTAAGGAGATTTACGTTAAATAAAGAGGACTTGCTGACCATCAAGCAATAAATCTCCTGTTACCTCGACTAACCCTGTGATAGCAATACCAACCGAAGTAATTTCAGTCCCACCGACCGCTGTAATGGCGATATCAGCGGCCGCCGTCATCTCGGCTGCGAGTCCAGCCGTAATCGCTACATCAGCCCCCCCTGTAACTTCTACCGCTCCCCCTGCTTCTATTGACACATCAG
>LFEF01016235.1_pt1 | contig 42563 bp, 37 predicted proteins | sample 619371 | NCBI WGS metagenome assembly LFEF01 (sample SAMN03014291, study PRJNA259931) | freshwater metagenome | biome: lake; feature: waterbloom | place: China: Taihu Lake | collected 2006-08 | depth 0 m m
GGGGGTTTGGGGGGTAGAACCCCCCAAAGGCTTGGATTGAGTGGTAAAATCGGAAGCAATGACCAATTTTAGAAGATAGTTTCCCTTTAAAAATCCCAACTAAGTAGATTTACAAAAATGAGATGCAGCCTTTAAATACGTCTTAGCTTAAATCTTGCCATCGTTTTAAAATTGACAGAGTAGTGGGCCACCTGTGTGATAATCAAGTTCATCGATCGAAATAGCGGAAAATAGAAGCGTCCCTCATTCAAATTTCCCTGAAAAATATCTCCCTATCTACTCCACCCCCGTCTTCTATTCCCCACCGATAATGGAAATCATCGCCCAATTAGAGAAAGTTTCCTATATTTATCCCGAATCCTCCAATCTAGTGCTTAAAAATATCTCTTTAGCAATTCATCGAGGAGAATTTTTAGGTATTATCGGGCCCACAGGTGCGGGAAAAACTACTCTCTGTTTAACTCTTAACGGTATTGTCCCCCAATTTTACGGAGGGCGTTTTTTTGGTTATGCAACAGTAGCCGGTTTAGACACTTTAACCCATCCCGTTAGCACCTTGGCCCGCTATGTGGGGGCAGTATTTGAAGATCCGGAAACGCAACTTTTAGCCACTTCTATAGAAAATGAAATCGCTTTTACCTTAGAAAATTTACGGCTACCGCGAGAGGAAATTAAAGCGCGTATTCCCAAAGTTTTAGCGGCAGTCCGGTTAGAGGGAATGGAAAAAAAATCCCCGGGGGAACTATCGGGAGGACAAAAACAACGATTAGCGATCGCCGCCGCTCTCGCAGTTCAGCCCGCTTTGTTAATTCTCGATGAACCCACCTCCCAACTGGATCCGGTGGGATCCCAAGAAGTTTTCGCCACCATTAAGGAATTAAATCGCCATCTCGGTGTCACCATTGTGATGGTCTCCCACGCGGCCGAGGAAATGGCCGAATATGCCGATCGCCTCGTACTATTAAGGGAAGGTGCGATCGAAGCCATGGGAACCCCAGCAGAGATCTACTCCCAAGTACAACTTTTACAGGAAAATGCCCTGCGTCCCCCGCAAGTGGCCACTACTTTTGCTTTGATCGATCAAAAAATCGGGGCGATAAATTCTATTCCTGTCACCCTAGACCGCAGTTTTGCCCGTTTAAACGAGCTTAAATCCTTTTACCATCATAGAACCCCAACCCCTCCCTTATCGTCGGTTTCTGACCCCTTAAACCCCATACTGAGGGTAAAAAATCTCTGCCATACCTATCCCGATGGTACTACCGCCTTGCGGGATGTGTCCCTCGATATTGCCGAAGGGGAATATCTGCTGATTATCGGTCAAAATGGCGCAGGAAAAAGCACTTTAGTCAAGCATTTTCTCAATCTTCTCTCGGCAACCACCGGTCAAGTTATGATTGATGGACGTTCGATCAATAGCTTTTCTGTCAGTGATTTAGCCCGATCGATCGGTTATGTAGCCCAAAATCCCGATAATCAGATTTTTAACACCACTGTCGAGAAAGAGGTATCATTTGCCCTGACTAATCTCGGTTATTCCCCAGAAATCGTCATCCAACGCACGGAAGCAAGTCTAGAAGCCATGGGATTGCTAGAATATCGCTCCTATCATCCTCTCTCCTTACCGAAAGGCGATCGAGCGCGGGTAGTGATTGCGGCAATTTTAGCCATGGAACCGCGCATAGTTGTTTTCGATGAACCCACCACCGGCCAAGATTACCAAGGAGCTAAGGCAATTTTAGAGGTGAGTCGTCAATTACACCAGATGGGCAAAACGGTGATTGTTATCACCCATCACCTCTATTTAATGCCAGAATACGCCGAAAGAGTAATTATTATGGGTCAAGGAACCATCCTTTTAGATGCCCCAATCCGGCAAGCTTATCATCAAACCGATCTCTTAGCCAAAACCTATCTAACTCCACCCCAAGCAGTTTTATTAGCACAAAAATTAGGACAACTTTCCGGTTATCCTAATTCTCTTTTAACTCCCCAGGAAATTGCCGATTGTTTTCAGAGGATTTAGCCTTGAGGCTATTTAACTTTTTCTAAGATCAACTTCGATCGCTTAACATTATCGGGTACAGGAATCGGATAATCGCCATTAAAACAGGCAGTACAGAAGGTTTTCGGATCTTCTTTCGTTGCTGTTAACATCCCATCGTGACTGAGATAAGCTAAACTATCCACCCCGATTTGTGCCTGAATTTGCGCCACCGATTTAGTTGCCGCAATTAACTGCTCTTGGTTGTCCGTATCAATACCATAAAAACAAGGATGAGTCACTGGAGGAGAAGATATTCTCATGTGAACTTCTCTTGCTCCAGCATCGCGTAAAGCTTTAACTAATTTCCGGCTAGTGGTTCCCCGCACGATCGAATCATCAACAATAATAACTCTTTTTCCCTGTAAAACATCCTTTAAAGGATTCAATTTCATCTTAATCCCCGACTCTCTCATGTGTTGGGTTGGTTGAATAAAAGTCCGTCCCACATAACGATTTTTAATCAATCCTTCCGCGTAGGGAATATCAGAAATGCGCGAAAATCCGATCGCAGCCGGAATACCCGAATCGGGAACTCCCATCACCATATCTGCTTCTACCGGCGACTCTTTGGCTAATTGTTCCCCCAAACGTACCCGATAAGTATATAAAGATTCCTCGTGAACAATGCTATCGGGACGAGCAAAATAAATCATCTCGAAAACGCATAATTTTTTCTCCGGTTTCATGGCCCAATCCACCGAAGATAAGCCATCTTCACTAATCCAAACTAATTCCCCCGGCTGCACATCCCGCAGATAATCGGCCCCAATAATATCTAATCCGCAGGTTTCCGAAGCTAAAACATAACGAGGGGGATTGCCTTCTTCTTGCAAAACCCCAATTACTAAGGGTCTGACACCATTGGGATCCCGCGCCCCGATAATTCCCGTCGGTGTGCCGATAACAAGGCTGTAAGCCCCGCTACAATAACTAAAGGCATCGATCGCCGCTTGTATCCAATCCTTGCCACTATCCACTTCCTGACCGATAGCGACGGCGATCATTTCCGAGTCGGTGGTGGTGACGAGATCACAACCGCGCTGTTCTAATACATTTCTTAACTCAAAAGTATTGACTAAATTGCCGTTATGTGCTAGGGAAAGTTTACCCAAACGGGTTTCGATCACAGCAGGTTGGGCATTGGCGCGACGGCTAGAACCGGTGGTAGAGTAACGAGTATGACCGACGGCGTGAGTACCCGGCAAGGTTTTAAGGACAGTTTCGTTAAAAACTTGGGAAACTAAGCCCATTTCCTTGTAACAATGCACCGTTTCCCCGTCGTAGGTGGCAATACCTGCCGATTCCTGTCCTCGGTGTTGCAGGGCATAGAGTCCGAAATAGGTCAGTTTTGCTACTTCTTCCTCGGGGGCATAGAGTCCAAAAACTCCACAGGCTTCTTCAGGCTTATCGACGCGGTTCAGGGATAGGGATGAGTCGGGATGGCTAGACATGGGAGGGTTGGGGCTGCAGAATACTTTGGTAACAAAATCTTAACCGATCTTAATCTTCTTTTAACGATTTATTGATCAGCTATCAGCCTTTATTTACCGATATAATCGGCCATCTTATCTAGCTGACGGCCTCAAGATTACAGCCTTCTTTCGATCGCTTTTGACCAAACTTGCTGTATAGTTTCTAGACTAACATCGATCGCCGGTTGTTTATCCCGGTCAAAAATCAGAAGATTATCGCTTTTTTCGCTAACTTTGCCGGTTATTTGCCAATAGTCTCCCAATTGTGTCTTTAGGTATTCTTCCCAATCTTGCCGATTTTCGGGGGAAACGGAGACAATAATGCAACTAGCTAATTCTCCGAATAACACCGCGTCAAAACGGCCTTGATTGTGCCAAGAAAGGTCAATTTCCGCCCCTAATTGGCCACTAATACAGCATTCTGCCAGAGCAGTGGCTAAACCTCCCTCGGCGCAATCGTGGGCAGATTTCACCCAACCGGCGCGAATTCCCCGACGACAGGCCGCTTGCACCTTTCTTTCTAACTCAAAATCAATTACCGGCGGTTTTCCCGTCACCAAACCGTGAATAACGGCTAAATATTCGGAAGCGCCGATAGTTGGCAAAGAGAAACCCAAAATATAGATTAAATCCCCCGCTTTTTGCCAACCTTGGCCGCAAATTTGCCCGATATCTGGCACTAATCCCACCATACCAATCACGGGAGTGGGATAAATAGACTGGGGGCTGCCAGCTGCGTCAACGGTTTCGTTGTACAAAGAGACATTACCCCCAGTCACTGGTGTATTCATTTCCCGACAAGCTTCGGCAATACCCTGACAAGCAGTGGCTAATTGCCAATAACCGATTGAATTCTCTGGACTTCCGAAATTGAGATTATCCGTGACAGCAATGGGGTCAGCACCAACACAGCTAAGGTTTCTGGCCGCTTCCGCCACGGCCAACTTAGCTCCGTTATAGGGATCAAGATAAACGTATCGCGGATTACAATCTGTAGTCGCCGCTACACCTCGCCGAGAATTTGCGGGATTAGCACCCAGAGGACGCACGCGAATCACGGCCGCATCGGCCCCCCCGGGGAGAATAACGGTGTTATTCTGGACTTGATGATCATATTGACGATAAACCCAGCGTTTTGAGGCAATCGAGGGACTATCAAGCAGTTTTAATAAAATCTCGTTATGGGATTCGGGAATAGGAATAGTAGCATCTTCCCATAATTGAGCTTTTTGGGCGTATTCTGGCGGTTCTGCCAGTAATTCCCGATGATAGATAGGAGTATTATCCGCCAGGGCCGTGGCAGGAATTTCGGCGGCAATTTCCCCTTTAAATAATATACGGACGATCGGTTCTGCAATTACCTGGCCAGCGACCACAGCCTGAAGTCCCCAACGATGGAAAATCTCGATTAATTCGCCTTCTCGTCCCGATGCTGCCACAAATAACATTCTTTCTTGGGATTCCGATAGCAGATATTCGTAGGGGACCATCCCGGTTTCCCGGACGGGGATTTTATCGAGATCTAATTCAATTCCCACCCCTCCCTTGGCTGCCATCTCGGAAGTAGAACAGGTGATCCCAGCGGCCCCCATATCCTGGGCCGCCACCACCGCGCCGGTCTTAAATGCCTCTAAACAAGCTTCTATCAGGGATTTTTCCAGAAAAGGGTCGCCCACTTGCACCGCGGGCCGGTCATCCATAGATTTATCGGTTAATTCGGCGCTGGCAAAACTCGCCCCTCCCATACCGTCGCGGCCGGTAGTAGAACCAACGTATAAAACCGGGTTTCCTAGACCTTTTGCCCCGGATTTAACGATTTCCTCGGTTTCCATTAGCCCTAAAGCCATGGCATTAACGAGGGGATTGCCATTGTAGGCATTATCGAAGTATATCTCACCGCCCACCGTGGCAACGCCGACACTATTGCCATAATGACTTATTCCTTCCACGACTCCGGCAAAAATGCGACGATTACGGGCATCTTCCAAGTTACCAAAACGGAGGGAGTTGAGGATAGCAATGGGCCGGGCCCCCATGGTAAAAATATCCCGCAGGATGCCTCCGACTCCGGTAGCGGCACCTTGGAACGGTTCCACCGCAGAAGGATGATTATGGGACTCGATTTTAAAGGCTAATCGCAATCCATCGCCTAAATCCACTACTCCGGCATTTTCCCCCGGACCGACGAGAATTTTTTCGCCGGTGGTGGGGAATTGTTTGAGCAGCGGCCGGGAGTTTTTATAACAGCAGTGTTCCGACCACATCACGCCAAACATTCCTAATTCGGCTTTGTTGGGGTGTCTTCCCAGTCTTTTGACTATTTCTTCGTATTCTTCGGGTTTGATGCCTTCTGAGGCAATTTCTGCGGCAGTGAAGGGGGTAGTCATGGGACAATGCGATCGAGGGACAAGATTTATTGTATAACGTCTGATGAGATCGAGTTACACTGCTTAGTAAAGGACAAAAAAGTTAAAAGGGTTTGCGCTAGTAAAGTTAAGCTAAAGACATAGTTTTATGATCAGTTGGAACGAAACTATGGCAGTAGAAACAGCTTTATCAATGAAAGCCTTATATGATCAGGATTTTGTTCTCTGGGCTTCAAAAACCGCCGAACTTTTAAAGCTAAAAAAGTTTGATGAGGTGGACTGGGAAAATCTGATCGAGGAAGTGGAGTGCATGGGGAAAAGTGACAGACGGGCTGTAGAGAGTTTATTAACCCAGCTGATCGAACACCTGTTTAAGTTAGCTTATCACAAATCGGAACGGGAGCGAGAACGCAACGTCTGTCACTGGGTAGGAGAAATCGCCAGTTTCCGAACTCAACTAGGAGAGTGGCTAGAAACTACTACTCTCAGCAACCACGCGCGGGATTATTTTCAAAAAGCCTACTCGAACGCTCGAAAAACCTCAATACAAGCGAAAACCGTCACTGGCGACGCGATTCCTGTGGAGCCTCCTTTCTCCCTCGAACAGGTATTAGATGGGGAGTGGTTCCCGATTGATATCGATCATTACTTCGACATATAAGGACAAAAAAGTTAAAGATGAATATTAAAGTTATTCTTTGGCAAGAAGATGATTTATGGTGTGCCACCCTTCCAGCTTTCCCCGGTTGTCATACTTGAGGAAAAAGTATAGGAGAAAATCTATCCAACCCCCATCATACCCTATTTAATCTTGGTTCCGATGGTGTTGGGTAACAGTCGTCATCCCAATTGCTCAAAAACAGGAGCTTCCTGAAGAATACAATAAAAAACTTTTGCTAAACTAGAGGTCTCTTTTTGAGTTTAATTGCGTGAAAACTGACAGTATTTTTTATCAACTCTTACAAAGATTTCCCGCTTGTTTCTTTGATTTGTTGAACCTTCCTCCTGAAACCGCCAATTCTTATCAATTCTCCTCGGTGGAAGTTAAACAATTGTCCTTTCGTCTCGATGGAGTCTTTTTGCCTGATACAACCAATCAGCCTATTTATTTCCTAGAAGTACAATTTCAGAAAGATAATAGGTTTTATTCCCGTTAGATTAGACAAGAATTACCTAAGCTCAAACAACAGCAAGAACTTTTAGAATTGATAGAGACAATCTTGGTTTATAAGTTACCCCAAGTCAGTAGAAAGGAGATAGAAGCGATGTTTAGTTTAAGCGATTTAAAACAAACTAAAGTGTATCAGGAAGCTTTAGAGGAAGGTAGAGAGGAAGGTAGAGAGGAAGGTAGAGAGGAAGGTAGAGAGGAAGGCCGACAAGAAGGCGAATTAGCGGCAAAATTAGCCTCTATTCCTCGTTTATTGGCCTTAGGATTAAACTTTGAACAGATAGCACAAGCTTTAGAATTAGAGATCGAACAGGTTAGACAAGCAACTCAAAGGGAATAGGAAAAGTTCAATGCGATCGCAATAAGGTTAGATAGCGTATCATGCTAAACGACTTTTGTACTATAGCAGAGAGACTAGCTGTGTCATCATTAGACATCTCCGAAAACGTAGGGACAATTCATGAATTGTACTCCGAAAACGTAGGGACAATTCATGAATTGTACTCCGAAAACGTAGGGACAATTCATGAATTTTACTCCGAAAACGTAGGGACAATTCATGAATTTTACTCCGAAAACGTAGGACTAATTTATGAATTTTACTCCGAAAACGTAGGGACAATTCATGAATTTTACTCCGAAAACGTAGGGACAATTCATGAATTGTCCCTACCAAGGGTTTCAGGTTACGCATATTTAATTTTCGGAAATATCTATTCTCTATCATCTGGGATTATTGGCATATCTGTAATGATTTGATGGCATCGAACACAAGCCTTAACCCCTTGTTCCAAACGCCATCGACAGAAATTGAAAATCGAATCTTCTATGCAAACCCTAATTAAGTCTTCAACTGTTCATCTGAGATATTAACAGTAATGGAAGCCATTAAAAATCTTAAAAAAAAATCGACCCGCCTAGCGGCGGGAAAGAAAGAGAAAAATTGAAAAATAGGGAATGAGGGTAAAAAGGGAAAAAAGGGAAAAAGGGTTACAGAGTCCTCCCAGCACCGCACACCACCCGAAAACCGAGATCGTCGTCGCGGTCGTCGCGGCGGAGGCCGTTGACGCGAACCGCGGAACGGCAGCGAAGAGGAACGTCGCCCCAGGAACCGCCCCGCAATATTTGATAATCATTACCATTTTTTATCCAAGCACTGCCATCCGTCGGCGCTCCGATATAGCTATCATGCCAATTGTCCTCGCACCACTCCCCAACATTGCCAATCATGTCATAGAGTCCCCAAGCATTGGGCTTTTTCTGACCCACAGGATGAGTTGTATTTTGAGAATTTCCGCCATACCAAGCATAATCTCCTAACTGATTAGCATCATCACCAAAATAATAGCGAGTAGTTGTTCCCGCACGACAGGCATATTCCCATTCCGCTTCCGTCGGTAGGCGATAGGTTTTCCCTGTTATTTGACTCAATTTCTGACAAAAAGCTTGAGCGTCATTCCAGCTAACTTGTTCTACCGGATTTTGCGGATTGTTTTGAAAATAAGAGGGCAGCGACGCTGCCGTTGCTCTCCTCTTACCTCTCAGCGATTTTTGAGATGTTGCATTTGTTCCCATTACTGCTTGATATTGTGCCTGAGTAACTGGATATTTCCCAATCGCAAAACTGTTTACTTGAACTAGGTGTTGAGGCTTTTCATAACTTTCAGCATCGAGATCACTGTCAGGAGATCCCATGAGAAATTTACCTGCTGGTAAGCTCACCATCTTCAGTGTTACTCCATTGGGTAGGTTTTCGGTAGAGGTGATAATAAAATTCCCGACTCTCTCGATTACATGGTCGTTGATGCGTTGAATGGCGGTTTCGAGTTCGATTTCCTCATCGGGGATTTCCACTGGGAGCAAGTCAAAGCTGAAGAACAAATAAACTACTTGACAAAAGCATCAATTGGGTATGGGATAGAGAAAAGAGTGGGGAAAAGACAAAAATGACTCCAGAGCAACAACAAGAACTTAACCAACATATTCAAGCGATAGCCAAGATTCTTCATCAGGAAGCTGAGGCTGAAAAAATCCAAACTTTAGAGGGAATAGAGACGACAATAAGAGAACAGACCTTAAAATATATAACTCCGAAACTAGGATTTTTTTTTGTCACAAAAACGACAGGAACTCAAGCCGGGAGACCGAGAAAAATAAAAAGCATCATCGGAGAATTATGCCTGACAGAAAAACAAGCAATCCGTTTAAATATTCCTCGTAATAACCAAATTAGTCCTTACTTAGAACGCTGTTGTTTAAGAGCTAGTGCCAATGTTTCTTATGAAAATGCCGCCAGAGATCTTCAATTTTATACAGGGATGAAGGTCTCGGCTAGGACTCAACAACGATTAGTCCATCGCCACCAATTTGCCGAAGAAGAATCAGGAAACCCCGTTCAAGAAATTAGTCTAGATGGAGGAAAAGTGCGCTTAAGAACCGAAACTAAGGGAGAGGCTTGTATCTGGAAAGATTATAAAGCAATCTGTGTTGATACTTTCCTAAGAAAAGCTTGGTTTGGAGAGAATGAATCGTTAATATATTGGGTTAATCAACAACCTTTATCTGACCCCCTTACCTGTTTGGGAGACGGACATCCCGGTATTGGGAAAATTGTGAAAAACTGGGATTGTCCAGGAGAAAAAAGAGAAATACTTGACTGGTTTCATTTGGTAGAAAATCTTCATAAAGTCGGCGGTTCAGTGAAGAGATTGAAAAAAGCAGAAAGTTTATTATGGCAGGGCAAAATTGAGGAAACAATAGCATTAATCTCTCCTTTAAAAAACGAACGAGCTGAAAATTTCTGTCGTTATTTAGAGATTCATCGTCATCGAATTGTTAATTATAATTACTATCAACAAGAAGAGATTTGCTCTATTGCTTCGGGAGCCGTTGAATCCACGGTTAAACAGATTGACCGACGACTGAAAATTTCTGGAGCCCAGTGGAATGAAGAAAATATCCCTCAAGTGCTTAAACACCGCTGTGCTTACCTAAATAACAGTCTTTAGCTATTGAATAGTATTTATGTTCTGACAAAACTGACTTGCTCCCAAGTGATATTTAACCTATACTCAACGGATTTAGTATTATTTGCCAGTTTTTTGGTCAAACCAGTCTAAAACCCGATTCCATGCCCACCAGCGATCGCTATCGCCCCACTGACGCTGACAGGATAAACTGCTGATATAACCCACATGACCGCCATGGTTGGTTAAGAGTAGATCCACGTGGGGATTATCAGCGATCGCTGCTTGCAGATCGGGAATAACTGCGGGGGAAAAGAGGGGATCATCGGCCGCGTAGAGGATAAAAGTGGGTTTAGCTAAATAGGGTTGAAAGGGCAAGGGACTACTAGCGGCATAATAGTCAAAAACTGTCTCAAATCCTAGCTTTTTAATCACTAATTCTCGATCGAATCCGGCAATCGTGGTGGCGCGAGTAATTGCTTGAGGATCGATATGATCGGGATGAGCCTTATGGATGCGTTTGGCTAACTTGCGTAATTCCCTGGCGATCGCTTTTTCCAAATGTTTCCCCCAGGGATCCCGGACGAGATAGGATAAAGAACGATTAGAGTCTAAATTAGGACAAATTACCGCACCACCACCGATATCGACGGGATCAATCCCCCTATCTTCCCTATTCTCTGCCGATTTAATTCCCCAGAGGGCTAATTGTCCCCCCAGAGAGTAACCCGTGAACCAAAAAGGAGCAGGACAGCCCATTTTTTGGGCTTGGGCGGCAATATGAACGAAATCTAGCCCTTCATAGATGCCATCGGAGGTGAGGGTCGGGGATAATTCGGCTGTCTTACCGTGGGCGCGCCAATCGAAGAGGACGACCGCGTAGTTTCTCGCTACGGCTTTTCTGCCTAAAATTCTTAAAAACCATTGATTATCTAAGTCTCCCGTGATGCCGTAGGTCCCGATAATTGTTCCTTTCGCTTGCGGGGGAATGGAAACAATCCCGTAGATAGGGACGGCATTGGCCCCGGTGAAAATGGTTTCTTGATAGACTGGTTCGGGAATAGCGATCGTATTTTGCCAGGTTTCTCGCGCTTTCAGGGCCACATAGAGGGTCATGGCAAAACCGTTTTTCAGCAATGGGGGCGGGGTGTAGGTGAGATTATCGGTCTTCGTTTTAGGATGGGCAAGCATAGCAGCACAGGGGAGTAAAAAAGTCAAGAGAGGGAGACAAAAATTAACTTATGCCCACCGCTTTCTTAAAAATTGTAAAGCAAATTGTCCCAAGCGGCGAGCAACTCTGGCAGGGCAGTGGCCGACCAATTGCCCTCACAACCGCGACCTTGATAGAGAATAAATCGCAGGGAATAATGATCGGGAAATCCTGCCGCTTCTAACCATAAAAGCTCGCTTTCCGCTTCACAAGCAATACTTTCTTCATCCATTAATTCTGTGGCCATGGCCGCCATAGTTGCGGTCAATTGTGATAGTAACCGACGCAAATCTTGCCACTCGGCCTCGGTCAATTCGATCGCCCAATCATCGCCACCAATTAATCCTTTATAAATGGCCGCCTTAGAATCCCAACCGAGTCGCCAACCCGAACCATATTTGAGAATTTTTTCCATAATTTTCTAGAATTTTAATAGGTCGGCATCTCCTGGTTTTGATAAAGATGGACGACGGGGAGAAGGACTAGGAGAAGGACTAGGATTGGGGGTTTCTTGGGGGAGAATGGCGGGGTTATAAATTTCGACTAGAAGGGTGACTAACTGCTGCCGTTGACGACGATTAAGACTGTTAATCGCTTTGATATCGGCAGCCATGGGATTAACGGTAAGGGTTGCTTGTCCGGGATAGTTTTCTTCGCTGATTTTCTCGTTCACTCCTAGATAATCTCCTAGGGTTAATTGCCAATCAAAACGGATGAGAGTAAACCTTTTTTTTGTATCTTGATGATAACGAAGAAAGCGACTTATTAAAGTATTATTCGGATCGATCGCCCCTGTATCTCGACGGGTATAGTTGTTTTCTTTCGGTAAATCTGGCATTGCTTGGTAAATTTGTTGAGCAACTGTTTCGGGGCGTTGAATTTGGCTAATCCCGGTGGATTGCCACGATAACCACCAGAAAAATATCCCTATTCCTAGCCAGAATACTAATAATATTATTTGCTTAATTTTCAGCTTTTGAGGGAATTTTAACAGCATATTAATCAAGAAAAGATTGAAGTTAATTATCTAGCACCAGTGGTAATTTTTCAGGAACATTTCCATAGGTTGGGAATGTTATAATCATCTAACAATACCCAAACTCATCTAACTGTAACACCTAGGCTCAAAGTTACCCCAGTCATCTACATCATAGCAAAGACTGAACACGATCGAGAGGCCAGTAAACTTTATAGGCTTGACCAACGATATAAATTTTGGGCAAAAAACCCCAATCACGGGAATCAAAACTATGGTTACGATTATCTCCCAAAACAAACAGGGTTTTTGGGGGTATAGTCATAAATTCTATTTCATAATTGGCTAACTCGGCGGTGTAGGGTTCCTCGATAACTTGCTGGTTGAGATAAACTTTGCCCCCCCGGATTTCAATGGTATCCCCAGCAATAGCGATGACTCGTTTAATAAAAAAATCTCCAGACTTAGGATCTAGTTGCTTAATTTTTTCGGGAGTTCTAAAAACAATTATATCGCCTCTTTTTGCTTGATAATTACCAGATTGACTGACGAAAATGCGATCACCTACTGCGAGGGTAGGCAGCATGGATTCGCTAGGAATCTCGAAAAATTCTATTCTTTGATGTAACCAATCGGGAAAATAATTACAGATAATTCCCCAAGTAAAAATTGCTGCCACCATCAGCGCCAAAATGGAACGATAGGTGTGACGATGGGGATGGAATTGATGGGGGAAAGTGTGATAAACATGATAAATAGCGATCGCTGTAATTAAAGGGGTAAGAAAGAGGATATTGGCAAAAAAATGATCCATTTTCAGGGTAATCAGGGATATAGTCAGAAAAATTATCCCTAAGATCACCTTATCGGCGTACAATTGCCCTAACCCCGGTATAATCCGGTTAGCGAAGACGGCAAACCATGGGTTTTTTTGTTGGCGGGGAATTTTCTCTAAGCTGTTATTCTGTTCGGAATAATAAACACTCCAGTGAGCGTCAAAAATATTGCTAATGTAAAGGATAACCAGAGCAACTATTCCCCCTAATCCCCAGCTTACAGGGCCATTGGGGCTAAAAATTGACCAAATTGTCACAATTATTAATATTATTTGAGCGATCGCCCAAATGGTTGCTTTCTGGTTTTTGTTAGCATACCATTGTCCCAAACCGGGGAAAAACATCGAGAGATTGACCGCTAACCAGGGATCTTTTGTTTGTGAATTAGTCGCATCAGGAGGAGAAACAGCCGAAAAAAGGGGGGGTTTGCTCATAGTATAGACCTATTGCCAATTCAGTAAACAGTAATCAGTGATCAGTAAACAGTAAACAGTAAACAGTAAACAGTAATCAGTGAAAACACAGTAGGAATAATACTGCTCGCTTAATACATACTGCTCACTTAAAACTCAAATCTGATAACTGATAACTATTATAGCAACCAACAAAACTTAATGCTTTTACTTCAATTTAGCACATCTCATTACTGTCGCAAAGCTCGTTTAGCCCTAGGTTATAAGGGGATTGATTACCAAGTAGAAAATCTCACTCCCGGACTACATATTCTCAAACTCAGTCCCCTAACTAAAGGGTTAACCACTGTCCCCGTTTTAATGGCAGCAGATGAGATTATTGCCGATTCTACTGCCATTTTAAAATATTTAGAAAAAGTAGTTCCTTTCCCCTCTTTTGTTCCCGCTGGGGAAAAGGAGAAAAATCAAGCTTGGTTACTAGAGGATTGGTTAGATGAAAGTATTGGAGTAGCGACGAGATTTGTCTATTATGATTATCGCGCCGGAGAGGGAAAAGCGATCGATCCTTCCCTGAGTAGTCAAATAATTATTAAGATCGTGCGACAACAATATAAAATCACCCCAGCCAGGGTAAAACTAGCGGAGGAGCGCCTAGAAAATGCCCTCAAGATTCTAGAATATTGGCAAGATCAGCCCTATTTGGTGGGAGATAAATTAAGTGTAGCCGATATTGCCGCCACTGCCCTACTCAGTCCTCTGGCTCTAATTCCCAGTTATCGTCAAAAATATCCCTGGTTGTTTGCTAGAATCGGGGAAATTCATCAACAGTGTCGAGAAAAATTGCCCCCCGGTTTAAATTAAATGCAGCGAACGACCAAAATTATCATCCTTATCTCGATCAGTTTCTTATCGCCCCTCAAAACCCTTGCTTTGCCCGCTCCCGAAGATATTCCCGAAGAAATTTTACGAGCAGAAATTATCACTTCGGCTCGATCGCCCCTTGATAATCAACCCCTAACTGCGGCAGAATATGCTTTACTAGAAGAACAATTAGCCACCAGCATTTATCCCCCCCAAATTAATCCCAAGATTCGACAATTAATTGCCCTGAGAAGATTACAAAAACTCCTCCAGATATTCATACCTTTCTATCGTTAAAATCAAAATAGTCGATCTCCTTTGGCAAGAGTGCATCTGCTAACCGAAAAGTTAGAGAGGATTAGAGCAAGGCGATCGCTTTTATCACCAGCAGACAAAAATCCCGTGTTATGATTAATGAAAAAATCATAAAGTTTTGTAACAAACCTTGACTGCTATCCTCCGCCCCCAAGAAAAGCCCCTGCTTAATCGTCCTTGGTACTCCCTGTCCCCTCTCTGGCAAGGAGACGAAACCGATGTTAAACAAGGTTTACCCCATAGCCAACTCGCGCCTCCTTGGCAGATTTTAATTCTCGGCGATGGTTCTCCCACCCGTCATTTACAACTTTTAACCGGTGAAAAAACGGAAGTGGATGTGATCGATATGTCCCCCATCGGCGACGATGAGGATGGCGCACCGATGAAAATTAGCCTGATTCCGGGGCCGAGATTGCGTCGTCAAGTTTGGTTACGCACAGCTAGTGGTCAAAGGTTAGCCTATGCCGCTTCTTGGTGGTCTGCCAATCAAGTGGACGAATATCTAGAAAATCGTTCCCTACCGATTTGGGAAAGTCTCTCGCGGCTGCACACGGAATTATATCGCGATGTGCAGGGACTTTATTACGGTCATTCCCCGGAATTAGAAATAGCTTTTGGGGAAAAAGGAGCATTTTGGGGTCGTCATTACCTATTTTGGCACGCTCGCCAACCCCTTACCCTGATTTACGAGGTTTTTTCTCCCTATCTCCGTAAATACCTCGGCGAAATGAGAATTGATCAATTAGGATAACTGCTGTAGATATTTCTATGTAGGGTTTACTGAATAAAGCTAAAAACCTTGTTGGATAATATCTTTAGGCTTTTTTGAAATCAAAAAGTGGGGGAAATTTAGGCACTTTTTCCCTGAAAATTAGGTAATTGGCCACCTCAAAACTGGTAAAACCCCACACCCCACACCCCACACCCCACACCCTACCCCCACGAAAAACTTTTTGCCGCAAACCCTAGTTAATCTTTGGAGAGAATTAAATGATTTTTCTCCGTTAATTTTGCCATCCAACCCAGTTCAATCACAATCGTGCTAATTTTTTCGATAATAATTGCGGGTCCTGCCAGACAATCAAAAGGTTGCAGATCTGAACGCTGATAAATTGGCGTTTCCCGCCATTGATTAGCCATAAAAACCGCTACTTTATCGACTATAGGAGGTAATTCTCCCATGGGACGGGTGCGAGTTAAAATTGCTTCTTGGGGACTGTCCATAGTCTGGATCAATTCCACGGCAATCGACTCAACAATTAAAGCTTTTTGTTCTTGTTTAAAGCCATAACGTCTTTGATGTTCCCGTTCAAAATCCTGACGCATTTGATCGCTAAAATTAACCGCTAAAGTGGCATCACTGCCCTGATATTTTAAACTGACTTGCTGCCGCACCCGATTATAACCCTCTAATTCCCGACCCGCTAAGACTTCTAATTCGTTCATTTCCGTGAGTAACTGCGCGATTAAATCGGCATTTAACGGCTGTTCGATCGCTTTTTCTTTAATTACCCTCAAATCGGCCAAACCCATGCCGTAGGCGCTTAAAACCCCAGCGTAGGGATGGAGAAAAATACTTTTCATTCCCAGAGTATCGGCAATTAAACAGGCCACTTGACCCCCAGCACCGCCAAAGGTACAAAGAGTATAATCACTGAGATCATAACCCTTTTGTAGAGAGATTTTTTTAATCGCATTAGCCATATTTTCCACGGCAATTTGAATAAACCCCGCAGCCAACATTTCAGGACTATTATTACCCCCCATTGTTGCCGCCAATTCTTGAAACTTGGTCAGCACAATCTCTCTATCTATGTGTAAATTTCCCTCTTCTCCAAAAATAGCAGGAAAATAGGCAGCTTGAATTTTTCCTAACAAAACATTAGCATCGGTAATTGTTAACGGTCCACCCCGTCGATAACAGGCAGGTCCCGGATTAGCTCCGGCACTTTCTGGTCCGACCCGAAAACGATAACCATCATAGACTAAAATCGAACCCCCACCAGCGGCCACGGTGTGAATACTTAACATCGGCGCTCGCATTCTTACGCCAGCAATTTCGTTATCTGTTTGGCGCTCGTATTCCCCTTGAAAATGAGAAACATCGGTGCTAGTTCCTCCCATATCAAAACTGATAATTTTGCTAAATCCCGCCCTTAAACTGGTTTGTACTGCCCCGACTATTCCCCCCGCAGGACCAGATAAAATGCTATCTTTCCCCTGAAATTTATCGGCCGTGACTAAACCGCCATCGGATTTCATAAATAGTAAGCTAGTCTTCGGTAATTGCTGGCTAATACTATCAACATAGCGGCGTAAAATTGGCGATAGATAGGCAGAAACTACCGTGGTATCTCCCCGGGATACCAGTTTCATTAAAGGACTGACTTGGTGGGAAATAGCTAGGTGAGTAAAGCCGATTTCTTCGGCAATAGCTGCCACTTGTTTTTCGTGGTCAGGATAACGATAACTGTGCATAAAAACAATCGCACAACTGCGGATACCCGCTTGATAAACTGGTATTAAATCGGCTTTAACTTGGGCGGGATTAACGGCGATTAATTCTTGTCCTTGACTATCGTAGCGTTCGGCCACTTCGATAACTTGTTCGTATAATAAAGAAGGAAGAATAATTTGACGGGCAAAAATATCGGGGCGATTTTGATAGCCAATTCGCAAGGCATCTTTAAAACCTTTGGTGATTAACAAAACCGTGCGCTCTCCCTTTCTTTCTAACAGCGCATTGGTGGCTACCGTTGTTCCCATTTTGATCACTTCGATGTTATCTAGGGAACCGCTAATATCTATAATCCCTTGAATGACTGCATCCGGGTATTTTTCGGGATTCTCCGAGAGCAGTTTATAGAGAACAATCCACTGTTGATCGGCAAGGGGAACAATCAGAAATCTAGCGGCATCTCTAGCTAGTCGTTCCATAATTTCTGGTCGATCGATTATCGCCACGATATCGGTAAAAGTTCCCCCTCGATCGATAAAAAATTTTAACATAATCCCTTCTAGGTCTCAGAATTAATTAACAATTGCGCCTAATCCTTTTAAGATAAACTAGATTGATTTATCTGAGTAAGCAAAATGTCCACAGGAATCGCTATCTTAGGGGTAGGACGTTGGGGAGTGCATTACGTCCGTCATTTTTCTCAACATCCCTCAGCGCAAGTAGTGGCGATCGTTGATCCCTCCCCTGAAAAACTCCGTCTCTGTCGCGATCAATTTAATCTCGATACTAATAAGGTTATTTTAGCCAATGACTGGGAATCTATTCGCAATCACCCCGAAATCTCGGCCGTAGTCGTCGTTACTCCCGCCATCAGTCATTATCCCCTGATTAAAGATGCTCTTAATTTAGGTTATCATGTCCTCGCCGAAAAACCCTTAACCCTCAATCCCCAAGAATGTGCCGAATTAACGGCATTAGCGGCGCAAAAACAGCGTATTTTATTAGTTGATCATACCTATCTTTTTCATCCCGCCGTTATCACTGGACAAAAAGTCCTGCAATCCGGGGGTATCGGTAAACCTCTTTATGGTTATGCCACTCGCACCCACTTAGGTCCCGTCCGTCAGGATGTGTCCGCTTTGTGGGATCTAGCTATTCACGATATCTCGATTTTTAATCATTGGCTAAATAGTACACCAGTATTAGTTCAGGCGAGGGGAACCTTCTGGCTACAACCTCATCTAGCCGATTTAGTCTGGTTAACCCTGATCTATGGCGATGGTTTTCAAGCGACTATTCACCTTTGTTGGTTGAATCCCGATAAACAGCGACGTTTAGGGATAGTTGGCAGCGAAGGGACTTTAATTTTTAATGAATTAGACTCTCGATCGCCTTTAACCCGACAAAAGGGCCATTTTGAGCGTCAGGAAGCCTATTTTATTCCCCGGGGACAGGAGACGGAATCTATCCCTATTGCCGATGGTGAACCCCTAAAAGCATTATGCGAACATTTTTTAGAGTCGGTGGCTACGGGTGTCGATTCTCCTGTATCTTCGGGATCGGTAGGGACCCAATTAGTCAAAATCCTCCAGGCAGCAGAATTATCTCTAGCTAGAGGTGGAGAAATCCTGCGCTTAGAATAGGGAAACAGGGGATTGATAAGTAGGGTTTGCGGCAAAAAGTTTATTGGTGGGGTTAGGAGTCTCCGCGTCGGTCGTCAGTAGCCGGTCGTTTCAGGCTTTGTTGCCCTCTTTTTTTGTACCAGTCTATGTACTACACGAAGGATAATGCCAGGTTTTTGAAGGTCTTAATCCTATTTTCGCAGCATGAACATCGGATTTTAACAGGTCAAAAGCCTTATTTTAAAAGGGTTTTACCATTATTCAGCAAAACCTAGTTAATTGCCCCCCCTTGCCCCCCCACCGCCCCCGATGTCGGGGGTGGGGGGGCAAGGGGAGTAGGATGTCTGCCACTAATAAAGAAAAATGGTAAGCAGTATTAAATGGCAGTAACAGTGCTGTCTTTTCACTGATTACTGTTTACTGTTTACTGATAACTGAAAAGTCTCCCCCCCCTAAACCATAACGCTGCCCGATTTTGCTAGGATAAGAAATGTAACAAGAATCTTTCTCAACAGTCGGATAATTCATGGGCAACGATACCATCACCTTACTCTCCTCCCGGGAAATTGAAAAAATGCGTCGAGCCGGACGATTAGCGGCTAAACTGTTAGATCATCTGGCAGATATGGTTAAACCGGGGGTAAGTACCCTAGAAATCAATGACGAGGCAGAACGTTGGACTCGCGCCCATGGAGCCAAAAGTGCGCCTCTAGGATACCATGGCTTTCCTCAGTCCATCTGTACTAGCATTAACGAGGTTATCTGTCACGGCATCCCCAGCGCCAATCAAATCCTCAAAGACGGCGATATTATTAACATCGATGTCACCCCGATTTTAGAAGGTTATCACGGCGATACTTCGCAGACTTTCTTTGTCGGTACTCCCTCCCCCTTGGCCAAAAAGTTAGTGGAAGTGACCAGAGAATGTCTGCAAAGAGGCATAGATGCGGTGCATCCGGGGGGTAAAATCGGCGATATCGGCGCAGCTATCCAAGAATATGCCGAAGGACAGGGATTTTCAGTGGTTAGAGATTTTGTCGGTCATGGTATCAGTAATGTTTTTCATACCGGTCCGCAGGTTCCCCACTACGGCATTCGCGGCAAAGGCAAAACAATTCGCCCTGGCATGGTATTCACCATTGAACCAATGATTAATGAGGGAACCTGGCAACATATTGTCTTAAAAGACGGTTGGACTGCTATTACTAAAGATGGTAAACTTTCGGCCCAATTTGAACACACCATCGCCGTCACCGAAACCGGTGTCGAAATTCTCACTGTACCCGATTAAATTTAGGGAACAGGGAACAGGGGATAGGGAATGGGAGAATGGGGAAATAGAGAAGTGTCAACTAATACCCCAAAACCCCAAAACCCTAAAACCCCATCTCCCCACTGATATAGTCATTTCAGATAAGTCTGATACACTCTAGACCGACAAAAACCTTATGAACTCTGGGATTGATATTCTCAATCTTAATTGAAATGACTATAAGTACCTAAGCAAAATTAATTACACATATCTAACCCCCCCTTGCCTCTTGCCTCTTGCATGAGTGCCTTTCTTCACTAGGAAATTTATTTTGCACGACTACTTAACTGATAACTGATAACTGATAACTGATAACTGATAACTGATAACTGATAACTGATAACTGATAACTGTTCACTGATAACTGATAACTGAATATATGCAGTATCGTCGTTTCGGTCGCACTAATCTACAAATGCCGGTGTTTTCCTGTGGGGGAATGCGCTATCAATTTCAGTGGCAGGATTTGCCAATGTCGCAAATTCCCGACGAGAATCAAGGCAATTTAGAGGCAATCATTAATAAATCTCTGGAAGTGGGGATTAATCACATCGAAACCGCTAGGGGTTACGGCACTTCCGAGATGCAATTGGGCAAAATTTTGCCGCAACTACCGAGGGATAAGATTATCGTGCAGACGAAAGTTTCTCCTAGTCAAGATGTGCGGGAATTTCGCCGTAAATTTGAGCAATCCCTGCAATTTTTACGGTTAGATTATGTGGATTTGTTGGGCATCCATGGCATCAACACGGCCGAAATTCTCGATGACACTATGGCCGAGGGCGGTTGTTGGCAAGAGGCGAAAAAATTACAGCAACAAGGAAAAGTTCGTTTTATCGGTTTCTCCACCCATGCACCAACTGATGTAATTGTCAAGACTATTGCAACAAATTGTTACGATTACCTCAATCTGCACTGGTACTATATTTTTCAGAATAACTGGCCGGCCATAGAAGCGGCAAAACAGCACGATATGGGCGTTTTTATCATTAGTCCCTCCGATAAGGGCGGCCATCTCTACAATCCTCCCCCTAAGCTCGTGGCTCTCTGTTCTCCTCTCAGTCCGATGGTTTTTAATGACCTATTCTGTCTCAGTCATCCGGCCGTTCATACCCTGAGTATCGGTGCAGCGCAACCCACAGATTTTGATGAACACCTGAAAACTTTACCCTTACTCGATCGAGCCGAGGAGATTTTACCGGCAATTATCGAGAGATTGCAAGGGGAGATGATCAACTGTTTAGGCGATAATTGGGTAAAAACTTGGTCTGTGGGTTTACCTAGCTGGGAAAATACACCCAATCAGATTAATATTCCTTCTATCCTCTGGTTACACAATCTTGCTATCGCCTACGATATGATCGACTTTGCCAGGGCCAGATACAATCTCTTGGGGAATGGGGGTCATTGGTTCCCCGGTCAACAAGCAAAAGAGGTGGAAAAACTCGATTTAACTGCCTGTTTAGCCGCTAGTCCCCACGCTGATAAAATTCCCTATCTTCTCGCCGAAACTCATCGATTATTGTCGGGAGAGACGGTACAACGCTTAAGCAGTAGTTAATTAAAATTCGATGCCGGGTTGCGCTTTTACTCCCTGTTGACGAAAGGGATGTTTAATTAACTTCATTTCCGTGACTAAATCCGCTATCTCGATTAATTCGGGTAAGGCTCCTCTACCAGTGAGAATAACGTGACAATTAGCGGGTTTTCGGGCTAAACCAGCGATAACTTCCTGAATATCCAGATAACCGAATTTAAGGGCGATATTGATCTCATCGAGTAAAATTAATTTATATTGGGGATTTTCGAGAAAAGTTAGGGCTTTTTGCCATGCTTCTTGGGCTTTCTCTATATCTCTTTCCCTATCTTGGGTTTCCCAGGTGAAACCTTCCCCCATAGCATAAAACTCGATTTGTTCCCCCCAAACACTAAAAATCTTTTGTTCGGCAGGTTCCCAAGCACCTTTGATGAATTGTACCACCGCCACTTTGTAACCATGACCGAGGGAACGTAAAACCATACCGAGGGCTGCCGTGGTTTTTCCCTTACCATCGCCGGTATTAACGATAATTAAACCTTTTTCAGCAATTTTTTCGGCTAAACGTTCTTCTTGGATTGCCTTGCGGCGCTGCATTTTTTCTTTGTATTGTTCGGGAGTCAGTTGCATTCGGGTCTATCCAGTCAAATCAAGATAATTATAACTCAAGGGTTTATTGATGGCCGTTTGCAGATTTTAACCGGCTAAATTGTCTGGGGATTGATGCCTAATTCTCGTAATTTTGCCGCTAATTTTTCCTTAGCTTGTCGTTCTTGTTCTTTTTCTAAAAGAGCTTGTTCTTTTTCTAAAAGAATCCGTTCTTTTTCTAAAAGAGCCTGTTCTTTTTCTAAAAGAATCCGTTCTTTTTCTAAAAGAATCCGTTCCTTTGCTTGTCTTTGCTCTAATTCAGCTTCTTGGGGAGTGGGAACCAGTTGACCATCGACGGTAAAATAACGCAGTTTACGGTCAAATATGCCTAAATATAATCCTAACTGTTCACTCCATAGATAACCCTGCTCATTGGCAGCAATAGCTTGATATTGTCCCTCAATTAGTCTAAATCCTTGCAATTCTAAGGTATTAGGATCGAACCAAAAATAATTAGGAGTGCGAAAAGTATTTTGGTAGAGAATTTTCTTTTTATTGCGGTCAATATTGGCCGTAGAATCGGAAATAATCTCGACGATTACATTGGGATATTTACCCTGTTCTCCCCAAACCACCCAACTTTTGCGGGGACGTTTTTCTGTATCTAAAACCACAAAAAAATCTGGACCACAGAAATCGCGCTTTTTCAGTTGTTCTTCGTTATAGTAGATAGTCAGATTACCAGAAGCGTAGTAATCGTTTTTCTCTTGCCATAATAATTCTAGACAACTGAGAAGAATTATGATCTGTTGCAGGTGTAAATCACTTTCCAAGGGTGGTTCATCACTCCATAAATCGGTGGGGGGACAGGTAACTTCTGCTGAAATGTCGAGAGTCGTCATAGTTTTTCCCCTGGCTGGGACATTTATCTAATTATAACAGCTAGGTATCATCAAAGAAGCTCTAGCCGGAGTTATGTGGTTCGATAATTGAAGCTTTCTGAAGGAAAAAACTGTTATATTATAGGAAAATATTTCTGAGATTTTTCCTATGCCTCTAATTAAAATTCAAACTTCTGTCACCTCCCCCGATGATGAGACTGTTAATCAACTTTTGCAGAGTCTTTCGGCTAAATTAGCTAAACATCTGGTAAAACCCGAATCCTATGTGATGACAGCTTTAGAATCGGGTATAAAAATGACTTTTGCTGGCACTTTTGAGCCGGTGTGTTATGTGGAGATTAAAAGTGTTGGTTCTATTTCCGCCGCTCAAACTAAAAGCATGAGTAGTGATTTTTGTCAAGAAATTGAGGCTTATTTAGGAATACCGAAAAATCGCATTTATCTAGAATTTGCCGAGGCGAAAGGTGATCTTTGGGGATGGAATGGCACTACTTTTGGCTAATTTATGCCAAAATTATCGGAGATAGGGCTTATTTTAACTCTCTGGTTAAGATTTTCGCCTGTTCAATCCAAGCTAACATCACCGCAATATCGGGACATAAATCGCGTCTTTGCAGATTAGCCACCTGAAAGCGGAGAATCTGTCGATGCAATTGCTGAATTGATGTCTGTGCCAATTGCGGGATGGAAGCAATACCGGCATGAACCAGCAAACCGCAGTATTGACAACCCACGGCGGGAATCGAGGCTAATTCCGCCATTGCCCCCCACTTATTAATATGTTTAGCCTGAATTTGCATTCTTACCGCTAATTTTTCCTTACCCAATTGCGGAAGAACTTTTTGCAAAAGTTGTGCGGTGGTGTCGATACCGCAATCCTTTAATTTTTGGCAATCTTGGTCACTTAACCCCGGCAAATGTTCAATTAACCAGCTTTGCCTGTGGATAAGTTGCGATCGATTCATCGAAATTATTAACTATTGATAAGTAGATTATAACGTTTCCTAAGCTAGTGAGGTACACATATTTTTCTTCCCTTTTGACTTTTGCCTCTTGCCTTTTGCCTAAAACCCATAACTTTTGTACCTCAGCAGACTGAAAAACGCTATATAGCAGTTATCTTCAGGCCCAGATTAGCCGGTCGATGTCTGGTGAGAATCGCTCCCCCTAGCTTCGGTATCCCCTTAAAAAAGGGGAAAAGGGAGGAATTCAATGTGTAGTTTTTATGAATTGTACACAGAAAAAAAGTTGATAGAACCAAAACGGTCTATCAACTCTTAAAATTATCTATTCAAGAACTAAAAATTAACGTTCTTGAAAGACGATTTTTTTGTCCAGGGAAGGACGGTTATTCGACTTAGAGGGATACTTATTACCACCACTGCGGGGAGTTTTATTAATCACCGGTTTACTGCTGGCCGCTGCGGGAACTTCCCAATCGGTTTTCATCCACTGGGGACAATTTTGATCGTAGATCATTTGCAGGGCAGCAGCTGCGATCGCTTGGGGATCGTATTCTTCACTTAAATCCCGCACTAAAGGCAAGAAAGAAGCCATACGTTCCCCCGATAAAGCCTCTTTTAGCTGATTTTGCAGCTTGGCCAGGCGTTTTGCTTCTACTTCGGCACGACTAGGAATGGGACTAGATTCCAGACGTTGACGCAGACGCTGTTCAATCTGACGTAATAAACGCCGATCAATCGGTTCTACTAAAGATATAGCAGTTCCCGTTTTACCGGCGCGGCCCGTGCGGCCAATGCGGTGAATATAGGTTTCGGCATTATCCGGCAGATCATAGTTAATAACGTGGCTGAGATTTTCCACATCTAGACCGCGGGCTGCGATATCCGTGGCTACCACTAATTTAATTTTGCCCTCGCGGAAACGTTGCACCAGTCGTTCCCGTTGCACTTGGCTTAAGTTACCGTGGTATTCATCCACCGTTTGCCCCGCTTCTTGCAGTTTGCTGGTTAATTCGGCCGCGGTTTGCTTGGTGCGGACGAAAATAATCGCCGATTCTAGGGGTTCGATCTCTAACAGGGGTTGCAGGACTTTTAATTTCGTCCAACCGCGAGGGATCAGATAAATTTTCTGCTCGATCTTAGCAGGAGCGGCCTGGGGTTGAGAAACCGTCACAGAAACGGGAGATTTCAAGAAATTAGCGATTAAATCGCGGATTTCCCGGGGCATAGTTGCCGAGAAACAGGCGGTTTGACGGGTGGAGGGGGATGCTTGCAGAATTTTCTTAACATCATCGATAAAACCCATACTGAGCATTTCGTCCGCTTCATCGAGGACTACCCAGTTTAGGGATTCTAGATGGAGTTTTTTGCGATCGAGCAGATCGATTACCCGGCCGGGAGTCCCGACCACAATCTGGACACCTTTTTCCAGACTGCGGATCTGACGTTCCATGGATTGACCACCACAGACTGTCAGGATAAAGAGACGACGATCATCAGAGAAATCTTTGATGGCGCTGGCTACCTGTTGGGCTAATTCCCGGGTGGGGGTGAGGATTAAAGCTTGAACGTTAGGATTTTTGGTGTCCATGCGTTCCAGTAAAGGCAGGGAATAGGCGGCGGTTTTGCCGGTTCCCGTTTGCGACATTCCTACCATGTCATGCCCTTCTAGAAGGAGAGGGATGGCTTTGGTTTGAATTTCCGTGGGGGTGGTGAATCCAAGCGTTTCTAGGTGTTGAAGACGGCTATCGGATAAACCTAAATTGTTGAAACCAGTGGTCATAGGGATTGTTTTGTGGGAATTAAATAAGAAAAATGGAAAAATTAGACTATTTCGCCGTAGAGATCGTAGGTATCGGCCGCAGTGATTCGGACTTGCACGATCGCACCTAGAATCGCCTCCCCTGTCACATAAACCAAGCCATCCACTTCCGGGGAAAAACGAGCGGAGCGCCCGATTAATTCTCCTGTTTCTGGGTTTTCCTGTTCGATGAGAACATCGACAGTGTGACCGATATAAGCTTGATTTTTGCGCTCCGAGATTGGTTGCTGAGTTAACATCAACCTTTCGCGGCGTTCGTCCATAATTGCCTGTGGCACTGGATCGGGCAGGTCAAAAGCGGCTGTACCTTCTTCGGCGGAGAAGGTAAACACCCCGACGTGATCGAACTCATGACGCTTGACAAATTCCAGCAGATGGCTGAAATGTTCCTCGGTTTCTCCGGGGAAACCGACGATAAAAGTCGTTCGTAAAACCGCGTTCGGGATAGCTTGCTTGATCCGCTCGATAATGCCATCGTTGACTCGTCCTTGCCAGGGACGGTTCATCGCCCGCAGGATGTGGGGATGGGAATGTTGTAGCGGCAAGTCTAGATAGGGTAAAACATTCGGGGTCTCTCGGATCGCCTCGATAACCTTTGGCGTTAACCCGGTCGGGTAAGCGTAGTGAACGCGAATCCAAGGTATATCGACTTCTCCCAGCGCTCGCAAGAGTTCCGCTAATTTGGGTTCGCCATATAAGTCTAACCCATAATTGGTTGTTATTTGCGAAATGAGAATTAATTCTTGGACTCCTTGGCTGGCTAATTGTCGCGCTTCGGCCACAATCGACTCGATCGATCTCGATCGCTGATCGCCGCGCAGGTGGGGAATAATACAGAAAGCACAGCGATAATCGCAGCCTTCGGCCACCCGCAGATAGGCGACTCCTTCGGTAGTGGTGCGATAACGGGGCAGATTTTCATCAGCGATAAAAGTGGGATCGGTGCTGACTTCTTTGACTCGTTCTCCCGTCTCTACCCGTTCGACGATCTCGACGATTTTCTGATAATCCCCCGTACCGACAATGGCCACGGCTTCCGGCAATTCCGTCAGGAGTTCATCTTGGAAATGTTGGGCCATACAGCCGGAGATAATAATTTTTTTATTAGCTTCCGCCAGTTCCACGAGGGTGCGAACGGATTCTTCTCTAGCTGCTTGAATGAAACTACAGGTATTAACGATAACGTAATCGGCCAACTCCTCGTCATTATCTACGGGATAGCCGGCCTTGGCCAGCAGTCCTAACATATGCTCGGAGTCGATCCGGTTTTTCTCACAGCCTAGGTGTGAGATAGCGATGGTTGGCTTATTGCCCATGCGATCGAGTATCAACCAAATCTTAAACTTCTCTTTTAATGTTAAGACATTGTGAACTACTCTCAACGGATTTGAGAGCTTCCTGCTTCAATGGGATGCGCTTTCTACCTCGAAAGATAGCAAGTCTTACCTTCCCTCTACAGGCAGGAGTCCTAGTTCCTAAGACCCACACTTTTTCTTGCAACACGACCCGCCGAAGCTCGGTTATCGCTTAAGGAATAGTGGTCAAGACCCGTTTATGATAACATAGTTTTTTGGAATTGTCTATATACAAAGTCAGCATTGATGAGGGGAACCCTGGGGCGAATTACTTCGCCCCTTTAAAAGCCCCGTCCCATCCCACTAAGCGCGAGGGACGAATGCTGACACTAAGTTAAAATAATTTCCCCCCCGTGGAACCGTGGCTAGGCTTTCACCCTGTTAAAATGGGTGAGCGGCGCATGGTTTGGGACGCTAAGAGTAGTAGACGCTGTGAACTTAATTGCAACTTTCAAGACAAAAAACCCGATTATTGGCGTGGTTCATCTCGCCCCCCTGCCCACTTCCCCCCGTTGGGGTGGCAGTCTCAAGACGGTGATCGAGCGGGCTGAACAGGAGGCGACGGCTTTGGCTGCCGGCGGTGTTGATGGTTTGATTATCGAGAATTTTTTTGATGCCCCCTTTACTAAGCAACAGGTGGATCCCGCCGTGGTTAGTGCCATGACTTTAATTGTCGATCGCATTAAAAATCTGGTGGTCTTACCGATCGGTCTTAATGTTCTCCGCAATGATGCCCATAGTGCCTTAGCGATCGCTACCTGTGTCAATGCCCAATTTATTCGGGTTAATGTGCTAACGGGGGTTATGGCCACCGATCAGGGCATTATTGAGGGTCAAGCCCACGAACTCCTGCGTTATCGGCGCGAATTGGGGTCTGAGGTCAAAATTTTAGCGGATGTTTTGGTTAAACACGCCCGCCCCTTGGGAACCCCTAATCTGACTACGGCGGTGCAAGATACGATCGAACGGGGACTGGCAGACGGGGTGATCCTCTCCGGTTGGGCCACCGGTAGCCCCCCCAGTTTTGAGGATTTGGAACTAGCAGTGACAGCGGCCAAGGGAACACCGGTTTTTATCGGCAGCGGGGCTGATCTGGACAATATCGGGCGGTTACTGCCAGCTGCTGATGGGGTGATCGTGGCTAGTTCCCTCAAGCGTCATGGCAAAATTACTGAACCGGTGGATCCGATCCGGGTGTCGCAATTTGTGGAAACGGCCCGCCTGATCAACGATCAAAAGGCAAAAATTAATAATTCTCTGCCTTCTTTGCCTCTGTCCACATAACCCCTTGCTAGAATGGCGGATAGTTATCAGCCGTGGTGCGATCCTAAGTTTTTAGGAATTGAAAACGTCCTAATTAACACAATATGGTTAGGGAATTTTTCCTTTCGACAAAGTACATTTAGATTTCTCTCCTGACTCCTGACTCCCGAATTCTGCTGTAATTTAATCTAAATAATATTATGCGTCGTCGTTCTGTACCTTGGATTCATCGCTACTCCCGGCCCCTAATTGGGGGCGTTTCGATCGTGGGGGCGATTCTGACCGGCTATTTAACCATTACCAAACTGACGGGAGGGGCTGCTGCCTGTACTGCCGGGGCTAGTGATGGGGCTGGTTGTAGTGGTGTTCTGAATAGTCCCTACGCTACGGTTTTCGGGCTGCCCTTGAGTTTGTTCGGTTTTTTGGCCTATATTGCCATGGCGGTTTTTGCCCTCAGTCCTCTATTTATTAATGGGGAAACTCAGAAAAATCTTCGCAAAAGTTTAGAAAATAATACCTGGTTATTGCTGTTAGCGGGGGCGACGGCGATGGCGGTATTTAGTGGTTATTTAATGTATATTCTAGCCACGGAATTAAAGGAATTGTGTCCCTACTGCATTACTTCGGCTTTGTTCGCTTTAACCTTATTAATTCTTACAATTATCGGTCGCGAATGGGAAGGTTTAGGACAAATTATACTGCCGATGGTTGTAGTGGCAATGATTACTTTTGTGGGAACTTTAGCGGTTTATGCGGGAGTAAATTCCCCGACGGTGGCAGGAGGAAAAGAAGAAATTACCCGGCCAATGACAGCGGCTACACCTCCCTACGGTTGGGAAGTAACCACGGTTTCGGGAAAAGCAGAAATCGCCCTGGCTAAACATTTAAAAGCAATTGGTGCGAAGGAATACGGGGCTTTTTGGTGTCCCCACTGTTACGATCAAAAACAGTTATTTGGTAAGGAAGCGGGAGAAATCCTCAAAAAAGAAGGGGTTTATATCGAATGCGATCCCCAAGGGGTTAATGGTAATCCCCAAGCTTGTCGCGATGCCGGAATTAAAGGTTTCCCCACTTGGATTATTAAGGGTCAAGAATATTCGGGAACCCAAAGATTAGAGAAATTGGCGGAGGTTTCTGGTTATACTGGCCCGATGAATTTTAAATATACAGTTCCGGGGCGCAATTAGGAAAATATTGAGGGGTTGAACCTGGTTCAGCCCCGACATTTTATAGTGTTTGTTCTCCAGATAAAGTAGAACTTGAATTTTGTTCTTAGCAATAGAGGGAGATTGAAAGTTGCCAGATTTTGATCAACCTATACCCCAAGAAAAACTTGACATTATTGAGAAAACTAGAGCCAATTTATTTGCTTGGCGAGGTCAGTTTTCACCCCAACTGATAGAGACTATTTTAAGTTTCTATTGCCCATCTAATTCGGTCATCCTCGATCCTTTTGTGGGTAGCGGAACTGTTTTGCTAGAGGCAAGTTATTTATCCCTAGAAGCTTATGGATTTGAGATTAATCCCGCTGCTTATATCATGAGTCATACCTATGAATTTATCAATGATTCTCAAAAAAAAGAAGTTCTTAAAAACCTGAGAAATATCATCGATCAAGAATTTACTTTGAGAATTTTTGAAGTCAGTGACCAAGTAGAAAATTTAGTATATAAATTGCAAAATACTAGGAATATGCTACCGGATCGGTCAAAGGTTTTATTTGATGCTTTGGTAATCATTCTTGATGTATGTAAGAATAAAATTACTCAGGAATTTATTCAGAAAAAATTTTTACATCTTAGCAATATAATTACTAAGCTACCTTACTCTCAAAAGCCGATCAGGGTTGGATTATCTGATGCTCGTTCTCTACCACTAAAAAATAATCAGATAGATTTTGTTGTGACTTCTCCACCCTATATAAATGTTTTTAATTACCATCAAAATTATCGTCAATCTGCTGAAATCTTAGGATGGGATTTACTCAAGATAGCCAAGTCAGAAATTGGCTCTAATAGAGCAAATAGGAGTAATCGTTTCTACACTGTAGTACAATACTGTTTAGATATGGGTGACATTTTAAAGGAACTGGCAAGAGTCAGCAAGCAGCAAGCAAGAATTGTTTTAATTGTAGGACAAGAATCTAACGTTCTTGGCGTACCTTTTTATAATGCTGATATTATTGAAAAAATAGGTGTCAAAGCCAAGCTATTTCAGAAAGTATTAAGACAAAAAAGAAAATTTAAGAATAAATTTGGTAAAGTTATTATAGAGGATATAATTAATTTTATCAACTTAAATAATCAAGTTAGCCAAGAGGTAATAGAACAAATTTCTAGAGAGGTAGCATTCGAGGTATTGGAAAGCAGTAGGCTTTTTGTATCTTCAGAAAACCAGCTATGTTTAGAATCAGCAATTGCCAAAGTCAATAATATTCAAAAAACACCAATTTTAGATAAGAGATTATATATTAATCCTGTTAATATTTGAACATCAACAAAAATACATGAACGAATTTTCCCGTCCTCACTACACAAAACTAACTGCCTGTCTTAACAATCCTCGGTTGCCAGAAGCTGATCGGGAACGTTTAGAAGAAGCTATTATAAAATATCGCCAGTGGATTATCGAGTTAGAATCGATTAATTCTAGTCAAGCAGATGCAGTAGAAAAGCTAGTGTCAGCTACTAACCGATATAAGCGTTTTATCGAACTTGACTTGATTTTTGATAGTTCAGATAACTTTTTGTATAGACAGAAGGGACAGTTAAAATTAGATAATACTATATTAGAAGAATTTTTACCGCAGCTCGTTTTCCGTAGTTTACAAGGAATAGATAACTCTTTTGAATTGGGTCCAAGAAATACCTTCTCTGGACTAAGTTTCCTATCCTCTCTCGGCAATATTGGTCAAGGTGGTCAAGCAAATATTAGAAGCAAAAATCAGGATTTTATACTGGGCAAAAAGTTATATCTAAAGTCATCTTTTGATCCAGAATTTCAAAATTATGAATTGATTGAGTCTCATCTTGGCTATGTTTGTGCAGAGTGCAAAACTAATTTAGATAAAACTATGTTTCAGGAAGCTGTAGCCACAAGTAGAGATTTAAAAATTGCCGTTCCTAACTCTTTATATTTTTTGATTTGCGAATTTCTTGATATGACACCAGTTTCAATAATTTCTACTCAAATTGATGATGTGTTAATTATACGAAAAACTAAGCGTATGACCGCTAATCTTCGACAAGAGTATCGCTCCTCAAAAGCAAGACAGCTGCACAGACAGGAATATGTAGATTTTTTGGATGCTTCTCAATATTATCCCGATGTGTTTCAAAGGATGATCGATAAAATACAAACTCATATTGATAATACAAATCCATCACTGGAAAATGTTTTATATCAAGGATATTTCTAAAAATTTTCTCGACATCAAGTTTAGCTACTTTGATTTATAATAAAGACGTAGATAGGTTGCTAATTATTGCTTATGACTCAGGTAAATCTACAAAAAGCCGCTAATATTCTCGGTGTAACTACCGCAGAAATACTAACATGGCAAAAGAAAAAATTAATCAAAGGTCAGAAAATTAATCAAGTTGATTGGTTATTTGATCTCGAGCAATTAACCAATCTTAAAAATAACCAATCCCCTGGAGAATTGAGAATTTTACAAACTGTTGAGCCAACTAATTACACAGTTATCGAATTATTTGCTGGCTGTGGTGGTATGGCTTTAGGTTTAGAAAATGCGGGACTAAAAACGCAATTACTGGTGGAAATTAATCAAGATTGTGTTAATACTTTAAGACTCAATCGACCGCAATGGAATGTTATAAATCAAGACATAAAAAAGATTGAATTTTCTGATTTTAGAGACAAAATAGATATTGTAGCTGGAGGTTTTCCCTGCCAACCTTTTAGTTATGCTGGGTTAGGGAAAGGATTAGAAGATTTGAGAGGGAGCTTATTTTTTGAATTTGCTCGTTGTTTACAGGAAGTGCAACCTAAAATCGCTATAGCCGAAAATGTTCGAGGATTATTAAGCAATAAAAAAGGAGAACCCCTCCAATTAATGCTGCAAGCTTTACAGGAAATCGGTTATTATGCTGCTTATCAAGTTTTATCGGCTCAATTTCTCGATGTTCCCCAAAAAAGAGAAAGATTAATTATTATCGCCACCCGTCAAGACCTAAATATTAAACCCATTTTTCCCCAATATAAAAACTATACTATTTCTCTGAAAAAAGCTCTAGAGAATTGTCCAAGTTCTCCAGGAGTAGAATATAAAGAAAGAAAAAAAGAGATTATGTCCTTAGTTCCCCCAGGAGGAAATTGGCGGAATTTGCCGATGGATATTCAAAAAGAATATATGAAAAATAGTCTCAAAAATCACGGCGGACGGACAGGATATGCTAAAAGATTATCTTGGGATGAACCAGCTTTAACTATTACCTGTAGTCCTGCACAAACCCAAACAGAAAGATGCCATCCCCAAGAAACTCGTCCTTTGACTGTGAGAGAATATGCACGAGTGCAGTCCTTTCCCGATGATTGGCAATTTACCGGTAATTTAACCTCTCAATATCGACAGATTGGTAACGCGGTTCCCGTTAATATGGCCTATCATCTTGGTGGCTGTTTAATTAATATGTTGCAGGGGGATTATCTGGGGGAAACACAGCCAAAAACCGAACAGTTAAGCATTCCGGGGTTAGAAGTTAATTAATTTTGACTAAAAGTAAATAGTTTTTACCTAATCAGCAACAGCTAGAGAAAAATTAAGTAGCTAGATACAATTAATTACACATATCTAACTACTTCTTGCCTGAGTTCCTATCCTCAGCCAGAAATTGATTTTGTCCGATTTTACTGTCCGGAGTCTGTAGGGTTGATTCATGAATCAACCCTACCCCACTAGAAATTGATTTTGTCCGATTTTACTGTGCGGGGGGAATAACTTCTAAAATCAACCCTACCCCACTAGAAATTGATTTTGTCCGATTTTACTGTGCGGGGGGAATAACCTCTAAAGGAATACTTTCAGTTTCTCCATCTTTAGATGGATTGACATCGGGACTTTTTTCTGCATCTGGAGTTTTTTCCACCGCTTTGGTTTCTGGGGTGGGGGGATTTTCGGGGGGGACTTCTGGACTGGGGTTATTTTCCGGGATGGGAGTGAATTCCACTGGAGTTTCGCTTTCAGGAGACGGGGAAACTTCGGGGGAAGCTTCGATATTACGGGTAGTTTCTGCGGGAGTTGCTTCTATCCGGGGAGATTCTGGGGTAGTTGCGGGGGTAGTTGCGGGGGGAGATTCCGGGGTAGTTGCGGGGGTAGTTGCGGGGGGAGATTCCGGGGTAGTTGCAGGGGTGTCTTCGCTGATGTTTTGTTCTTCCCGGGGACAGGCTGCCGATTCTAAACCGAGATGACATCGGACTTCCTCCCGTCCCAAAGACACGGCAATTCCCGACACCGACATTAACAAAGCTAGGATGGGTAAGATATTGTTCATAAAATTAGACTTGATTCTACTCCTCGACATCACATTATCTATTTTAGATAGGATCGAATTGATATTGAGAACCCTTTGGCCCTTCATTGCCGCGATTAGCGCGTACGAGGGGAACTTGATTAAAAATGTTAAAATCCGTGGTGCTTCCCTGCAAGGTGATTCCTCGATTTAAAGTTTCGACTGCACTAGCACGGTCAGAACTTTTAGCGATCGCTTCTCCTAATACTTTCATGCTATCGTAGGCGGTAGCAGTACGCCAACTGACGCGACCGCGCCAACTTTTCAGCGCATCTTTGGCAAAAGGATCCGTTGCTTGGAAACTCCAAGGTACTGCTAGAACTAATCCGTCGATGCTATCGGCTCCTTGAATAAGGATATCGGGTGTATAAAGTTCATTTCCGCCTAATAAGAGCATTCCAGACGATTCTTGGGCAATAGCCACGGCTTGATCTATGCGATCGCCGTCTTTACTCAAGGCCAAAAATACCACCTTAGCGCCAGCTTGTCTTGCCTGATCTATGGCGGTTTTAGCGTTAAAATTGGCTTTGGTTGTGTCTATTTCCTTAACTATCTTGCCTCCCGGTTCCTTTATTGCTTTAGCAAAGGAATCCCTTAATTTTTGACTATAGGGACTATCGGAATTATAAAAAAGAACCACTGACGGAGAATTCTCTTGCTGACTAGCATAATTAGCCAAAGTTTTGGCCACTGCTTCCAGATAACTGCCTAAAACTTCCTGAGACTTATCCTTAAGGGGAATGGTTTTCAGGGTTGATTTTCCCGTTTGACTAACACTGGTAGTCAGGGGAGAAAGAATCGCTAATCCTTCTTTTTCGTAACTTTCAATCGCTTTTTGACTAAAAGGATCGATTCCGTGGCCCATAACTGCCAAAACTTGACCGGATTGAATCAGATCATCAGCGATCGCTTTTGATTGTAACCCACCGCCATCATTAGCGATGACTATTTCCAAAGGATTACCCGGATTAGAATTATTAAACTCCTCTTGATACCTGGCCACACCTCGGAGAATTTCCTTGGCGCTGTTGGGGTCGTTAGCGATGGGGACAACAACGGCTATAGTATTCTGATTACCCTTTTGTCTAGCTTTGGCGTTATTGTAATAGATTTTGCCCTCCGGGTCGTTTGCTTGGGGAGTGGCTGCTAGTTGGTAAGCTGCGATCGCATTTGACCAATCTTCCTTTTTAAAGGCCGCTGCGCCTTTTTCTTTGTTAGGAGTGTAATTAAGCAGTATTTTCTCACCTTGGCTAAATAAATCGGGATTTTTAGCCGTATTACTCACAAAAGTTGCCTTAGATTGCCTATCTGGGGTTTTTTCTGGTACAACTTGGGGAGTATCGGGTTTGGGAATCAGCATTTGCAATAGACTCCAACCCCCTAAACCTGCGGTTAAAGCGGTAATTATCAAAGCGAAGGGAAGTAACCAGTTAGATTTTTGGCCGACTCTAGTTGTACCCCCCGGGGACACCACAACCGTGGTTTTAACTGTCGTTGTTACGGGATCCATCGCTTCCCTAGGTAGGCCACAGATAGGACAATCAGGAGTAGTATTTTCGCAGGGTTCATGACCTCCCGCAATCGCTTGCGGATAAGTTTTACCATCTTTAGGGATACCGTCACATTGCCAAGTAGTCATAATCAGTTATCAGTTATCAGTTATCAGTTATCAGTGGGTAAGTTATCAGTTATCAGTTATCAGTTATCAGTTATCAGTGGGTAAGTTATCAGTGGGTAAGTTATCAGATTTGAGTTTTAAGTGAGCAGTATGTGTTAAGTGAGCAGTATTAAATAGCAGTTTCTTGCCATCTTTTCACTGTTTACTGATTACTGTTTACTGTTTACTGGTCACTGTTTACTGATTACTGTTTACTGTTTACTGGTCACTGTTTGAGGACGTTGTCGTAAGCTTTGGAAATAGAGGCCACCGATAAGCATTAAAAAGAGGATATAAGCAACAATTTGACTGATATAGAGGTTTTGACGATAACCAAACAGGGATTTGAGGAGGAGTCCGGGGAAAGTGCGATCGCTTAAAATTTGGGAACCGTCCCAAACTTGAAAACCGAGAAGACAGGAGGAGGGGAGAGAAGGACAGAAATTGCGATAAAAAGGGTCAATTTCACTTAAAAGACTGATTCCCGCGTCGATATGTTTCAAAACACCGATGAGTAATCCGGCAACGATTAAGAGGAGGAAAGTCCCCATAATTTGGAAAAAGAGACGGATATTAATTTTTACTCCCCCCGCAAATAGGAGAATTCCCAACAAGGTTGCGACACTTAACCCCGCTATCGCACCGAACGTTTGTATCTGCCAATCTTTTTGGAATTGGGCCAGGATAAAGAGAACAGTTTCAAATCCCTCTCGCAAGACAGCGATAAAAACGAGCAGAAAAATCGCTTTTCCTGCCCCATTTTCCGATTTTAAACCCGCTTTTACCGCACTTTCTACCTCAGATTTCAAAGATTTGGCCTGTTGAGTCATCCAAATTAACATCCAACTCAACATCAAGACGGCAATCAGTCCAAAAGTGGCGGCCAGTAATTCCTTGATCATTGGTACGAATGGACTAGGAGAGGCATCCACTTGCAAAAGGATTCCCCCTAGCAAAATACCGACCAAAACACTAGCCACCACTCCCGCACCAATACCACGATACACCCATGAGTTAAGTTGCGATCGACCCGATTTTTGTAAACAAGCGAGGACAATTCCCACCACTAAAGCGGCCTCGAAACCTTCCCGGAGAGTGATAATAAAAGTGGGTAAAGCGGAACTAAGATTCATAAGCTAGTGGATAAACTCTAGCTTTGATCCTAGCTCAAGCAAAATCCCGGAGCATCTTGCGAATTTCCAGATTGTGTAATTCTTCTTGTCCAATCATACCGCGAGCGAATTCTTCTAGGTAAATACTGGCATCTTCAACGGTTTCTAGGAGTGCTTTGTACAAATCAAGGGATTTTTTCTCATGATTGAGGCTCTCACTCAAGATTGCTTTGATATTGTGTTCATAGCTCTCCTCGATGGGTGCAATTTTTAAGCTAGGATGGCCTTCTAAACCGGTGAGAATTTCCCCGACTTGTTGCGCGTGGGTGAGGGACTCCGTGGCCTGGGTCTGGAAAAATTGGACGATGGGGATGCGATGGGGACCTGTCACCATCAGGGAATAGTGGGTGTAACGGACAACTCCCGCTAGTTCAAATTCCATGATTTCGTTCAGTTGTTCGATGGTTTTGTCTCTGTCTAGTTCTCGCATAAGATTCTCAATAATTCGTCTCTAATTGCAATTGTAGCTAATCCAGGCTGGCTAAATAAATCTCAAAACCTTGTTGGCTAATATCTTTAGGCTTTTTTGTCATCAAAAAAGTGCCAGATATTGGAGTGATCGGGGGAAATTTTCGGCACTTTTCCCCTGAAAATGCCTAAAACCCCACACCCCACGACAAACCCTTTCAGCAAACCCTAGGTGCTGAATCGAGGCGATCGAGTCAAAAGGATTTTAGCCGGGGGAATAGCAACTCAAGAGGTCATTAAAGGTTTCATTTTGCCTTAAACCATCGAAAACAAAGTTATTACGCGCTAATTCGCCACATATATCTGGTTCTATGTCTAGAGCTTCGCGTAAACAGTCGATCGCTTTTTGTTGTTGACCGAGGGCGGCATAACAGCAGGCGGCATTATACCACGCATAGCGATCATCTTGATCGATTTTTAACGATTCTTCATAACAGGCGATCGCTTCTGGTAAACGCTGTAATTCCTGTAGGATCACACCCTGTTGATACCAAGACCAGTAATCTTGCGGTCGGATATCGAGGGCGGTACGATAATTAAATAAAGCCTCTTGGGGATTGCCCCAATCCCGGAAAGCGTCGCCGCGACGATACCAGGCCCAATAATCCCGGGGTCGCGCCCCCAGGGCCAGATCATAGGAAGTGATAGCGCGTTCGTAATTTTTCAGCAATCGATAGGCCTCCCCTTGCCGGTAGGCCGCCCAATAGTCCCCCGGACTATGACTTAGGGCCCGTTGAAAACAAGCGATCGCTTTTTGGTAGTCCTTTAATTCTTGTAGATAAACACAACCTTGATCGTACCAAGCCCAATAGTTATCATCCTTTACCTGTGCGGCGTTAGCATAACTTTGAGCCGCTTCTTCATACATTCCCAAGTCTTCTAGTATCATACCCCTTTTGTACCATGCCCAATAATCATCTGGATAATATTCTAAGGCTTTTTCGTAGCTGATTAAGGCTCCAAAATAGTCCATTCTTTCTTTTAAAATATTGCCTTGGTCATACCAGTCCCGATAGCTATCCGGACGGCATTCGAGCGCTCGATAGACAGTAAATAGATAGGTCATAGTTATTAATCTATAGTAATTAGGTTCGTCAGTCTTATCAGTTATCAGTTATCAGTTATCAGTTATCAGTGGGAGTGTTGGGTGAGCAGTGGGTGCTTTTTCCCTGAAAATTAGGTAGTTGACCACCTGAAAATCGATAAAACCCCACACCCTACACCCCACACCCCACACCCTGCCCCCAGGAAAAGCTTTTTGCCGCAAACCCTAGTTATACTTTTAGAACAGATTCAGATCCGTTAAAGCGCCGAGACTGCTAGAGGAGACTAACTTGGCGAATTTGCCGAGAATTCCCGTTTTATAGCGTGGGGGGCGCGGTTGCCAATGGTTACGACGACGGGTTAATTCTTCCTCCGATACATTTAACTGCAAGAGACGCTGACGAGCATCAATAGTGATTTGATCCCCTTCCTCTACTAGGGCAATTGTACCACCCACCGCTGCTTCTGGAGCGACGTGACCGACCACCATGCCATAGGTTCCCCCGGAAAAACGACCATCGGTAATTAATCCCACGGAATCCCCTAAACCGGCGCCGATAATTGCCGAAGTGGGGGCCAACATTTCCCGCATACCCGGTCCACCTACTGGTCCCTCGTAACGGACAACCACCACATCCCCGGCTTGAATTTTTCCGGCTAAAATTGCCTCTAAACAGGTTTCTTCCGACTCAAACACCCGCGCAGGTCCGGTGATGACCGGAGTTTTCACGCCGCTGATTTTGGCCACGGCCCCCTCCGTGGCCAGATTTCCTTTTAAAATGGCTAAATGACCCTCTTTATAGACAGGATTGCTAAAAGGACGGATAACATCTTGGCCTGAGGGCGGTTGGTCGGGAATATCGGCTAAAATCTCGGCGATAGTCTGACCGCTAATGGTGAGAGCATCCCCGTGTAGTAAACCATTAACCAGGAGAATTTTCATCACTTGGGGAATACCGCCGGCTTTATGCAGATCCACGGTAACGTAACGCCCGGAGGGTTTAAGATCGCAGATAACCGGTACACGCTGGCGGATGGTTTCAAAATCATCGATCGATAATTCTACCCCGATGGTGCGGGAAATGGCTAAAAGGTGCAGCACAGCGTTAGTGGAACCTCCCACCGCCATAATTACCGAAATGGCGTTTTCAAAGGCTTTACGGGTCAAAATTTGGCTAGGGAGAATCTGTTTTCTAACCGCCTCGACCAAAACCTTGGCCGATTCTTCGGTACTATCGGCTTTTTCCGCATCTTCGGCGGCCATGGTCGAGGAATAGGGTAAACTCATCCCCATGGCTTCAAAAATGGAAGACATGGTATTAGCAGTAAACATCCCACCACAGGAACCGGCCCCGGGGCAAGCGTTGCGTTCGATTCCGATGAGGTCTTCTTCACTGATTTTACCGGCGCTGTACTGTCCCACGGCTTCAAAGGAACTGACCACGGTTAAATCGCAATCTTTGTAGCGCCCCGGTTTAATCGTGCCACCATAGACGAAAATAGCGGGAATATTCATCCGGGCCATGGCAATCATTGCCCCCGGCATATTTTTGTCACAACCCCCGATAGCGAGGACTCCATCGAGACTTTGACCATTACAGACGGTTTCAATGGAATCGGCGATTACTTCCCTAGAAACGAGAGAATATTTCATTCCTTCTGTTCCCATGGAAATCCCGTCACTAATGGTGATAGTCCCGAAAAGTTGCGGCATTCCCCCCGCTAATCTGGTTCCTGCTTCGGCACGCATTGCTAAATCATTAATTCCCATGTTACAGGGGGTAATGGTGCTAAATCCGTTAGCGATGCCGATGATTGGTTTGCTAAAGTCCTCATCCCCAAAACCTACCGCTCTTAACATGGCCCGATTCGGACTGCGTTGGGTACCTTGGGTAACAATGCGACTTCTGTAGTTATCTGCCATAACTTTATCTTTCTCCAATGGCGGCTGACAGGTGCGATCGCGGCTCAAGTTCTCCAATCGCACCTTTATTTATATTTTCTGACTTTTGGCCGCTCTGAGCAGGTTTTAGGACAGCCCATCTCTAAAGAAAATATAAAACTGTGGGATGATTCAGGGTACAACTATAAAATCAGCAATATCGAGAGTTCCTGTTAATCCAGTGATTTCGATAATTGCGTCGGTGGCTGCATTAAATTCTCGACATTGGCTCCTAAAGTCAAATTAACCGAGGCTCGAATGGTATCGATTTCTGTGGTAAGGTTAATTTATCAGTGCGAAATCAGCCGCTATCAGGGTAGGAACAGTCAACAAATTGGCAAATTCAGAGCCACTTCCTAAGCCAGCAGCACTACCATTTTGATTGTAGTAGATACTGCCACTGCTGTTACTGTAAACGATAAAGGCGCTGCTAGTGGCGACTAAATCATCGTCATCGACGCTGGCAAATTCAGCCGCTTGACTGAAGCCATTGCCAATGCTACTTTGCAAAGCGGAAAAGATGGCTTTACTTAATACTATTTTATCACTGCCTGGGGTGAAATCGCTGATGGCATCGATTCCTAAATTACTACTGTTGAAGATAAAGTTATCGCTACCATTACCACCAGTGAGTAAATCATCGCCGGAACCACCAATTAAACTATCGTTTCCGTCTTGACCGGTTAATTGATCGTTGCCGCCACCACCAGTTAGAGTATTATTAAGGCTATTCCCAGTTAGTCGGTCATTACCGCTATCGCCAATAATATTTTCGATGGTGTTATTTGCCGAAAAAGTCAATCTTAGATTATTGGTGACGACGGTTTGGTTTGTAGTAACGCCTAAGTTAACTCTTACTGCGGTATTTGTCCCAGTAAAGTCGAGGGTATCGATACCACCAGTGGTAGTTTCTTGGATGGTATCGCTTCCTAAGGAGGTTGAAGCATTGAAACAGTAAATATCGTTACCATTAGCACCAGCGAGGATATTGTTACCGCTATTTCCGGTGATTTTATTGTCACCAGTGTTACCCGTACCATTAATATTATTAGTCCCAATTAGTCTGAGGTTTTCCACATTATTGGGTAAGGTTTTAGTAATGCTGCTTTGTAGGGTGTCAGTAATAATTACCTGTCCAATTGCTTCGTCGGGATTGATGGTAGCATTAACCGCATTTGACAGGGTTACTGTAAAGGCTTCATCAGGTTCATTGAGGTTATCATTGAGGATGGGAATGCTAATAGTAGCGGTGGCAGTATTAGCAGCAATGGTGAGGGTTCCTGTCTGGCTAGTGTAATCTACATTGGCGGTAGCATTAATGGGTGCAGTGGTATAGTTGAAGGTAATTGGTTGCGGATTGGGATTATCAACTGTGACGGTGAGGATGGCATTATTATCTTTACCTTCCACTACGGTGATGTCATTGATGGAGAGTTGGGGAAAGTCGTCATTGGTAATTGTCCCCGTCACTGGGGTGGTGGTCCCAACTGTATAACCTGTCCCCGCAGTGAGAGTTAAAGCGACGGTTTCATCGCTTTCAACAGTCGTATCAGCAGTGGGGTCAACTGTTACAGTCGCCGTCGTAGCATTAGCTGCGAAGGTGACAGTATTGTTAGTCCCTGTACGAGTGTAGTCGGTATTAAGAGTAGCTGTACCTCCGATGGTGTAATTGACAGTCAAGGCGTTAGTTGTTACACCAGTACGGGTGAAAGTATAAACCAGATTATTTGTCCCGTCTTCGGTAACACTTCCAGGAGAGACCGCAAGAGTAACATTGGTATCATCATTATTAATCGTCCCCGTCACTGCGGTTGGTGTACCTATTGTATAACCAGTCCCGGTCGCGAGAGTTAAGACGACAGTTTCATCACTTTCAACAGTTGTGTCAGCAGTTGGGTCAACTGTTACAGTCGCCGTCGTAGCATTAGCCGCGAAAGTCACTGTCCCAGTTGTACTGGTGAAACTGGCTGCACCAGTTTGGGTGTAATCTGTGTTAAAAGTAGCTGTCCCCCCAACTGTATAGTTAGCGGTTAAGGCGCTGGTAGTAGAACCGGTACGAGTAAAGGTATAGACTAAGTTAGTTGTCCCATCTTCTGTCACACTACTGGGAGAAACCGCCAGGGTAATACTGGGGAAATCATCATTGGTAATCGTCCCCGTCACTGCGGTAGTTGTCCCAACTGTATAACCAGTCCCAGAAGCAAGAGTTAAAGCAACAGTTTCATCACTTTCTACTGTAGTATCAGCAGTGGGGTCAACTGTTACAGTAGCAGTCGCTGAACCAGCAGCAAAGGTGAC